>ENA-UOOK01003479-UOOK01003479.1-fermentation-metagenome-genome-assembly--contig:-NODE-3479-length-17856-cov-6.173979_pt1 | contig 17856 bp, 14 predicted proteins | sample MGYA00245777_ERZ724023 | MGnify/ENA primary metagenome ERZ724023 (study PRJEB28704, sample SAMN03018312) | fermentation metagenome | biome: anthropogenic terrestrial biome; feature: soil; material...
TACGATGGTGAAAGAGATTGCAGCCGTAATCAAAGAAGAGTTAACGTGAGCAGGGTTTCCTGCTCTTTTTTATTTCTACAGGTATTGGTTTAAAATTGTAACTGTAGTCAGTTACGGTAGTAATATTTAGTTATCCGACTTTTATCATGTGAGGAAATTGAATAGTTAGCTTGTATTGCGGTCAAATCTTAAATAATAGAATTATTCAATTCCTTAAATTATGTAATTTTAATGTAGCAGGAACGGAAAAATAAAGATGTAGCTGAAAATGGGTGTGAATTAATTAAGATTCAGAGGGAAAGCTAGAGAAAACAGAGGAGGATGATTTTTCTGAAGATAAAGGAGATCATGACCGATAAAGTTGCTTTTGTTAGTCCAGAGACTACGGTAGTGGAGACTGCGCGCTTGATGCAGAAACATGATGTCGGTTCTATTCCAGTTTGTGAGGGCCCAAACTTAGTAGGAATAGTGACGGACAGGGATATCGTAGTACGCAACGTGGCCCACGGGAAAAACCCCAGTACTATTCCAGTCCGAGAGATAATGACTACTGCAGTGAAAACCATAGCACCAGAGATGGAACTAAATCAGGTGGCGGAATTGATGTCCCAACAACAGATCCGAAGGTTACCAGTGGTTGAAAACAACCAGTTGGTAGGCATGGTTTCTTTAGGAGATCTGGCTACCCAAGCAAAACATGATGTGGAAGTGGCTAGTACCTTAGGAGAGATTTCCCAACCTTCTCGGCCAGAAAAAATTTAAATCATTCTGAATACAAAAGACTGTAATAATTTAAATCAGAAAGAGAAAGGCAGACCACCTTTCTCTTTCTGAAGTTATAAAAGGTTTTGGCGAGATTGATAGGAGAAGGAATACTGACTGTAATCCAGAAATTATTAACAGGTAGTTATTTTAACTTAAAGAATTGCATAATTCACTATTTAGCATTTTGGCCACAATAAGTTGATAGCCCACTAGGAACCTAAACATTTTCTAGACTGGACAAATATGCGCTTAAGGTAATATGCAATTCTCCTAACTGTTATTTTTTATGGAGGTGGTTGATGGTGAAGATTGATGAGTTAATAGAGAAGATTGCTCGGGAGTTAACAATTGAACTTGGAGAAGAAGGATTTAAGAACTATACCCGGTCCCGGGAGTTTAGGTCAGAAGAAGGCTCAGATTCTCCCCACGATTTGGCAAAGATGATCGACCATACGTTACTAAGATCAGATGCTACTTTTAATGAGATCGAAAGACTATGTGCTGAAGCGAAAGATTTCGGGTTTGCTTCTGTTTGTGTTAACCCGGGATATGTCCGTTTGGCCGCCCGTTTATTGGGGGAGAGTGGGGTAAAAGTCTGTACGGTTATTGGGTTTCCTTTAGGCGCCACAACCTTTCGGGTGAAAGCTGAAGAAGCCAGGGAAGCTATAGAAAATGGCGCGGGCGAAGTAGACATGGTAATTAATATTGGGGCCCTAAAATCCGGATTTTACAATTTGGTTTATGAAGACATTAAAGCTGTGGTTGAAACTGCTGCCTGTCAAGCTTTAACGAAAGTTATTATTGAAACTTGCTTTTTGGCCGAGGAAGAAAAAATTAGAGCCTGTCTCTTAGCTAAATACGCTGGCGCTGATTTTGTTAAGACCTCAACGGGATTTGGAAAAGCTGGGGCTACTTCCGATGATGTCTCTTTGATGAGAAAGATTGTCGGATCAGGGATGGGAGTCAAGGCTTCTGGTGGGATTCGAGATTATATTACTGCTGAGGCGATGATTAAAGCTGGAGCCAATAGGTTGGGAACTAGTTCCGGTCTGAAAATCGTACAAGAGAAGCCTCCTGCTTAGGTATGATATAGTAAGTATGCAATTCCCTCAGGTAGGAGATGATTTACGAAGGAATTAAATAGTAGTTAAAATCTATTTAATTCTCTTGAAAAATAAGAGTGTAGATTGGGGCATATTATGAATATATCTTATATTATCTTCTGTTTTCTAAGCCTTTCGTTATTATTTGAGTAAAGAGGTTTTTCCCTTCCGGGAACGAAAACAGGTATGTATTTTATAGATTTTTTGATTTATAATTATTTTTCAATGTAAAAATCACCACTGTTTTTACCTTATGGAAAAACTAAATCAAGATAACGGAGGGTTCTGATGAAAACTATACTTTTTGGAGTGGCCGGAGGTTTAGCCTTATTTATTTATGGTATGACCCTTATGAGTGAAGGCTTGAAGAAGGTTGCTGGGAATAAAATGCGTAAGATTCTGGAAGCCATTACTAAAAACCCCATAATGGGAGTAGTAGTTGGAACGATTGTCACTGCTATTCTACAGAGTAGTAGCGCCACTACAGTGATGATTATCGGGTTTGTGAATGCCGGTTTAATGAATTTAACGCAGGCCATTGGAGTAATAATGGGGGCTAATATTGGGACTACTATCACAGCGCAACTGATCGCCTTCAAGCTAGGCGATTATGCCTACCCGGTAGCGGCTATTGGCTTTATTCTTTTCTTTTTTAGCCATAAAAAGCATTTAAAACATCTAGGGCAGGTTATTTTTGGTTTTGGGATTCTATTTATTGGATTAAATACCATGTCTGACGTACTTAAACCATTAGCTAGTAATAAAGCCAGTTTAGATTTGATTACGGCCATGAGTAAACATCCAATCTGGGGATTGCTAGTAGGGACGTTGTTAACAATAATTATTCAGAGTAGTAGCGCAGTTATTGGGGTGTTACAAAGTCTGGCTTCCCAGCCAGTAGTGGAAGGGGGAGTAGTCCATGCTCTTATTCCGTTACAAGGAGCTGTTCCAATTTTGTTAGGTAGCAACATAGGAACTACGATCACAGCTATTTTAGCAAGTATTGGCTCGAACCGGGTCGCTAAACGCTCAGCCTTATCTCATACCTTATTTAACCTCTTTGGCACGCTTGTTTGTCTGCTTTTATTCCCACTTTTTATCCTCTTTGTCACCAAAATATCACCTGTCGCTAATCCGGCCACCGGAATAACGGAAGCTGGGGTGATCTCAAGGCAGATTGCTAATGCCCATACCTCTTTTAATATATTGAATACTATAGTTTGGCTTCCTTTTGTTAAGTTTCTGGCTGATTTGGTTACCAAGTTCTTCCCGGGTGAAGATCCTTCTGTGGAAAAGGGTGTCAAATACCTAGATTCCCACGTTTTAAATAACGCTGAATTTGCGCTAAATTTATCAGCTAAAGAATTACTACGCATGGGGATTATCTCTCAACAAATGTTATCGGGAGTAGATAACTTTCTTAATCCGGCGGTGCAAACTTCTGACATGGAAAAGGTGCAGGAGAATGAAGATATCTTAGACTATCTTCAGGTTGAAATTATCCATTATTTATCTACAATTATTTCTCAAAATTCATTGACGGAACGACAATCAAATATTTTGGCGAACCAGATGCATATTGCCGGAGATCTTGAAAGAATAGGTGACCATTGCACTAATATTATGGAACTTGAGATATATATGAAAGATGAGCATATAACTTTCTCGCAGATGGCATTAGAAGATTTGAAAAAAGTTTTTAGCTTATCAGGAGAGATGTTTACCTGTTGTTTAACGGCCATGAAGAAAATGGATTTTGAAGTAGCTCAGAAGGTACTGGAATTAGAGAGTCTGATGGATATTTTAGAAAAGGAAGCCCGGATCAATCATTTAGAGCGTCTCAATGTTGGTTATTGTAACCCAAAAGCAGCAGTGGTCTTTAATGAATTAATGAGAAACCTGGAACGAATCGCTGATCATTGTAATAATATTGCGGAGGCGGTTCTAGATCAGCAATGGACGTAAAAAGGCAGGTTTGAGATTATTCCGAAATACTCAATATGGTTCTAAAAAAACAAAATGTAAGACCGCGATGATGTCCGCGGTATTATTTTTTTAAGGGGAATAATACTAAAAACTAATATTAAGCATGGTTTAAAATAAGCATGATATATTACAAATATGGTTGACTATCGCTTTTGGATCGGGTATAATCATAGTTACTTAGAGATAATATTATTGTTTGGAAGATCAGGAATAATGAGACTAAAAGGAGGATCATAAAGTAATGAGTTTAAAAGGAACACGCACGGAAATCAATATTCTTACGGCTTTTGCCGGCGAATCACAGGCCAGGAACAGGTATACTTTTTTTGCCGGCCAAGCTAAGAAAGAGGGTTTTGTGGAGATTGCGGATATCTTTGAGGAAACAGCCAATCAAGAAAAGGAACATGCCAAACGTCTCTTTAAATTGTTGGAAGGAGGCAGCGAAGTAGAGGTTAAGGCTGGTTTTCCGGCGGGGAAAATTGGTAATACCGCGGAAAATCTTAAAATGAGCGCCAGTGGTGAGAATTTTGAATGGACGGCGATGTATCCCGAGTATGCGAAAGTAGCTAGGGAAGAAGGATTTGAGAAGATCGCCAAAATTTTTGAGGCGATTGCCGTTTCCGAAGAAAACCACGAAAGACGATTTAAAGCTTACTTAGCTAATATAGAAGCGGGAATGGTCTTTAAAAAGGAGAACTCAATCAAGTGGATTTGTCGAAATTGCGGCTATGTGCATGAGGGTACAGAAGCCCCTCAGGTTTGCCCGGCTTGTGCCCATCCACAAGGTTTTTTTGCCCCTTTAGGTTGCAGCTGTTAATCGGAGGAAAGATTTAACTTTCGTTTCTGGGGTTCTCAACATATTGGCTAAAACTATAGGCAGAATGGGAATTTTGTCTATAGTTTTTTTGTTGGCGCCAGCAGGTATTCTGAATGTATAATTATTGTTATTTCTGCTTTTTCTTCTGGTTTGCGCCGCTTAATTTGTCGGTGATTCATGCAGTCGTGCGACAAGTCGAGTAGAGATCTGTTAAGATCTGAGTGACGAGGTTGGTGTATACAATATATACGGTATTTTATTCATGAGTTGCCTTGACAAGGGTGTTATAGTCATGCTTTAATGTGGTAACAGAAAGTAAGAAGTGGGGGATTTGTATGGTGAAAATCACGGAAAGTGATGGAGTTTATCTAATTAGGAACCAGGTAATAATTGAAAACCCTGTAGTAACTGGGGCAGAAATAAATAAGATCTTACAACAAGAAGGTCTCCAGCCCGTCGCAGAGGAGATGATCAACCGCGAGCAGGCTAAAGCCAATACGATTGCGTATCGGATCTTGACTGCTCATAATGTTTCCGAGGACCAGTCTTACTTAAGATTGAAATTTGATGCGCTGGCTTCTCATGATATTACCTATGTGGGTATTATTCAGACTGCGAAGGCGAGCGGCTTAACAGCATTCCCCATTCCTTATGTGCTTACTAACTGTCATAACAGCCTATGCATGGTGGGAGGGACGATTAACGAGGATGATCATGTTTTCGGACTGTCAGCGGCGCAAAAGTATGGTGGGAATTACGTGCCAGCGCATCAGGCTGTCATCCATCAGTATATGAGGGAAATAATGTCGAACTGTGGAAGCATGATCTTAGGATCAGATAGTCATACCAGGTATGGTCCCTTGGGGACCATGGGGGTGGGCGAAGGAGGTCCGGAGCTTGTTAAGCAGCTTCTGGGACGGACTTATGATCTGGCTTATCCGGAAGTGATCGCTGTCTATCTAGAAGGAACACCTAAATGGGGAGTTGGTCCCCAGGATGTAGCGTTGGCGCTCATTAAAGCGGTATTTAAGAATGGCTATGTTAAGAATAAGGTGTTGGAGTTTGTTGGTCCTGGGATCTCCAACCTCTCAGTAGATTATCGGAACGGAATTGACGTCATGACTACCGAAACCACATGCCTTAGTTCGATCTGGCCAACCGATCAACAGGTGGCGGAATATTTTACTACTCATGGTCGGCCTGAAGCATATTGTCTTTTGGAACCAGGAGAGGTTAGTTATTATGATGGTCTGGTCCGAGTAAATTTAAGCGCAATACAACCGATGATTGCTCTTCCTTTTCATCCTAGTAATGCTTTTACGATTAAGGAACTAAAGGAAAATACCGCGGACATATTAAGGGAGGTAGAGGTTGAAAGTGAAAAACTGTTTAGCCACCCCAAACTAACCTTTAGTTTAACAGATAAAATAATTGATGGTTGCTTGAAGATGGATCAAGGCGTAGTAGCAGGCTGCGCCGGAGGAACTTTTGAGAATATCTGCACAATGGTTGAGATCATCGGTGATGGTAATATAGGTAATGGAGAGTTTGCTTTAAGTATCTATCCGGCCAGTCAACCGATTAATCTTGAACTTTTTAAAAAAGGAGCAGCGGCTAAACTACTAAAAAGTGGGGCCACCTTGCGTACAGCCTTTTGTGGACCGTGCTTTGGAGCGGGGGATATTCCTGCTAACGGCGCCATTAGCGCTCGTCATACGACAAGAAACTTTCCTAATCGAGAGGGCTCAAAACCAGTGGATGGGCAGTTAGCTGCGGTAGCACTGATGGATGCTCGTTCGATTGCGGCGACAGCTTTAAACGGCGGACTGTTAACCGCTGCTCCAGAGCTAAGGGAGAAGCCAGTTTCTAAAGTAGCCTATCATTTCGACCAACAAGTTTATAAGAACCGTGTGTATGAAGGTTTTGGTAAACCGAATTTAGCAGCAGAGTTGAAATATGGGCCTAATATTGCAGACTGGCCGGGGATGATTCCCCTTCCTAAAGATTTACTAATCAAATTAGTGACGGTGATTACTGATCCGGTAACAACCACTGATGAGCTTATTCCTTCGGGAGAAACTTCTTCTTATCGCTCAAATCCTTTGAAACTAGCGGAATTTACTCTTTCAAGAAAAGACCCCGGATATGTAGAAAGGGCTAAGAACCTTTACCAACTAGAGAAAGAACGGCGGCTTTGGATAGAAGGACAGGAACTATCACCTGGTTTACAAGAAACTTTCCAAGTGTTAATGGAAGTTAGTGGTCGGGATCTAAATAACTTAGTTCGACAAACCGGATTGGGGAGCGCAATTTTTGCGCCTAAGCCTGGAGACGGCTCTGCTCGTGAACAGGCGGCCTCTTGCCAAAAGGTCTTAGGCGGTTGGGCCAACATTGCATTAGAGTATGCCACTAAACGTTATCGTAGCAATCTAATCAACTGGGGGATGCTCCCCTTTACCATAGCTCCAGATGAGCAAGGAAAGATGGTTCAGAACGCTTTACTTTATATTCCGGGAATTCGAGAAGCTGTTCAGTCAGGAGTGGATCAAATCAATGCTTATCTTGTAACATCAGAAGAGAAACAAGAGATTCAATTAAAACTGAGTAACCTTTCACCTGAGGAACGAGATATTATTCTGGCAGGTTCTTTAATTAATTACTATGCAGGGAAATAATTTTAATAAAATGTAGATTAAGGAGTTTGCCGAATTCCCTTATTTAAGATTTGACCACAACATATTGCGGTCAGATACAAGCTTAAGGTAATTATGCAATTCCCTCAGATAGTTAAACCGGCTCATTAAGGAGCCGGTTTAACTATCTATGCCTATGACTATTAGGTTTAGCCGATTTGAAACTTATATTTCGCGTTTTTATATTTAGCTGGGCGTTATTGGCATCCAGTTTATAGGAACTAATTCTAGCTTTACTTTTGTGTAAAGGGTGCGAAAAGCAAGTTAAAACCAGGTTCTTTACTAGAAAGCTTGCCGGGGAAAAGAAGCGGAAATGTTGGCTATGCGAGTGCAGTATTTGTAGAAAACAAGTAGTGAAATTAAAGGTCGAGTCTTTTTTAAGAGACATGTTCTTGAAATAGTTTCTTGAAAAAAAATTAAAATAAAAGAAGGATTGTTGATTTAAATAGAGAATATAATACGTTAAAGTAAGGCTGTCAGACAGCCTGATAACCGAATAACATCTAAGCTTGAACAGTTAATATACAGACCTGATATTTAGTAGTAAAAAGTTGTAAGACACAAGACTACATCACCTACTCCTCACTTTGCGCTTAAATATTTATAGTAGTCGTTCACGTTAGCTACGACTTAACACGTGAAGTGATGAAAATTAAATATTAACTGTAGTCTATTAAGCATCAAAGGAGGTTCAAATTTAATAGTTATGATACCAACTATTTTAATAATTGCTACACTAGATACTAAAGAAGAAGAGACTAATTATTTGAAGACTGTGATCGAGGAGAAAGGGTGCAATACAATCTTAGTGGATACAGGTATTCTCTCTTCCCCCAAAAAAGTTAAGCCAGATGTATCCCGAGAAGAAGTGGCTTTAGCAGGTGGTATTCCTATTGACAAACTGCTGGCGACTGGTAATAAAGGAAAATGTATAGAAGTTATGATTACTGGGGCGAAAAGCGTAGCCCGGAAATTGTATGATGAGGGAAAATTTGCAGGAGTAATCGGGATTGGCGGCGCTCAGGGCACCAATATAGCTACCTCTGTTATGCGGAACTTGCCCTTTGGGCTGCCTAAATTAATGGTTTCGACCATTGCTTGTGGTACAACTACGTTCGGACCCTTTGTGGGAACAAAGGATGTTACCATGATGCATTCGGTCGTTGATGTACAGGGAATAAACCCCTTAATTATCAGGATATTTCAAAACGCCGCCGCCGCCATTTGTGGGATGGTCAAGAATGAGCTTGCTCAAGATAAAGAGCAAATGAATGGTAAGGCAGTTGCCATGTCGATGTTGGGGACGACTACACCTGGCGCTCTACGGGCAAAAGAGCTTCTGGAGGAGAAGGGTTTTCAGGTTGTGGCCTTTCACCAGAATGGGACTGGCGGGATTGCCATGGAAGATTTAATCCAGGAAGGGTTCTTTAAAGGCGTTTTGGATATAAACCTTCATGAGTTAGCTGATCTTGTCGCCGGGGGACTCCATGCCGCCATTAAGGATTATAGACTGGAATCGGCATCTAAAGCCGGTTCTCCTCAGATCATTGCCCCTGGAAGCATTGATTATACTGTTCAGGGTCCGGTGGACTCCTTATCATCTGAAATGAAGAAGAGGAAGTATATTGTACATAATCCCACTTTGACTCTTGTTCGACTTTCTAACGATGAAATAAGGGAAGTAGCAAAATTACTGGCTAACAAGATTAATCAGGCCAAGGATTTGGTTAAAGTTTTTCTGCCATTGAAAGGTTTTTCGTACCCTAACAGAGAGGGACTTGAATTGTGGGATCCAGAGGGCAATAAGGTTTTTCTCAATACCTTTAAAGAATATATTGCTTCTTCTATTCCTGTTGAGGAGGTGAATGCCCACATTAACGATAGACAATTTATCGACAGAGTAGTAGCAAGTTTTCTTAAAATGGTATCATAATAAGGGAGGTGCTATAAATGGCTAATGATGCAATCAAGGAGATGTTGTCCGGAGTTTTTACCCCGATGGTAACCCCCTTTAAGAATGATGAAATCCTCTATGAAGGATTGATTGAAAATGTTAGAAAAATGAATCAGACTAAGCTACGGGGTTACTTTGTTTTAGGAACGAATGGTGAGTTCAATTCACTTTCGGTTGAAGAAAGACTCTCAGTTCTGAAAGCAGTAGTTGAAAATGCCAGCGATGATAAAGTGATTATGGCAGGAACAGCTACGGAAAGTACAAAAGAGACAATTGACATTACACGGGAAGCGGCAAAAATTGGGGCTTCAATGGTTAGTCTCTTGATGCCACATTTTTTCCGGAAGTATCTTCAAGATGATGAATTAACTGACTATATTACTAAAGTGGCAGATGCTTCTCCTGTGCCAGTTTTATTGTATAATAATCCTTCGGTGGCTGCTGATATCTTAATTAGTCCTGAGGTGGTTAGGAGGGTGGCAGAGCACCCTAATGTTGTTGGGATGAAGGATAGTTCCAAAGGAAACTATAAAAGCTATCTTGAAGCGGCCAAAGGAAAAGAATTTTATCTCTTGGCCGGGTCAGCCAGCTTCTTCTTGGATTTACTGATCGACGGTGGAATAGGAGGAGTTTTGTCTCTGGCTAACGTCTTTCCCGCGGAATGCGCCCGGTTATATACCGCCTTTAAAGATGGAAATATTGGGCAAGCTAAAACACTGAATGAAAGACTTGTTGGATTGAACAAAAGAGTTTCTGGTTTTCGTGGTGTTGCTGCTGTTAAGGGCGCCATGGATTTGCTGAATTATACAGGCGGAGAACCGAGACATCCGTTAAAACCATTAACAGAAGAGCAGAAAAAAGCACTGGAAGCAAACATCAGAGAACTGGGATTTATTTAAAAAAGAGAATAATTCAAACTTAATTAAGGGAGGAACTATAATGGCGAGAAAACACACTTGGAACATTTACGAAAAGGGTTATGATGAGGTGGCCGAATATTTAAAGGGAAATGACGTCATCATAATTCCTATGGGTTCCACTGAAAAACACGGCGCTCACTGTCCGTTGGGCACTGACAGTCTAACGACTATGGGGGTTGTGGAGAAAGCTGCTGAGGTGGCTAAAACCTGTTATACACCATTGATCCCTGTTGGTTATTCACCCCATCACATGGGTGAAATGGGTCAAGGGACAGGCACATTGACCTTTTCGGGAGACACCTACCGCCGTGTAGTCTATGACATGGCGATGAGCATGATTTACCATGGGTTTAATAAATTGGTTTTTGTCACTCATCACGGCAGCAATTCCAAGGTAATCGATGATGTTCTGCGCAGAATCAGATATGAAACCGGATGCTTTGTCTGCTGGTACAAGACACCAACCGAAAGAACCTATTCACTTATTGGAGACATTATTGAAGGACCCCCGGAAGAGACCCCCGGTTGGCATGCCGGTGAAGTCGAAACAAGCACAGCCTGGGCTGCAGACGAAGGCACTGTTGATATGAGTAAAGCCAAACCTGACAGGACCCATGCCCCACGCTGGATGGGAGAGGCCTTTAGTAAGCATGACGGTTCCGGTTTTGTTACCTTTATGGGCGCCGAGAACATTTGGGTGCCAATGGAGCATCATGAGTATTCAGATACAGCAACGATTGGTAATCCTTTACGGGCAACCAAAGAGAAAGGCATAAAGTACTTTGAGATTGCCGGCGAGGCCTTGGGCCAATTCCTGGAAGAAGTAAAGAAATTCGATATCGTTGTGCCCGATGAGAAACGTCATTTTACAAACAGGGCATAAACAGTTTACCGACAGTGAACCGTAAGGAGAATAACTGATGGAAAAACTTAAAAATCGAGTAGCATTAGTGACCGGGTCCGCCCAGGGAATGGGATATGCCATTGCCCGCTGTTTATTAGCGGAAGGCGCCAAGGTTCTGATTAATGATCTCAACCAGGAGAGCATTGAGCGGGCCGTGAAAGAGTTAAACACTGAATTTCCCGGTCGGGTGATGGGTAAAAAGGCGGATGTGACCAATAAATCAGAAGTACAAAAGATGATCGCAGAACTATGCCAGCAATGGGGGACGATTGACATATTAGTCAACAATGCAGGTGGCGCGCTGCATACTCCCTATCAATTAGCGGAAATTGAAGAGAAGCATTGGGACCTGGTTCTTAATGTCAACCTCAAGGGCAGTTTTTTCACCTGTCAGGCTGCTATTCCTGTAATGGTAAAAGCCGGTAAGGGGGCCATTGTCAATATGTCGGCCCTCGCCGGTCACTGGCGGGCTTCGCTGGCTGGTGTTCAGTATACAGCGGCTAAAGCAGGGGTCGAAGGGCTAACTCGTCAACTGGCCTATGACTGGGGGCATGCTGGTATAAGAATAAACGCAGTAGCTCCTACAGTAACGATCACAGGTGAAAGAGTCAAATCACTCTGGGATGACAAAGAAGAAGAAGAAAAAGAGAGAATTTTTGCTCAGATCCCGCTTAAGCGTTTGAGTACTCCGGAAGAAATAGGTAAAGCGGTAGTGTTTTTAGCATCTGATGAGGCCAGTTATATTACTGGTATTACTCTGGATGTATGTGGTGGGCGCTACCTGAGATAAAGCAGAGTAAAAAGGGGGCTTCATGATGGAGCGGAAGAAAGGTTATATACTTCTTCCCCAGCCAATAGAGGAAGAAGCGCAAAAAATGTTGGAAGATGAAGGACTAGAGGTGGTGCTGGCCCCGGACCCAAGCCCTGCGACAGTCTCCCCACTGATGAAAGGAGCCGGAGCAATAGTTTTACGGACAGGTATTGATGTTACAGCAGAACTGCTGGCTGAGAGTGATGATCTGTGGACGATCTCAAGAACCGGCGGTGGAGTGGATAATGTTGACCTGAAGGCAGCTACTGAAAAAGAGGTAATCGTCACCTCCAGCCTGGGTGTTAATGCTACTACTGTCGCTGAACACACCCTGTCCTTAATTCTTGCTCTCTATAAGCAATTCTTTTTGCTGGATCGAGAAGTTAGAAAAAATAATTTTAAAGTGCGATATAAGAATTACCCTCAGGATGTTAAAGGGAAGAGACTTGGTATTATTGGGTTTGGGAAAATTGGGCAAATTTTGGCCGACTACTTTTATCCTTTATCAAAGACTAAACTTCTAGCTTATGACCCTATATTGCCCGAAGAGCGCAAAAGAAGCTTTAGTCATATGGTGCAGTTTGTAAGCTTAGAAGAGTTGCTCAGAACTTCTGACGTAGTATCTATTCATGTGCCTTTAAATAAGTATACCCGCAACATGATTGCTTGGGAGCAGTTTAAGATGATGAAGCCGGAAGCTTATTTCGTGAATGTCTCTCGCGGTGGGGTTGTCAATGAGCGGGACTTGATCAGAGTGCTAAAGGAGAGAATAATCAGAGGAGCCGGGCTTGATGTCTTTGAGAATGAACCGCTTGAAGCAAACAGTCCTCTACTGGAGATGGATAATGTCCTTCTAACACCTCATACCGCTGCCCTGACTAAGGAATGTGTGGTCAGGATGGCCACCGAGGCTGTGAAAAGGGTTATTGCCCTCTTTAATGGTTATCAACCAGCGAATATAGCTAATCCGGAGGTCTTGCAGTTAGAAAAATGGCAGCATCTTAAGAAAAGGCCCGAAGAAAATGGAGGGGAAAATTGAAATGGAGATTCCCAAAAAGATGAAGGCTGCTCATCTGATGGCCAGGGGAAAGGTCGAGGTTAAAACGACTGAAGTACCCGAACCCGGTCCCGGTGAAGTATTGATTCGCGTGGAAGCGTGTGGGATTTGCGGGACAGATGTAGAAGTAAAAGAACATGGAATGCCCGGTCAACCACCTTTTGGCGAGCATTTTATCATGGGCCATGAATATGCGGGTGTGGTAGTCAAGCTAGGAGAAACAGTTGATGAATTTAAGGTGGGCGACCGGGTAGCAGTAGAGGTGCACAAAGGTTGTGGCCGTTGTCATAACTGTATTATGGGAAATTATACTGCCTGTCTCAACTATGGAAAGAAGGAAAAAGGGCATGCGGCGAAGGGGATGACAGTTGACGGTGGTTTTGCCGAGTATACTGTTAACCACATCAATACCTTGTATAAAATACCCGATCAGATTTCTTTTGACCATGCAGCATTGATTACTACAGCTGGTTGCGCCTTTTTTGCTTATGATGTCGTAGGTGGGTATGTGGCTGGTGATACGATTGCGATTATAGGTCCCGGACCTATTGGTCTTGCTTTAGCACAGGCTGGTAAAGCGTTAGGGGTGGAGAAAGTAATTCTGATCGGCACCAGACAAGGCCGACTGGAACTTGGTAAAGAGATGGGCGCCGATTATATTGTCAACATTAAAGAAGGGGAAGACCCAATCGCATTGGCTCGGGAACTAACAGATGGCCTGGGAGCTGATGTAGTATTTGATGCCGCTGGGGTTTCGTCTTCCTTAGAAACCTCCCTTGACCTAGTCAGACCAGGTGGAAATATAGTAATGGTCGCCTTTTATCATGATCCAGTCACTGTTAATATGTCGAAGGCAGTTAAACGTAATGTTCAGTTACACACCGTTCGCGGGGAAGGACGCCGGAATGTTGGAAGAGCATTGTCAATGGCAGTTCAGAATAAAATTGACCTCACTCCACTAATTACTCACTGTTTTCCATTAAAAGATATTAATAAGGCCTTTGAAACGTATGTCAACAGAATTGACAATGCTCTAAAGGTTATTATCCACCCCCAGGAGGAATAGATAATCTTGCTGGAGAACTGTATGATGAGGAGGTGATAAGTAGTTTAAAGCAAAGGTAAGGCCAACTATGACAAAAGAAAATTATGAAAATGAAGGGAGAAAAAAATGAAAAGAATTATTGCTATTTCCTTAATTTCTGTACTGATCATCGGTTTGCTTACATGCACCATCCTGGGCGCTCCTAAGAAGAAACCGGATACTTTTCATTTAGGTGTGTTACTACCATTTACCGGAACCTTTGCTGCTGTAGCTAAAACTCAGGAGCAAGGCGCATTGCTCGCAGTGGATGAAATTAACGAAAAAGGCGGGCTTAATATGCCTTGGGGTAAAGTTAAGATTAAAACTACGGTCATGGATGATGAGGCAGATATCAATGTTGGGATCAGAAGATTCAGGTATCTGAGAGATCAGAAAGTTGACGCTGTAGTGGGACAGACATGGGCCGCAGTTTCTCTTGCCATTAATGAACTTTGTAAGCGGGATTCCTTCCCCTATTTTCCGGTAAACGTTGCTCCTTTGGACTCCTTTAAAAAGGGCACTCTAGCTGATTGTACTTTTGCCGCCGGATATACACCTTGGACAGTGGGTTATATGGCAGCCTCCGCTGCAATTAATGACCTTGGTAAAAAGAAAATATACTTCTTAGGCAGGTCGGATTCTTGGGGCTGGGACATTCAAGCTGGGGTTGAAACAGCCGCCAAAGAATATGGTGGAACAATTATCGGCCGTGATGAAGTTAGCCAGGGAACCAGCGACTTTTCAACAGTCCTGGCCAAGGTTAAAGCGGCTAAACCTGATGTGTTTATCTCCGCTCAGTTTGGCGGCGATGCCATTGCGCTCCTGAAACAATGTTATGACATGGGCCTTAATAAAGAAATGACCATTTTCAATAGTTTTGTTACCAATGTTGTTGCGAAGGGGCTTCCGGCCGAAGCCAGGGATGGTATCTATGGTATGACCTATTTCTACTATGATATGACTGGCTTCAAAGATCAGGAAACAGTTAAACTAGCAGCGGAATATAGCAAACGCTTTATTGATAAATACGGTACAAAAGTGTATATTCACACGGAAGATGCGGAGTCGCTGAATAACGGCAGCATGAATTTTTCCAAGTCAATGTTCGGCAAAGGAATTTCAATAAAAGCAGATGTTGAGCTTGAGGATGGGGATATGATAACCTTGGGTGAATTGAAATTTGAAATAATCCATACGCCGGGACATACAAGGGGCGGTATCTGCATCAAGGTTGGAAATATTATGATGACAGGTGACACTTTGTTTAGTAATTCTATCGGAAGAACTGATTTCCCCGGAGGATCCTTTGAGGAAATAATAAAATCAATAAAAGATAAAATCTTTAAATATGAAGATGATACAGTCATTTATCCCGGTCACATGTCACCGTCCACAATAAAAAAAGAAAAACAATATAACCCGTTTGTGAATTAAGATAACAATGTTTAAATTTTATTTTTCGGGTCATGACTATGAATATGAAGCAAGAAATGCATTTAGGGTATTTGATTTAAATACTGACTATGAAATATCGGATATAGATTCCTTTGAAGGAACGGGATTGTCTGTTGTATCATACCTTGAAGAAAATGAGGTTTTTCGTGCAAAAGCAATGCTATATAAGGACAATGAACTGCTGTATGAGTCAATCTATAACAGCAATGATATTATTTTGGAGAAATGCAGCGCTAAGAAACTAAGAAAAACATTGGTAGTAAAAACAATACACAATGTTCTGAAACAATACTACAATGTTTATCCCGATTATGGTATTTTAACGGGGGTAAGAGTGGTTAAAATTTTAATCACCGCAAGAAAATACTCTAAAAGCAATGAAGAAATAAACCATATTCTTAAGAATACATATGAAGTAAAAGAAGAAAAAATAAAGCTTCTGTGGGATATATTAAAAATAGAAGAAAAATATATTGATGAGGACATAAACAACAATAATTACAACCTGTATATAGGCATACCATTTTGCCCTACAAAATGCAGCTATTGCTCCTTTACGTCATATGTAAATTGCCCTGACGTAAAAATAAATTCCTACGTGGAAACATTAATCTACGAGATTGAAAAAACAATTGAGCTTGCCAAAAAGAAAAACTTAAATCTACATACAATTTATTTTGGCGGCGGAACGCCCTCTGTTTTAAGTGAGGAGCAAATAAACAAAATTTTTAATACATTAAAAAAGCATTATGATTTATCAAAAATAAAGGAAATTACTTTTGAAGCCGGACGACCGGACACCATAGATGAACAAAAGCTTCTTTGCTTAAAAAATAATTTTGTTAACAGAATATCCGTAAACCCTCAAACAATGAATGATAAAACTCTGACATTAATAGGAAGGAATCACCTGAGCGATGAAATTATTGAAAAATATTTAATTGCAAGGGAAGTAGGGTTTAGGACAATAAATATGGATATTATTTTGGGGCTGCCGGGAGAAAATGAATCGGATGTAAGAAATACAATTGAAATTATTTCGGATTTAAACCCTGAGAATATCACCGTTCATTCTTTAGCCTATAAAAAACACTCGGAGCTTACAAGGGAAAGCTCTGAATTATATAAGGATTATGAATTGATTAAAAAAATGCATGATATAATTAAAAAAACATGTGATGAAAAGGGCTATAAACCATACTATATGTACAGGCAGAAGAATATTAAGGGCAATTCCGAAAATGTAGGCTATACAAAGGAAGGCAGGGAGAGTATTTACAACATGGTTATCATCGAAGAATTAGAAACAATACTCGCCTGCGGTCTTGGAGCTTCAAGCAAAATAATCACAGGGGAAAACAGGCATGAACCTGTTCGAAATTTTAAAAGTTTAGAAGAATATTCAAATCGAATTGATGAAATAATTAAAAAAAAGAAAAATTTATTAGGAGTGTGAAATGAAAAAAATAAAAGCATTTTATATGGAAGGCTGCCCCCATTGCAGGAAGGCTTTTAAAATAATCGACGAATTAAAATCAAATAACCCTCAGTATTCAAATGTTGAAATAGAGTACATAGATGAAAACAAGGAAGTAAAAATGGCAAGCACCTACGATTATTACTATGTTCCTACATTTTATGTGGACGGCGTAAAAATACACGAGGGTGTACCCACCGAAGAAAAAATCGAAAAGGTATTAAAAGAGGCAATGAAATAAAAATAAGGGGGGCACTAATTTCTTAGTGCATCCCCTTCAATCTTTTTAGTCTGAAGAAATCTTCTCTTTCTTTTTCTTCCAATACTTCCTGAATGAATTTTACCTCTTCTTTAAATTTGGGTATCCTTATATATTCTAAAGCATTTGTCCTTTTCTGAGTTTTTTCGATTTCTTTTGCAAGCTTAAAAATCGAATTTTCTAATTCAGCAAGCTCATAAATTTTAAACTTTACTTCCTCAAATTTTTTTCTTGCCTCATCAAAGGCAGCATTGGTGTTATAAAAGCCGGTTGTCGGTTGAACCTCGCTTTTGTTGTATTTAACAGTGGGTATATCGACTCCCATAATACTTCTCAGCAAAATATCAAAATGTTCATCATTTGGCACACCATAAGACATATCTTCAACATTTTTAACTCCCAATGTTATATTTGCTTTTTGTAAGGCGGCATATCCCTGTGCAATAACATCGTAAATTTCATTGTGCATATTTTTAGCCTTATCCACATAGACAAACATTTCTTTTATTAAGACGGTTCTTTTTTTGTCTAATAACTCATAACCCTTTTTGGACAATTCAAGTGATGATTT
>ENA-UOOK01003480-UOOK01003480.1-fermentation-metagenome-genome-assembly--contig:-NODE-3480-length-17856-cov-4.257289_pt1 | contig 17856 bp, 10 predicted proteins | sample MGYA00245777_ERZ724023 | MGnify/ENA primary metagenome ERZ724023 (study PRJEB28704, sample SAMN03018312) | fermentation metagenome | biome: anthropogenic terrestrial biome; feature: soil; material...
ATCCCCGGTACAATCGGCAATAACACCGGGATTACGCGGGTCATCTTCCTTTATACCAAAGACGATTTTCATCAAGTCGGAACCGATATCGGCAATCTTGGTAAAGATTCCACCCGCTATACGCAAGGCACTGGCCCCCAGAGATTCACCAATAGCAAAGCCAATGAAGCTGGCACCGGCCAGTTCCCGCGGTACAAAGAGGAGGATTATGAGCATCATAATCAATTCAACGCAGACCAGGAGTACCCCAATGCTCATACCGGCATCAAGTGCAATATTCAAAACTTTGAGCGGTTTTTTCTCCAGGCCTGCAAAGGCGGTCCGGCTGTTGGCCAGGGTGTTCATGCGGATGCCATACCAGGCCACACTATAGGAACCGAGTATACCTATCACGGTCCAAGCCAGGATCAGCAATACCCCGCTCAAGGGAGTTTTTTGCAGGAAGCCAAAGTAGAAGGCTATGCAGACTCCAATAAAGGCAAACAACAATATTAGAAACTTGCCTTGTTGAATCAGATAGGTCTTGCAGGTTTCATAAATTATACTCGCCACATCCAGCATGGATTGGTGCGCGGGGAATTTTTTCACCTTGATAAACTGGTAAAGACCAAAAAACATGCCCAGTATGCAAACCACGATACCAGCGATAAGCAAATTATTCTGCGCCGGGCTCAAAGTCGGAATAACCAGGTTGGCTTCACCGGCAAAGGCTACTGCCGGCCACAGCAACAGCATAAGCAAGCTCAAAAGAGCAGAGAACATGGCCTTAGCTGCTTTTACCTGCTTCCCTATAGGAAATAGAGTGACAGAATCCAAAGTCACTACTTATCAACCTTCTTTCTTCATTTATTATGTCTTGCTTAGTGCGGAATCACTAGTCTTTATGTAGCTCGCCCGGGTCGACAACAGTTCATTTTGAAGGTAGCTAATCCACTCCGATTGTTGCCGGGTCTAACTTGGGCTAATTAGAGCTGACATGGCTTAATTTTTTGAATAATAGTTTTTCAACAAGTCCTTTTAGGGTAGGGTATTAACCCCCTGGAATAGCTTGCTGACATAATTTTATTTATTAACGTTTTATCGCCTCCTTATACCTCATAAAAACCTGATCCTGTCTTAGACAGAATATTTTTTAAAGCCCGAAACGATTTATATGCTAAGCTACTGCACTTGATGAGTAAGGTCTCACAGAACAGGCTTGGTTCTACTGCGGTTGATTTGAGGTGAAAAATGGTCACAATAAGGTCATATTAAGAATATTAGACTTCTATGAGATATATTTCAAAGCCCAAAATACAGGCTTTCCTGCCAAAGTACCGAAAAAACAGGAAATTTGTGCGATATTTCAGGCTATCTCAGAAATTAACGAGATTTCTTTGATTATCTCTTGACTTGACAACAACTTTATGTAAAGCTAATATCGCCAAGGAATTTTATGAAACACACAGCTATTGGATCAGGGGATGTCTCCTGTTTTTTATTTATCTTATCCATTCTTGCTCTTTTGCGAAATAGGAAAATCTATAATAATAATGACTTCTACATACTAGCAATGCATTTTGCAGGGATTATGCTTTTAGACGTCGAAACGAATATTTATAACGAGGCTAAATATTTCTCCGCTTCTTTAAGCCCGGGCTATTAATTAAAATAGGCAACGGGTTCTAATCCCCGCCTCGTTGCAGCGCTGTGTTGAAACTACTTTGCTAGTTTCTTACGATGCTTAAACGAGGAAATATGTAGGAATGTAAGCCTGGAGGTGTGTTTTTTGAAATTTATCGGTTTTGAAAATTTACGGCTGACTGACCGCAATAGAGCGGGCGGAGATGCGGTTTTTGAACTTAATGGAGAAAAAGCCAAAGCAGAATTCAGTTTTTATCTGCAATTAAATGAATGTCTCAGTATTCGTCTGAACCGTCATGATAAAAAATTATCTACCGCTGAGCTGGAGAAATTTATTAGCGATAATCGACTGGAACTTAAGAAAATGGTTCAGCCTGATGTGGAACGCTTACGTCGACAAAAACGTAAAGAGTTATATGGGGTGGAAGAATTTAATAACCCACATAAAAATTTGCCATGAGATTTTATTTATGATATTTTTATGAGCGTGGTCTGAGTAATAGGGTATAATTACCTGAAGTCATAGTGAGACCCTCTAAATCCTATTTTTTGGCGGGGACTTACATATTATCTTAATAATAAGAGTAGAATTTGATATGGACAATTAATAGGCAATGGTTTATTGTATTACCCATAATAGTAACCCTGGTAAAGCTTATGTTGATCCGTCGGCTAATATTTACGGAGGTGATATGGTGAAGAAAAGATGGGGAAAGGGAGAACCGGTAAATCTCTCCGACTTATTGAAGATCACACCTGTAGCCAACGAAATACTACAATTGAGCGAAGAAATGGATATGACTTGTACGGATGTAATGTGGATAGTTGCCCAGATTATCGATAATAACGAGGAAATCAATCTTCATCACATAAGACATAATCATGACGATGATGAATTAGTTCTGGATGAAGAGTGGAGTGAGGCTGACCTGGAGAGCCTGGAAGAGGAGATTGATCAGGCGCTATATACAGTTAGTGTTAAAGTCAACAGTCAGAGCCGTTTCCCTGAAGTGGCTTTCAAAGCCGGAATTAACAACCGGGAAGATATTAACTATTTCTTTGATATGGTATTGGAAATGTTGGAAAAGTTGGAGTAGATACATGCTAATAGTTCCATAATGAAATGTTAGTCAAGCCCGGGACTTTCCGGGCTTTTTTATCTAGAAAGAGAAGTTGTTTTTGGAGGGGGAGTTACAAAATGATAATTGCTTTAACCAGCGTAATTAAGTTGATTAGGCCGGAGGCCAGGGCTGTGTTCCCATATAGTAATTCGCTGTATATCGATGATGAGATGCAGACCCTTATAGATGCTGGTTCAGGAGGGAGGGCCTATGCTGAAATACCCGTGGGAAATATCGAGTTGCTTTTACTCAGTCACAACCACTTTGACCATGTGAATGGGATTAGTTTTTTTCCCCAAGCCAGGATTATGGCGGGCAGGGAAGAAGCTCTGACCTATCAGGACCAGGAGCTTTACCTGAAATTCTCCGGTTTTTATGATTGGGAAAGACTGATGGGGCAGATGGACCGGGGACTCCTTTCTGGCACCATGTTGCTTCCAGAAGATGTACCAGCCCAGCGGGGTTTTCAGGAAGTTCCATTAGATGGCTTGATCAAGGATGGGGATGTTTTCGAACTGGGGGTAACTTCGCTGAGGGCCATCCATCTGCCGGGTCATTCCCCCGGTCATTATGCTTTTTATTGCGAAAAAGAAGGGATTCTCTTTTCCGCCGATTTGGATTTGGCACCGGACGGACCCTGGTATGGGGGAGGATTTTCTGATTTCGACGAATTGGAAAAATCAATAAAAAAGCTAATAGAAATAAACCCCCGTATATTGGTAACTTCGCACCGGCGGGTATTTGACGCTGCTCAGGACAATATTCCTGCTTTGTTGCAGACCTATCTGGATGTGCCTTTGAAGAAGGAAGAACAGAGCCTGGTTTACCTGGCTGAGCCCAGGACTATTGATGATATTGCACGACAGGATTTCATAGAAGGCTTCAAAGGGAAAACGCCGTTTGCTGTTTTTTTTACCAAAATGATGATTGATAAGCACCTTAAGCGCCTGGAGAAAGCCGGGAAAGTGAAAAAAATTGATGATACCCATTACATAAGAATAGGATAGAATTCCCTGGCCCTATTCGATATGTCCTTCGTTATTCCAGTGCTTTGTTTTGTTGGTAATGATTTTTTATTACAGCCCATAATTCATATAGCGGGGAATATTTTAATAGAGCCGTGGCCAATTCCACACAACCCAGGATACCGCTAAGGGTAGCCAGCCAACCGGTTAACATTTCCGAACCGGAAGAGAAAAAGAAGCAAAAGGCTAAAATATACCGGGCTATTACCCCATCTCTACTTAACATTAGCTTAACCTCACTTTATTTTTAATGCTTAACTGGAAATAGATTCATACCACCCTTAGTATCAGTTGTTATCTTATCGTTACGTTTGCAAAAAGATTACTTAAGTCTAGTATTAAGTCTGGAAAGTCCAAGTATGCGAGCTGGCATTGTTAAGTTTAGGATAGTGGGGATTATTTCAGGAGAAATAGGAGAAAAACGCTAGATTAATCAGGACAGATTTTCTTAAAAAGAGATTTTTAAACCTTTTTAACCTGCTTTTTACGAAGTCCTAATGATTTCTTAAAAGTGGTATTATAGAATGAATTAAAAATAGGACAGGAATTAGAATTCAAGCTTGAGACGGAGAAATGGTGGATAAAAACTACTAAGTTGGTTTGCCGAGATATAAAAAAACCGCTAGCAAAGTGCTAACGGAAATATCAGTTTTCGGCGATTGTATCTCGAAGAGATTTTCTATTATCTGTGAATAGCGGTTTAACCCTTGTAAAAATCAGGGATATGCGTTATGCTTGGTTAGGTTTATGTTTAGCAGCCTTGTTGCCAGCTATTTATAATAGCGATAATGAAACTGGGCCGGGGCTTTTTGAGAACATTAAGCTATATATATTCTTAGAAAGGAGGGACTACAATTGGATAAAAAGTTAATAGACGAAATACTCAAAGACATTGGTCTGGAACACATTGACGGTTTTGAAGACCAGGAAGAGTAAGCTGGAAGCCATTTGAGGGTAGGATCAAATGGCTTCAATTATTTTCTGGGGGCATTTCTTTAAGCAAGGTCGAGACTGTAACCAGTTCATAGCCTTGCTCCTTAAGATTTTTAATTACAACAGGCAGAGCATCGGTAGTCTGCTTGCAAGTATCGCTGGCGTGCATAAGAATAATGGCACCGGGATGAACCTTCTTCTTTACTCTTTCTATAATGGTAGCGGTTCCCGGATTCATCCAGTCCAGAGAATCAACACTCCATTGAATAGCCTCATAATTTATTTCATGAATGGCTTCAATAACGTGGTCATTATAGTCTCCGTTGGGGGTTCTTATCAAATTAGCATTCACTCCTGCTACCTCGTTAATATTCTTGTGAGCTTTCATAACCTCTTCCTTAATTTCGCTTTTACTCAAAGTACTGTAATTGATGTGGCGATAGCCATGACTGGCCAGTTCATGACCGTCCTTTTTAATCCTTTGTACTGCTTCCGGGTTTTCTTTAACCCAGGGACCGGAAAGGAAAAAGGTGCAGGTTATATCCGCTTCTTTCAGAATCTCAATAACTGGCATGGGAGTTTTGTTACCCCAACTAATATCGAAAGTAAGAGCCGCCATCTTTTTTTCGGTTGGTACTTCATATACCGGCTTGTTTTTATTATAGGCCTGTACATATAAAGCCCCACTTACCAGGATAATCAGGGTAATCAGAGCGGTAAGGGTCAGCCTGGTTCTGGCCCGTATCTTGTAAAAACCAAAAACCTTGGGCATGCTTTTTTCCTCCTCTCTTTATTCTCCTACATTTTTATGGCGATGTTTCCAGCTTTATTCCTGCTTTTCCAGGAGCATTAAATCGCTCATAGTTAGAAAACGGTAACCTTGCTGCTTAAGCTCAGGAATCAGTTTATCCAAAGCTCGTGCTGTTTCCAGGCCGTTTTTATAGCCATCATGAAGTATTATAATCTGACCAGGTTTTATGTTTTTTATTATGTGGGCGGAAATTTGGGAGGAACTGTTTCCTTGCCAATCTTTACTATCCTGCTGATAGGTCCAATAGGCTATGGTGACTTTTTCTTTCTGGGTGACCTCAACCATATCATAGGAAAGATAACCGCCTGGTGGGCGAAATAGCCGGGGCTTCTGGCCGCTGATGCTTTCAATCGATGCATTGGTTTTCCGTATTTCTTCCTGGTAAAACTCCTTTTTCTTGTGATTAAAATCAGCATGACTATAACTATGGTTGCCGATTTCATGCCCTTCATTGGCCATTCTCTGCAAAAGTTCAGATTGTTTTTCCGCCCTTATTCCCACAACGAAAAAGGTGGCCTGGGCTTGATGCTTCTTTAATACGTCCAGAACTACCGGGGTATTTACCGGATCGGGGCCATCATCAAAGGTAAGGGCCACTGCTTTTTCCGTAGTTTTTACATCAGTTATCACTAGTTTCTGGGCTTTCCAATTATGCATATTGGGGTGTAAGGCCAGGTTATAAGCCCCCAGTGAAATACCCAGAAACAGGATTCCGCCTAAAAAGACCCCCACGCTTCGTTTTCGCAATACAAAAAACATAAAAGCATTTCTCCTCATTTGCTGATTCTAATTTATATGTTTTAGAAAGGCTGTTTATGTTCCCCATTAAGTTAGCAAGTCAAAGAAGCGTCCTTCTGTACCCCTTCGACAGATTATATAAAAAACGACAATATAGCCACTAGATGGATTTGCCCGGGAGGTGGGACAGCGGGTTCTTTTTATGGATAAAGGATTAATCCCCCGCCACGTTGCACGCTGTGTTTAAAACGGCTCCGCAGTTTCTTCCGATGCTTAAAGAGAGGAAAGCCTTCTGAACATTTTCATTCAATATTCAGAAGGCTTTGGCTAAATAAACTTGATGATATTATTTCAGATTTAAAGCTTTGGTTAAAACTGAGGCAGCCTCAGCCCGGTTAGCATTATTCTTAGGTCTGAAGGTTTGATCAGGGTAACCGCTTAACAGCTGAGCTGATACAGCACTGGCTACAGCTTCCTGGGCCCAGACTGAGATATCGTTTTTATCCTTAAAACTAATTGCCTGGGTAGGCTTTCCTGCTTTGGCAGCCTTAGTAACCATTACCGCCATCTGTTCGCGGGTAATGGGCTCGTCTGGCTCAAAATTGTTGTTGTTGAAACCGCTCACTATACCTGCATCACTAGCAGCAGTGATATAATCCTGTGCCCAATGGCCGGCAGTATCATCAAAAACCTTGTTTCCACTTGCAGACAATTTAAAAGCTTTAGCAAGCATACTGGCAAATTCAGCTCTGGTAATTGTTTGATCAGGCTTGAAAGTGCCATCCGGATAACCGCTAAGGATACCGATACCTACCATATTGCGAATAGATTCTGCCGCCCAATGACCGTTAATATCAGTCAATACCGTCTGATTGGCTGCGGGCTGACTGATCATCGGTACTGCTGCGGATTCCTTTTTCTTGGCCAGCACGGCAAATTTGGTGAAGTGATTTATTGTACCGCTTATTGTACCTGTACTCCAATCCACCTTAACGTTATCCAGCTCTACCCACTTGCTGCCATTCCAGAAGCAGATAGTCAGTTCATCTTTGCTTTGATCTGCTTTACTCTTGGTAAAGGGAAGGGTCACAGTAATGTCCTTGGCAAAATTGCCCTCTTTATCCTTGGTAATTTCATAAACATCACTAATCAGTTTACTTCCGCTGTCAACGGTCAAACCTGATGAACTAACTATAGCTACATGAACATATATGCCGCTGCTGACTGCTCCTGAAGGTATAACTACTACAACTCCGTTTTTAGTGACAATCGCACCAGAACTCTGTACCTGTTGCCCGCTCGAAGTAGAAACGGATCCACCACCACCGGAGGAACCACCGCCACCACCGCTTCCCCCACCGGCGGATGAAGCTTCCACGCCTTCAGCCGCAGCAACCAGCACACCTACATCTTTGCCTGCAGTTGTGTAGTCGTCTGCTGCGGAGCCGGTTATATTTTCACCTTGGCCCGGGATAATTACCTTGGCGTCTTCATATGTCCTGGTAACCCGCTTTCCTTCTGGAATGTTGGTGCTGGTCTTTGACTGGGTATTGTTGTAGGCTACAAAATACTGGGCTACATCCGCTTTGCTGACAAATGTCTTTTTGCCGTCTTTTCCGATTATATTAAAACCAGTTACGGCAGTGTCATTCATCAGGGCAGATCCAATTATGTCGGCCAGCCACGCTCCGTTGTATCTGTAGTACATTGGCCTTGAATATCCATAAGGTGCTTGGTTTTCATCCTTGCTGGGAAGCTGCACGGAAGTTTTCACCAGGTCTGTGTAAGTATAGTTGGTTGTGCTGCTTCCATTTGTTACATAGAAATATGGGTTCTCTGTGTATTTAAAGGATACTGTTTGGGATGCTCCTGTTCCCACTGTTATCTTCTGAAATGCCGGTTCTCCGCTTGCCAGTACAGAATTTACTACTCTTGGCGCCTTAACTGCAAATTCCATTCCCGGCATAAGGCCTGTAACTTTTTGGTCTGCAACGATTGCCAAGTCAGGGTTCTTGGCGCTTACTGCCTTTAGGGTATATCCATCTTTGCCCGTAAACTGTGCTCCGTCGTAGCTGACTACAACCCCCATTAAATACTTGATGACTGTTGCATTGGCCCCACCGATGTTGGCATCATTTTTCCCTGAGCCGGTCTCTCGGTAGGCTCTCAGATAGCCGCTGCCCTTGTCCGCATCCTTGAAGACTCCGGGAGCATCGTTAATATTGTTCTCATCCGGATTAAGATATTCTTCATGTATACCATATGCAATCACAGTTCTGGCTGCTTCTATGGTATTGCTTCCGTTGTAGTGAGGGGCTGTCAGCCATGCAATCTTATCCTTGTAGCTGGAGTTGTCTATGGAGGTTGCCCGATCTGCATGGTATCCATCCGATTCTGCATACTGGATAATCATATCGCCGGTAATTGTAACCCCGTTCAGGTTGTATAACAGGTCGCTTAACAGTGCTCCCTTGGCTGTTACCGTCTTGATTACGCTGTGATCATTGTAAAGAAAGTCTTCCGTTGTTTCATAAGCTTCCAGCTCTGCTTTTGTGTAATAGTAATACTTAGCTGTACTGTCTGCGCTTTCTTTTACCGCAATATAGAATACTGCATTCTCTGTATCTCCACCTGCAGCTTTGCCATCGGTTACTTTTGCTGCATCAAATATACCTTCAGCTGCTTTCAAATCGGTAACTGCCTGATTTACTTGGGCTTGAGTAGCTTCCGTATTATCTGCTACTGCTTGAGCCGTATCAATTGCCGTCTTGAGCGCAGCCTTCGAGCCAAGTGCATATTGTCCTGCTGCTGACCCTTCTACTGCGTTCGTATATTTTGTATTTGCCGCTTTGATTGCATCGGTAAGAGCTGTCTTGCTTACTGCTGTTACTTTTGCTGCATCAAATACGCCTTCAGCTGTTTTCAAATCGGTAACTGCCTGATTTACTTGGGCTTGAGTAGCTTCCGCATTATCCGCTACCGCTTGAGCCGTATCAATTGCCGTCTTGAATGCAGCCTTCGATCCAACTGCATACTGTCCTGCTTCTAACCCTTCTGTTGCGTTCATATATTTTGTATTTGCTGCTTTGATTGCATCGGTAAGAGCTGTCTTGCTTACTGCTGCCGATTGACCGGTTATCGTCAAAGTGCTGAGATTCTTCACCAGCACCTGATTGCCAAACTGACCTGGGCCGTATAATCTTAATATAGTATTATTTGTAACCTGACTTCCATTTTCCAGTGCATCATAGGCGACAAACCATTTGTCGATATCTGCTTGTGAAATGGCATTGGCAGCATAATTATCACTTGTAGCCGGCTGAATGCTCTGCCCATCAGCAACACATACACCCATCGCATTAAGCAGAGCAGCCAGCGGAATGCCCGTCACACTATGATTATGCAGCGAACCGCCGCTAGAATATGAATAATTTGTTTTGTAAACACCTTTTCTGATTATTTCAGAAATAGAAATCTGATTTTCACTCGTCCCATCTTCTATAACCGTAAGCGCTATATCCTCAGTACCCGCCACAATACTGTTTACATACTTTACAAAGTGACAGTTATTATCTTCATTGACCTCTTTTTGCCCATAAGCAAACAGGGGATCATATGTATCTGCCGCTGTAGTGGGTACAACAACTGTTGCTTCAGAACTGGGAGCGATCGTGCTGGAAACTGTGCTTTTCTTTAATGCCAATATTGGAGCCACTGCCGTTGTGCTTTGTTCTCCCTGGGGATTAAAGTAATATCTTGATTGGTCGAAGGCATTCTCCAACACAAAAGAAGTCCCATCGGTAGACTTTACTTTTAAGCTCAGGCCAGTGGAAGGCGTAACACCAAGTCCTGTAAACGCTTTTTCCAAATCAATTCCTGTTAAACAGCTATATCTCCACTCCCTAGCCCCATGATCATCACTTGAAGAGTATGAAGCATTGGAAATCCATGCCTCCTCACCAAAATAGCCATATGCTCGTGTTCCATTGTCATACTGGCGAAGATCATTTAAGTTCTCCTCGCTTAAATAATAATAATTCTTTAAAAACCCCATCTTGGAAGCATTCATGGTATTTCCTGCAAATACCACTACCTTTTCAGGTGTAAGCTCACTTAGCCCTATGCCATTCTGTTCCCATGCATTATCATCTGCCGCATAAGATGCAGACGGCATTGCTATGATACACGAAAATACCATACAGACTAACAAGCAATAAGTAATTATTCCCCTTTCCCACTTCTTACCATGTCTCACTTTTAATAAACTCATTCAATCTCTCTCCTTACTAATCATTAATATTTTATAAAATTAGTCCGTTTCCACCTCCTCTCTTAATCCCTCCCACTAACCTTTAATCCGTCAACCGCTGAACTGATCCAGGCATACATTACCGGGGCCTGTGCTAAAATAAAGCTCAGCATATATATACCTATCACAATACTGCTTAACCATTTTCTTGAGTTCTCATTTCCCCTCATAAATTCAACTTCCCCTTGCTGATTCTTTCGGTTACGGATATTTATTAATTGTTTCCGCAAAGCGCAATCGAAAGAAGAAACATAAAAAAACCGGCTCAAAAATATATAGCCTATCTGTTGGTCCGCTTATTTGGAGAAAAACTATTAGTACATATAAAGCCAGTTAAGTTATGTTATGCTTTTTAGTGTTTTGTTTTATATTTTATCATGTTTTATTGGGTTATGTAACTTAATATAATGTATTATAATAATGTGGTTAATAATGTAAAATAGCTGCTTTGACAGTCATATATGACTCTTGGAGCAGCGAATCATTTGACCAAAAAGTTTCGAAGCATGAAGCGTTTTTTGCCGATTTATTGTATTATTATATTTCTGAACGATATCCGGCTTATAAGCAAAAGGTATTGGAAAAGGTTGGCGAGGTAAAAGCAAAAGAGGTGTTAACCAGGACCGAGGGGGTGTTTTTGTGGCTGCAATGCCTGAGTCAATTCAGCAAACAATAAAAGATTATATAAACCAGATAAGGAACCAGATTACAGTTGAAAAGGCGTTTGTTTTCGGTTCATATGCCTGGGGAACATATACTTCCGATAGTTGTTGACCCCTACATTTTGTCAAACAAAAAAAGCAGGGACTTCCCTATAGGGAAGTCCCTGCTTAATCCTATTCCACGGTAAACTTCATTCTCGTCCTTATACCCAGGGTTTTATTTAAAGCTGATTGCAAGCCGGGTTCCAATATCAAGTAGTAGCTTGCCCCGGATAACCATTGGCCATCAGGGGGCTTAACCGAAATCTGGCAGTTATTGCCGGGTACCCCTGCAACGATTACCCCCTCAACTTTATTATCCCCGTTAATATCAGTAGCCACGTAAATATTGCCAAGGTTCTGTTCATCCGGTAAAACTGGGTGGGAAAAAGTGATAATCCGTGGTTTAGTAGCATCTGTAATTGACAACTCCTGGAATTCCCGTACGAAGTTAGCCTGCAACTGACGGCTACTCTCACCCAGGTTAAAGCTGTAGACGCTATTTCGACTAAGCATGGAGCCGTTTTCACTCCAGTAATCAAAAACATATCCACTTTGGGCTTTAGCTCTTACCGTGATTAAACTGCCACCGTAAAACGTCCCATCGCCACTGACGGTCCCTGCTTTGGTGTAATTGCTGCTCAGGCTTACAGTATAACTGGCAGGCTTAGGATTACTTATAGGGGTGTAAATTACAAATTCAGTAAAGTGCTTGGTCCAGACTGCCAGGTTCGAATCAACATCAATTTTACCATCTCCATCAGCAGGAATCTCGCTATCCGCAACATCCTGCCGATCGGCAGAGAGGATACGGGTAATAGGGGTGAATACTCCATTTCTAATATAGCCCACCTGCTGCTGAGCCTGACCGGGAATAAGTATTCTTACCGCCTGGGAAAAGCTGATTTGCTCATCCTCCAGACCCAGTACGATAACCGTATTAACCTGACTGGCGCCATTTATGTTAACACTGGGCTGACTGCTTATCGTAGGCAGCTTAAAAGTCCCATCCCAGCCATCCGGACCACTGGCGATAGTTCCTTCCGGTATTTGTATTTCTACTATACCCAGGGCAGTGGAATTGTTGATATTCACCTGAGGCATTGTGCTGCCCGGTGTAACCTCAATCGTAGCCTCGACTTCAGGGGGAATACTAATGCTTACTGGTACATCGTGCAAGACTATGGTTTCTTCTGCAGTGGCAGTTATAGTTGCCATCACCGTCACCGTACAGCTGGCCGTTTTTCCCCCTTCTGCAGTAGTTGCCGTAATTATGGCTTGCCCCGGGGCTACCGGGGTTACCAGTCCGGTATTATCAACCCTGGCTACTGCAGTATCGCTGGAATTCCAGTAGACATAGCGATTACTGGCATAGGAGGGCTGCACCGTTGCTGCTAGTTTTTGAGCAGGACCGTTTACTTCCAGGGTTAAACTACTTTTATTAAGAGTTACTCCGCTTACCGGGTACCACGGGGGTGGGGGAGAAGCCGCCGTGTTGACGGTTACACTGATACTGGTTCTTAATTCAACGCTATTAGGATTTACTACCCCCGCCGGAAGAGTCACATTTCCATTTACGGTGAAGGTCTGCCTGGTAGTTACAGCCGGGTCATAGGAGCAGGCGGCTACATACCAGGTCACATTGGCCTGTACATTTCCGTCATTGGTAATCAAGGTCACCTTGGTTGGCAATCCCAGGGCTTCTGCTGTATTAGCGGTACCGTTGGCTATGCCGGTGATGGCAGAAGGTGCGGTTATGCTGACCAGGGTTTTATCAGTAGAAACTGCTGCGTTAACCCTTACGGTAGCTGTTATCTTTAGCTCGGTCTGTGGATCTGACTGGTCTACTCCTGTCGGTAAGGTAAAGGTTCCGGTAGCGGTGTAGTTGCCTGCAGTATTGCTGTCATAGCTGGCTATGCTCCAGCTTAAACTTACGGTATGGGTATTGTTATTGCTATCAGTTATGGTGGTGGTAGCTGCCAGCGCTGCCAGGGCTATTGCTTCTGCGGTGCCATAAGCTACTTCTACATTACTTACTGCTGTAATGTTGGTTACGGTGCCAGCTTGAGCTTTTACGGTGACCCTAATGGTAGTGGTCAGGGGTTTATTGCCGGGATTTATTACCCCGGTCGGAAGCGTTACGGTTCCATTTACGGTGAAGGTCTGCTCAGTAGTTACAGCCGGTTCATAGGAGCAGGCGTCTACATACCAGGTCACATCGGCCTGAACATTTCCTCGATCCGTAATCATTCTTACTTTATCAGGTAATCCCAGGGCTGCCGCTTCTTTAGCGGTGCCATTGGCTACACCAGTGATAGCAGAAGGTGTGATGATGCTGATCAGGGTTTTATCTGGTCCAACAGGGGGATTGTTTATCAGAGAGGGGTAGCCGTTATTCCCACCATATTTCCAAATACCACCAAAATTCCATTGGAAATAAATATGGGCACCATAATTCCCGCCTGTCATATCAGCTGTAGTTTTGCCATTTCCGCCGGCAGATGAAGTAATTCCTGATGTATTTATGTCCCAATAACTATTAGTGACGTAAGGAGCGCTGAATTTAGAGTCATACCACCCTACCAGACCACCGACTCCTCCAGTGCCCGTTACGGCACCGGTGGAATAAGCGTTAGTAATTGTACCGCAATAAGTCCACCCTACCAGACCGCCAACATAGTTCTCGGTACCGGTTGCAGCACCCGTGGCGTATGAGTTGGTAATTGTACCGGAAGAATTGCTCCCCACCAGACCGGCGACTTTACCTCTGCCAGTTATTTCGCCTGTAGCGTATGAGCGGGTAATGGTACCCTGATTGTATCCTACCAGGCCGCCGGTACACTGCCCCCCGACCACATTACCGATAGCGTAGGAATCGGTAATGGAAGAATTCTGCTGGTTGCAACCGATCAGACCACCGACACAATCATCTGTACTTGTTACATTACCTGTGGCGTAAGAGTTGAAGATGGTACCCTGATTGTATCCCACCAGGGCACCGGTATTTTGTTGGCCGATAACATTGTTATTCTCCAGTTTCACATTCCGGATTTTGGCAGTAGTACCGGTAAAACCAAACAAACCGGTGTAATTCTCTGTACTCCGGTTGATAGTAAGGTTACTGATGATCTTGCCGTTGCCGTTAAATATGCTGGTAAATGGAGACCCGTCACTGCCAATGGGTTCCCAACCCGAACCGGTATAATAACTGCTCAGGTCGATATCTGCTGTCTGCTGGAAATGCTTATCCAGGTGATATCTCACATTGTTAAGTTGTTCGGCCGTTGCAACCTGATAAGGATTATCTATGCTGCCGTCACCGCCGGCAAAAATTACATATTCAAATGTGGATACCGGGCTATTTTCCATACCCTCTTTTATTGCTATGGCCTTGATGGTCATGTTATATGCTACTTCTATCATATTGGTATACGGGGTGCTGGCAGTTGTCGGCTTGCTATTATCGGTCGTATAGTAAATGGTTGCCCCTTCGCTTGCAGTAGATAAGGTAATATTTTGCGTTCCGCCGTAAGTACCGGATGCCAGACTGGCACTTGGAGTAACTACCATAGTAGGATCAATAATCGTCAGAGTGAAGTTCTTGATGCCACTAAACATACCTTTGCTTATGGTAGCTGTCAGGACAATTGTTTGGTGACCTTGACCTGTTGTTGGTCGGGTAACTGCTCCGGTGGTAGTATTAATCCAATCTACAGGGTTTGCACTCCAGCTTATAGATGTACCGTTTGGTCCGGTGGTGGGTAACGGGCTTTTAAGATTGGTTGTAATATTATCAGGTGAAGTGTTTCCGCCTTTGATGCTTTCCCAGGTCAGGGCCTCTATAGCGGCATCAACCGCTTCAGCATCCGGATAATTAACAATATGATAAGGTTTGAAACCCGTCAGTATTTCGGCTAAGGATATGGTAACTTTTACACTGTAATGGCCGGCCGGGACCCCGCTCGGCAAGTATAAACCTAGCTGAACCTGATTATCACTAATGACACCGGTAACTGAATCAACCGGGGTGGCCAGGGGACTGCCGTCATTATTAACCAGTGTAGCTGTAACACTAGTTCCGTTCTTGACATTGTAAGTTTCCACACTAACATCTATATATTGAGATTGTCCTGTATTATGTTGAGCGGGGGTCAGTGAAATACTGCTTATCAAGGGAACGTCAGTCGCTGTGGCAATATTATAATTTTTGGACATGATACTGGCTGAACCTGCTAACTGAGCGCGAACCTGGTAGTAACCAGGAGCCAGTTTATCAGGGATAACCATGGTAACAGTGGCCTGACCGTTAATAATCGTTCCATTTCCCGCTATACTTTTATACGTGATTTCCTGGTAAGGATCTTCCTTTAAATTCTCCCAAAATTTCTTCAGGTCCTTATTATCCAAATCGCCAGGACTAGGATAGAACAACGGAGCCAGAGGATTGCTTCCTTGAGCATTCAACAAACAGATCGAGACCGGTGTACCATCAACAGCTCCAGTGGCATGAATTGTGGCGTTAACCGTCTGAATCTCTCCGGCAACACCCGTATTTTTGTTAAGGGTCAAATAAGTTATTTCAGGAATACTCGCTAGTGAAAATAGTTCAAAATCCAGCTCGTCAGACGGGCCATCAAACACTTGGCTGGATGGGGAAACGCTGTAACCGGTTTTCTCCGCCGTTATCCTGTAGGTGGACGCCGGGTCGAAATCCCGGGTCCAGTGACCATTGCTATCAGAAATCACTGGTTGAGGCGCATTTGCGTTGCCATTTTCTACCGTGAAGTTGATATGGGTTCCGGCTACAGGTGATAATACTTTCAGCGTATAGGGTCCTGGAGTATCTGAGAAGACTACAATACGATATAAGCCGGGGAAATATATGTTAGATCCCAACGAAAGGTCACCGAATCCGGCTGCAGGGCGACGATAAATATTGTTCCCTACCAAATTCCCGCCTGAAAATGCAGAATAGGTTCCCTTATCCCCATTGGGAAGTGTAGCATGGTCGCAGTACAACAGGGTGCGTGTATACCCCCCGTTTGGAGCATGCAGCTCCAGAGCAATTTTTGTATCCTGGTGGAGAACTAACTGATATTCGTCCTGCCAAATACCTCCCCCCGCCGTAGGATAGAAATAATCGGATTTATCGATATTTCCATTTATCGTCTGCCCCAACGCTATCGGTACTACGATTGCTCCGGTGTTACCACCCTGAGAGTTCAGAGAGCTAACCGGCCCGTTGTAACCCAGCAGTGTATTTCCCGAGCAAACAGAGTAAACGGTTTGACCTACCGTTTCCGGCTGGACTTGACTAAAACCGGGCAATAACAACAATACGAATACCAAGATGCCTAAGATAGACTTAAAACCTGCCAATGCTAACCGTGTCCTTGTATCTTCCACATTTATGTGTTTTGTTCGCTCCAAGACACGGGTACATTCCAATTGGTCTTTCATTCTTAATACCTCCCTTAATTCGTCATACAAAGAATGGAGTATCTATTTCCCATACCTCAATCATCCCAGCAAAACCACCTCCATCAGTTCATTAACCGTCAAGCGCAGTCGCCCGCCGCCCCAGATGACATAGTCGCCGTCGGTGGTGGCGGTTTTAAAGAATGCTTCGTCGGCAAGCTCGCCGTATTTCATGGTGTGCAGCTTGCCGGAGAGGTCTACTGTTACTGTACTGCCGCTCTCCATTTCCATAAAAAGCCGGTAGTCCTTCATGGACAGCACGGTTTTGATGTAATTCACGCATATGCCTCCTTCTCCATAGCAAATAGAAAAATCCCATCCTACAGATTAACTATAGAATGGGATTTTGTTTTGCGCATCGTCCGAATGGACTATCTTAATGGACAATATTTAATTTCAGTTTTTCCGCCAGGCGGGTGCGGCGGTCGATTTGCAGCTTTTGAAATATTGCTCGCATATGTGCGCGTACGGTGCTTTCCGTTATCATAAGCTTTTCCGCGATTTCGCTGTTGCGCAGTCCTGCGGCTGCCAGTTTGGCCACCTCATATTCTCGTTCCGTTAAGTCAGGAGGCAGCTCGCCTGAAAAAAGGGCTTCACGCAACGTAAACCAGCCTTGTGAGAAGCGCTTCCTGACGGTCTTAAACTTTTCGAAAAGGCCGGGATAATCACGGGCAATGACCTCATCAACCAGATCCCCCAGCAGTTGTGAATACGAGGCAAAGGGAGACACCAACCCATCTGGAAGAGTCTTTCGGGCAGCTTGCTCAACAAAAGCAGTAGCTTGGGCACGGTTGCCCAACGCCATATGACTGATGGCCATAAGGAAACAAGCAAAGAGATCCCTATAGGGACTCAATAGCCCGTCTGCCGGTCGTACGGCCTGTATCGTTCCTATAACTCGAGCAAATTCGCCTTGATGCATGAGAAAGCGCAGGTGTACGAACAACCCAATGTTGATCATAGTGGGCGGCAGGCAACGCTCCTCAAAATCTGCATTTTGCAGCCAATCAGCGATACTCATATGATTCTGAAACTCGTTTTGCAGAACGCCTCGAATAATATCCAGAAGCGACCGAATGACGAATATATCTTGCCGGTCGAAGGAGGCGGCACGTTC
>ENA-UOOK01003481-UOOK01003481.1-fermentation-metagenome-genome-assembly--contig:-NODE-3481-length-17853-cov-5.020227_pt1 | contig 17853 bp, 11 predicted proteins | sample MGYA00245777_ERZ724023 | MGnify/ENA primary metagenome ERZ724023 (study PRJEB28704, sample SAMN03018312) | fermentation metagenome | biome: anthropogenic terrestrial biome; feature: soil; material...
CCGTGAAGCACAAGAGATTGCCACAGGCTCTGCGTGGGAATATCGAATTCCCAGTTGCCGAGCAAGGCAATCTCTTGTGCTTCACGGCGCGCAGCATCGCTCTTTTCCAGTTCTATTGTCTTTTCACTGGCAGGGTTATAATAGAAGGTGGTAGGAATATAGGTATCATAACGGTAGAACTTCTCCAGATCGTATGGCGCATAGATCAGCCATTCCGTATATCCGAACAGAGAAATTCCGAAACCGGGATATTTGGCAGTCATGGCATCCAATTTGTCAATGGCTTCATTCAGTTGTGGAGAACGGCCGGTATTGAGAATGACCACATTCTGCCTGGTACGGTCAAATGATTTCACGAAATCGTTCAACGGAGTAACCAGACTTGTCAGGCCATACTTGATATGTTTCTTATCCAGCTCCTGTCTCAGCTCTTGCGTAAAAGCACCCTTATCAGAAGAAGCATCCTTACAGTCAATAAAAACAGGATGGCCATTGGGGAAACGGTTCAGACAGGCTTGCACCGCCTTTCTGTTCAGGACATCGGGAGACTGATAGACCTGATATACCTGCGGATTCACTGTCGCCTCACTCCCTGTAATGGAAAAGGGAATCACAAGTTTAATCCCATACGTCTTGCAAAACGAAGCCAAGGGTGCCACCTGATTGGAATATAAAGGACCAAAAATCAGATTACACTGACTAGCCCCCTTCTCCAGCAGGGTGCGACGAATATCGGCATCTACGGGAACATTCCACGCATGAATATCGACAGAAATACCCTGTTGCTTCAAATTATCCACTGCCAGCAATAATCCTCTATAGTACTCGATCATCCGCTTGCCGTCTCCATCATTATTATGCAAAGGAAGCATAATTCCCACACGGATCACACTGCCTTGACTGACTTTTGAAGAAACCTGGCTATTGGACGATACTGCCGCTTGAGGAGAAGTCCCAGAGACCGTATTCTGGCCCGTCTTGGTCTGCCCCTTTTCATAAGGAATAAAAATGGTATCCCCTTTCTTCAAGGAGTACCCTTCCAATTTCATTTCCGGATTAGCATCCATCAAGTCCGGCAGACTGATACCATATTTCTTGGCAATACCGAAAACGGTATCCTTTTTCTTTACCGTGTAAATATCGCGCCAGTTCAATGTTCCTTGAGCCATCATAAAAGTACAGGAAAACAAGGCAACGAACAAGAAAAACTTTCTCAATTGATATTTCATAAGACCTAATGATTTCATATACATCTGCAAAAATACAAAAAAACATTCATCCTCTGCCTATTCCATCCTTATCTTTTTCCCTTTTTATAAATTATTGCCTTTTTCCTTCCCTCCTTCCCATGGCCATCCGTCACTCAAAGACCATTCACTCCGCCTCCGGAAAGCACGGAACCTTTTCACAAGCCCTCAGCCCCCCTCTTTTCCTTCAACACCAACGGTCTCGTTAAATCATATTAAAAAAGATCAAATCGCATTCTTTATGAACATTTGTTCATTATATTTGCAAAAGAATTGAAAAGAATATCCTTATGCCAAGACCCAAGACAATAAGAAAAATAGCAGATAAGCCCATCATCTCCGGACTCAAGCCATACGGAATGGCCGGTCCCGTCAAGAGATCTGATGCCATATTCCTTCTCTTCGAGGAATATGAGGCCCTACAACCAGTGTGAAGCAGCAAGACTGATGGGAGTGTCGAGGCCTACGCTGACACGGATATGCATGTCAGCGCGGAATAAAGTGGCGACAGCTATCGTAGAGGGGCATCAGTTGATCATAGAAGGAGGAAAAATAGAGATCAATCACGAATGGATGAGATGCAATCACTGCCATTGTTCTTTCACGAAACAGCAGGAAGGAGACACGATGTGCCCTCTGTGTGGGAGCAAGAACATTGAAGAGACTCCGGAAGATCCACATACAGACAACTTGCAGGCCCCTCTGCAAGTTTGTTGCGGAAGTAATCGGAAAAAGTCAAGATGCCCGGGAAGAACAGGCAGGAAAGGAAAACGCAGATATGAAGATTGCAATATGCAGTAAAGACAACACCCTCTCAAGTGAGGTGGACTCCCGTTTTGGAAGGTGCCGATTCTTTGCCCTCTACGACAGTACGGACCAGTCTGTGACCTTCATCAGAAACACTGCCGGATCACTGGCGGAAGGTGCCGGGCCTGCAGCATTCAAACTATTGCAAAATCAGAACGTCGAGAAAATCATATCCGGCAACTTCGGTCTTAAACTTAAGGCCCTTGCCTCTGACGCCTCCATACAGTTGATCATCCCTCAAGAGAAATATACTTTAAAAGAAATCATTCACTTACTTCATCATTAAAACAATATGGAAAAAAAGATTGCTATACCTGTAGAAAAAGGTAAACTCTGTGCCCATTTCGGACACTGTGAGAAATTTTACGTAGCTGTAATTGATAATAACAAAATCAAAGAAGAGCAGGAAATTACTCCTCCGGAACATCAACCCGGACTGTATCCCAAATGGATGAAGAGTTTAGGTGTCCAATGTGTCATCGCCGGCGGAATGGGCGAAAAGGCACAGGACCTGTTCCGTCAAAACGGCATACAACTCTATACGGGAGTACCGGTAAAAACAGCAGCAGACCTGGCACAAGACTACATTCAGGGAACACTGAAAAGCGGTGTCAACAGTTGCAACCATCACTCAAGAAACCATGAAGAGAATAAATGACCGAATAGTCAAGTGAGTTTAACAGTAAGGAAGTGCCTTCCGCCTTTATAGTTCGCCATCTATAATGACGAGGCACTTCTCTTTTCCATCTATTCCTTTTTATCAATGAAAATAACGATCCTGGTGGACAACCACCTGTCAGACACGGTTCCAGGGATGTCTTCAGAACATGGTCTGTCAATCTATATTGAAGACAAGTCAGCCAGATACCTGCTGGATACGGGGGCATCCGACCTGTGGGCTCACAATGCCCGCTTGCTTGGTCTTCAGGTAAAAGACATTGATACCCTCATCCTGTCACACGGCCATGCCGACCACACTGGTGGATTACCTATTTTCCTGTCACAGAACAGGAAAGCATCTGTTATTGCATCTGAAAAGATTATCAAATACCAATATTTTTCCCATCGGCATCCGACTATTGTAAACCTGAGTCCTCCTCAAGGTACAATAAACACATATCTGTCTCGCTTTCATTTCATTCATGATGACTATCGTCTCAATGATCATATCAAACTCGTATTCACAAAGCAGAAAGTCCATCCGGTTCCTGAAGGTAACCGATTTCTGTCTGTAGACAAGGGGACTGGAGAAGGTCCTTATCTGGCAGACGATGAAATCGCCCTGGCCATTGAGAAAGACGGTGCACTGACCATCGTCTCCTCTTGTTCACACGGAGGAATGCTGAACATCATCCAGTCATGTGTTGTATCCACTGGGGTATCCAAGGTAAACGCATTTATAGGAGGATTGCACCTCATCGATCTTGAACCGGAAAAACGAGACGATGTAAAAGCCATTTCTGACTTCCTTAAGCAAAATTACCCGGACATAAACCTCTATATAGGTCACTGTACGGGAAAAACTGCTTATCACGAACTCAAAAAGGCTTTAGGTGACCATGTCCACAAACTCTATTGCGGAATGAGACTGACTATCTGATTACAAACCATGCCAATACGAATACCAAGGGAGCCTGCCAGTTAATGGCAATCTCATTGTGAGAATAATTTGCCTGTTCGTCAACCCAGTCCGTCGCAGTCAATCCACCGCCTACCAGATAGCCCGGCCACGGTGCTTCTATCCCATCGGAAGCCGAACGTCTGTCATGTGGATGCATTGGCGGATTCACACCGACATCCGTCACATAGGAACGGCCGTAATAATTACGCCCCAATAAATGTCCGATAATATCCAAAGCTGTTTCAGTATATTTTCTATTTTTAGCCAGAGCACTGGCTACATAAAGATTCACAGCCTGCCGTGCCACCGTACCGTTACATCCCCAATAATATATACCACCCAAAGGTCGCCGGTAAACATCTTTTCTTGCGGTATTGACGATCGCATCGGCCGTTTTTATCGTATTGGCACGAATAGCACGTTCCACGGTTGCATTCTTCCCCTGCCTGCCGGACAAAAGATAAGTGAACATTCCAAGATTTGAGACAGTTCCAAAATCCCAGTCCGCCTCAACTTTATAGTTCATCTCTCCAGCTCTTTCTTCAAAATCTTTCAAATATACCCTTTTGCCTGTTGTCTCCCACATTTCAGCGGCAGCCCAAAGGCGATCATCTTTGTCATCGGTTTCATATCCGCCTGTTTTGAAATCGGGATTGACATACGTTTTATTATCAGGATTCTTACGCAAAAAATTGTAACTGAGAACAGCTGCATTCAAACATTTTAGAGCATAAGCCTTATCATAAGGTCCGAATGCCCGAGCCGCACGAGCCAGCACAGCGACGAAGTCCGCCGTGGCAGCCGAAGTCCAGTCCGCGAAATAACGCTCCCCCTCATCCTTATCAGCCATAATAAAGTCCGCAAAGTTTGTTCTCGTAAGTTTGTGCGATACTCTACCCGAACCGTCGGGATATTGCATCTTAAGCAGCCAATCTGTCTCCCATTTCAACTCTTCCAGAAATTCAGGATAACCGGGAGCTGTTCGGGGTAAATTCAATCGAATTTTGTTTATTGTTGGTCCGAAATGTTCCCATGCCATAAACAGAATGCCCATGGTAACACCTGCATTCACTACATACTTTCCATAATCGCCTGCATCATGCCAGCCTCCCACACCATTTCTCTTACGCCCCGGCCAGCCGATATAATCTTCGTAACCATCATCGAGATGGCAGGCACCATGCTTATAACAGACGCCATTGAAAGTTCCCGAAACATTCATACCACAACGCCACAGATAAAAAGCTCGCATAGTTACCCTATATGCATCGTCATAAACCCTCTTATTAATTGGAAAAACGACGGAACGACCTTTTCCAGACGTTTCCAGATAATAAGTTCCGTTTTTCGATACGGCAGAGAAATCGGCTATCCGTACCGTTTGATTCACATCTTTCTGATATACCGCAGGGGTTGTCCTGCCACTAAACACGACCTTGCGATTCACAGCATTACAAACATAAAAAGAATCGGCATTATCGGTCAGCGTGGCTTCCTTAGTCGCACCTGGAAGGAAACCGAGAGAATTGACCCGTATTGTCGGTATATTCACCTTCGTTTGTCCGTATCCGCAAACCATGGCAAAAACAGAAAAGATAAAACCACTTATCAAGCCTTTATTTACCATAATAATTTTTTTTAGATTAAACACATTCATAAAATAAACGCAAAAGAAATCATTTCAAAACAGGATATAGGACCCGCTGGATTATCGTCATCAGGCGGTAACGAGAACCAAGGTTTTCTTGATTATCAGACTTTGATTTCTAATAATCATAGTATTTGCCGGGATTATTTCGATGATTTTATCATTTCAATAATGGCAGTCACAAAAGTGAAGGATCAAGGGCCATTCGACAGACCTTCAAGAGAAGACTTAAATGTATCAAGTTTCAACTCCAGATTTTATGAGTTGAACCTCATTTCTGCTTACTTTAACATTCAAAGTTACTAACTTCCAGTTAATTAACAAAACAATACGCCATCTATCTTACTAATCAATGAAATAAATGTTAAATCAACTTATTCAGTGGGACCTTAATTACTCATTCTGATCTAAAAAATAGCAGAAATCTGAATTTATACCCAGCATTTCGAACATCTTCCCCATTTCTGAATAGGTGTAGTCCCTTTCCCTCTTGTGCTTACCTCTAAGAGATGAATTGGAATTCTCTATTGCCTTGCGAAAGCTTCCGCCTTGTTTTTCAAAATATTGATGGAGAGGGTGCGAGCGGAAAAATTTTGTAGTATATTTGAAATAGCAAAGCAAAAACAACTCTGTACATCTATCCGTTTCAAAGAACCTGACTTCATAATCAATGCTTCTCTTGGGCTTCAATATATAAATGCCGTGATATTTCTTTTTCAATCGTATGTAGTCATACCAGCTCTTGGTATCTTTTTTTTATCTTTATACGATATTACTACTTCATTCTCATTATCCAATCCGCAACCTCCCTTTGGAATATTATCATCCCATGCTGGTCTGAAGAATGAAAACACATTTCCTTTTCGTTAGCGAAGATAGCACCCTTGCAAGCAGCTTTTATATCTTTAATAGCTGTTCCTGGCCAACCGGCATTCGTTACGAAGGGGACGACTATTTTTCCTTTCCAATGATTGGAAGTGAGAAAAGTGGAAACAACCGGAGCCATTGTATACCACCATGTAGGAGTTCCGATGATAATTCTCTGATAATCTGCAACCTTAATTTCTAATGGTTTAATCGCAGGTTTTATGTGATTATCTACCTCGTATTTGCCTTGCTCAACAATATCATCATAAGAGCCAGTATAGGGTACTAAAGGTTCTATCTCTGCAATATCTACACCTAATATTTTTTGAATATTTTGTGCTATGCCCTTAGTATTTCCACCTAATGAGTAATATACGATTAAAGTTTTTATTCCCTTCTGATCCTCATCAGTTTTATTAACTATACTATCCATATTATAGTTTTATCCAAATGGTTTTACATATACGACTAATCATCTCAAAGCGTACTTAATATCTCATCTACGATCTGAGGTGCTGTCAAATGGTTCTCTTTAAAAACTTCATCCACAGAATAACGATCAATAAATTCCTTCTTTATTCCGAAATTAAGAACCTTCATATTTGTCGGTCCGTAATATCTTGCTATTTTCTCTCCAAAACCGCCGTCTAACACACCATCCTCAAGGGTTACAACTACCTCATGATTTTTTTCCAAACCATCTAATACTTCAGTGTCTAATCCTGTTATATATCTAGGATTTATCAACGTAGCATCTATATCCATTTTATCTTTTAATTTTTCAACTACCGATTCTCCCAATTGATAAAATGAACCTAAACTCAAAATAGCAACTTTAGAACCCTTTTTGGTTATTTTATAACGATTCAATTGACCAAAATTTTCATTAATATTCTCCCCTGTTGAAACTACGCCACCATAATATGGAACACGTATTGCCACAGGATGAGAAGTTTGCTGTATGCCCCAATTCATCATGGCAAAATACTCTTCCTTGTTCGTTGGTGCTAAATAGACCATATTTGGGATGTTGCTAAGTAATGGGATATCAAAAATCCCAAGATGAGTCACATCATTCATGGCAGAAATTGAAGCCCAGTAAACTAAGATTAACGCTGGATTATTGTTAATACACAGATCTTGTGAGAGTTGATCGTATGCGCGTTGTATAAACGTGCTGAATACACCATACACCGGTTTGGCTCCATTGGCTGCAATAGCTGATGCCATGGCTACGGCCTGCTCTTCGGCAATACCGACATCTACAAACTGTTTGCCGGCCTCTTTCCTTCGTTCCTGGGTGAATCCGAGAACAGTAGGAGTGGCTGACGAGATAGCAACAATCGTTCTATCCTCTTTCATCTTATCCAATAGATATTTCGCCGTCAAGTCACTATAATTTTCGCCATTATTGCTAAATTTCCATTTACCTGTTGTCAAATCGAAAGGACCACCGGCATGATATTTTTCTTTATTTTCCTCTGCAAATTTATATCCTTTCCCTTTTACCGTATTTATATGAACAACTACCGGGTGATCGCTATCCTTCACCTTCTGAAAAGCATCAACCAACGATTGAACTTTGTTTCCTTCTTTAACATATAAATAATCAAATCCGAATGCTTTAAAGAAATTACACTCCGCTTTTCCATCTGTATCACGCAGTTGTTTTAAATCTTTATATATTCCACCATGATTCTCTGCAATGGACATCTGATTATCATTTACAATGATAATGATATTTGTTCCTAGTTCAGCTGCATTATTCAATCCTTCATATGCTTCACCACCACTCAGCGAGCCATCACCGATTACTGCGATAATATTTTCTTTGTCACCTTTTAAGTCACGTGCCTTTGCCAGACCTGTAGCCAAACTGACTGATGTTGAGGTATGTCCGATGACAAAGAAATCATGTTTGCTTTCGCTCGGTTCCGAATAACCTGATACATCATCATATTTTTCAGGATAAAGAAAAGCATCCTTACGTCCCGTGAGCATTTTATGGACATAACTTTGGTGAGATACATCAAATACGATTTTATCCACAGGTGAGTTGAATACATAATGCAAGGCAACTGTGGCCTCAACCATCCCAAGATTGGGCCCTATATGGCCACCATGCTCACTTAATTTCTTCAACAATGTTTGGCGAATTTCATTACTTAATATATCAAGTTGACTATTTGATAACTTTTTTAAGTCTGATGGACTATCTATTTTTTCAATATACATACAAATATACTCTTTTTTCAATTTATTTTTTTATCGGAACCACTTCGTTTATTGCATTCATTGCATTTAGCGTTCGCGTGTAACCGATGTATGGCAAAAGTTGTGTGGTGATGCCTATAAGGGTTTCACGGTCGTTGCCGACATTCAGATTTCCCTGAATATGTCCACGTACCTGCATATCGGTTCCTCCCATACTGATTAGGATGCAATAAGTCAGTAGTTCACGGATTTTTATATTCAGACCTGTTCGGGTGTAATAATCGCCGAAACAGTTATCAGAAAGATAATCCTGAATCTGTAATTGGTCTTTCGGCGCATTTTCAAGCATTTTATTAATCGTTTCACCGAAAATAGATTTTTGCACCGCCAAACCTTTTTCAAAACGATTTTCACGGGTCGTGGTCGATTGTGCTTCAAGCGGAAGAGTTATACCTCGCTCCTGCATAATCTCATTTGTAGCAGAAAGAAAGTCAACTACTTTTGCCATACCTACATAAGCCGCCGATTGGTAAAGTATTTCCTTCACTTCAACCGGAATTACGCCCACATTTAGAGCAGCATTGACAAACATTTTATATTCCGTCAGAGCTCCTTGAGCAATGCACGACCCTATAATCATCATCACGCGGATTTTAGTATCTATTTTGCTCTGGGCTATGATTTCATCGAATGCCCAGTTATCAAAAATTTTAATCAGTTCCGGATCTGTCATGGCAGTTTTCGACTCATAACCAGGCCATAGCTTATTATGGTTTTTGACGGCTGTTTCGCTGAGATTGAGCTCTGCTGTATCATTTACTATAGCAGTTGCTTTTTTATATTGTTCATCAGTTACGGCTTCCAGCCACATAGGTTTGTTGTTTCCGGGATTTGTTTCAATAGCCAAATGTGAAAACCAACTATCAGGTGCCGCGCCATGCCAATGGATGACATCAGGTTCGATTTCAACGATATCACCAGGAAATAAAGCTATTGCGGGTTTACCTTTTTCCTGATAATATCCTTTTCCTCCTGTGGCAATTAATAATTGACCACCAGTATGGCTATGCCAATTGTTACGGCACCCAGGCTCGAATGTAACATTTGAAATAGGACAATTTAATTCACTACTTTTTGTCAATGGGGCTAAATAGGCTTGCCCGATGAAATATTGCGAAAACTTTTCCGGGAGTTTTTCTCCTATGGGAAACATACTGATATTCACGTTCTTTTTTTCCATAACTTTATAATATTATTTATGTTTATTTTCAGGCTACAAAATTACTTATAAAAAGCAGTTTAACTCTTAAACTTTTTACTCATAGTCGTATACAAATTACTTTAGAGACACAGTTATCCGCAAAATAGCACTAATACCTACGAGTTTAAGTCTTGTTTTTTAAAAATCATACAAATGTACTAGTTCTGTTTCGGCGCTCTAATCTTTTGTTCCTTCGAGAGCATTCTCCAATAATTTGGCAGTATTTTAACTTTTTATAGGACTATCGTTTATTGCTATTACTTTCATAATTATCCTAATTAAAAAATTAACATTAACGCCTCCATTCACCGTAGCTTTTGGCATAGGATAACCTGCATTTATTTCATAACATTGTACCAACAAATTTTCACCGTTAGCAAAAATATGTGCTCTACGATTCAACTTATAATTAGCCCTTATATTCCATAAAAGTTACTTTTCTCTCTTGTCGGGGTTTACAGCTGTATAAAGTTCATTGATGTATTGAATATCAGTTGATATCTTGAATCTTTTCATTGAGTCTTCCACAAACACATTATGCTCCGGTGCTACCATAACCGGATATTTCATATCAAGCCACCTATAATTTGCATCAACACTCCATACTTGGTTTACCTTCAATCAAAAATCTCTTCATAATCCCCTTTGTTATAAATGACCTGTGACTGGAATATTTAAATAGTTTCCCTATATTTATTTGGAGTTACACCAACACACTTTTTGAATAATCGACTAAAATATTGTGGATATTCAAATCCCAGTTCATAAGCGATTTGACTTACAGATTTACTTTTATCAAACATCTTCTCTTTCGCCACTTCTATCAATTGTAATTGAATATACTCACGTGGGCTTTTACCTGTTTCTTTCTTAATCAAATCGCCAAAATAATTGGGAGATAAATTAAGTTTGTCTGCACAATATCTTACGGTCGGTAATCCTGAAGATTGAGGTAAATCAGACTTAAAATAAGTACAAACTAAATCTTCGAATTTGCTTAATATATCATCATTAACATGTCTGCGAGTTATAAACTGACGTTCATAAAAACGTGTACAATAATTTAAGAACAATTCAATATTAGAGACTATCAGCTTTTGACTATGATTGTCAATATCATGATTTAGCTCTAACCTAATATTGTTAAAACATTCCAGCACAATCTTACGTTCCTGTTCTGAAAGATGTAAAGCCTCATGGACTTTATATAAAAAGAACGTATAATTCTGCATAGAATGTCCTAATGAAGTTCCCCTCAATAAATCAGGATGGAACATTAATGCCCAGCCTTGAGGTTGATGAGGTAGTCTGTTTTCAACGGTAAAGATCTGGTTTGGGGCAAGAAAGACTAAGGTTCCCTCCTGATAATCATAATAATTCCTGCCATATTTCAAATCACCACATTTCACATCTTTCAAGAAAACACTGTAAAATCCAAAACTGTGGGCAGATGGAATATCCTCTGTATATGTGATTTTAGAAAAATCAACAAGCGAAATCAACGGATGTAATGTTTCAACTCCTATTGATTTATTGTATTCTTCTATTGTTTTATAAACTCTAGCATTATCCATATACTATTCTTATTTTTGTTTTATGCAAAATTACTCTTTTCTAAGTAATAAACAATGAATTAAAAGAAATAACCGTAAAGTGTATACAATAATCCGTAATATGTTTCCTCATTAAAAATCAATCTACCTAAGACTGACCATAGCAAGAAATTTCAACTAAAAAATGATGACAATAAAAACACCTGATAATAAAAAGAAATACCACAACCATCAGAACGACAAAAAACCTGTTCTTGGATTTATCAAAAAAGACACTGTTAACACTAATTTATCAAGAAATTACCAGATTGTAGAATAAAAAGAGACAAAAAAATAAGATTTGTTATTCACGATAAAGTTCATGTATCATATTAATATCCTTTTTTACAAAAAAAATGATATATTTGTACCCTGATAAACATAAAAGACCTTCACAAAAATATAAGTTAACCATTTTGAACGAAAACTTTCTTATCCGAGAGCAACTAACACCGCGATATTTTCATTAAAAAACATAAATCCATGAAACAAGTTATTAATAATGAAAGAAAGAGCAGTTACATCATTAAATGTTTCGCAACTTTTATTCTGACAGTACTTAGTTTACCTATTTCTGCTCAATCTTATCCTTACCAGAATCCTGCTCTATCCTCTCATGAAAGAGCTGTCGATTTATGCCATCGTCTTACTCTCCAGGAAAAGGCTTCACTCATGTGTGACGAGTCACCGGCGATTCCCCGACTCGGAATAAAAAAGTTTTTCTGGTGGAGCGAAGCATTACATGGTGCAGCGAACATGGGTAATGTAACGGTATTTCCTGAACCAATAGCAATGGCCGCTTCTTTCAATAACCAACTTTTGTATCAAATATTCTCTGCCGTATCTGATGAGATGCGTGCGCAATATAACTTAAGAAAAAGCAAGGGAGAAGATGATGAGAAATTTCACGGTCTCTCTGTCTGGACTCCGAATGTAAATATCTTCCGCGACCCCAGATGGGGACGCGGACAAGAAACATACGGTGAAGATCCATACCTTACATCCGTGATGGGCACAGCTGTTGTCCGCGGCTTACAAGGACCGGAAACTTCAAAATACCGTAAGTTGCTGGCCTGCGCCAAACACTTTGCTGTACACAGTGGACCTGAATGGAGCCGTCATACGGCAAACTTGAATAATATAAGTCCTCGTGACTTATGGGAGACTTACTTACCGGCATTCAAGACACTGGTACAAGATGCGAAAGTACGTGAAGTAATGTGTGCCTATCAACGAATTGATGATGAGCCCTGCTGCGGAAACAACAGATTATTGCAGCAAATACTCCGTAATGAATGGGGCTATAAATATCTTGTAGTCTCCGACTGTGGTGCCATTTCCGACTTTTATGTAAGTCACAAAACATCGTCCGATGCAACTCATGCTGCAGCCAAAGGAGCTCTTTCCGGCACTGATGTCGAATGTGGATACAACTATGCATATAAAAAACTACCGGATGCTGTAAATCGGGGACTTATTCCGGAAAAGAATATTGACGAACATGTAGTCCGGCTTCTTGAAGGAAGATTTGAACTTGGGGAAATGGATGATCCATCACTTGTAAAATGGTCAAAGATTCCTGCATCTGTACTGAATTGTAAACAGCACAAAGAATTATCTCTGGACATGGCACGCCAGGCCATGGTTTTATTGCAGAACAAGAATAATATACTTCCTCTAAAAAAGAAAAAGAAAATAGCCGTTATCGGTCCGAATGCAGACAACCAGTCAATGATGTGGGGCAATTATAACGGAACTCCTAACCACACTGTTACTATTTTAGATGGGATTCTGTCAAAAACAGGAAAGAGAAATGTCACCTATTATCCCGGATGTGATCTCACCAACAAGATGATCGTGGAATCACTTCTGAATCAATGTTCGATAGACGGACATAAAGGTATAAGAGGAACCTTCTGGAATAATAAGGAACAACAAGGAAAGATTGCATCACAAGAATTCTATACGAATCCAATAGCCGTAACCACTGCCGGACAACATGTCTTTGCGAACGGAGTAAAAATGGAAGATTTCTCTGCAAAATACGAAACAACCTTTACTCCCAAACAATCAGAAGAAGCTGTGATCAAACTTGAAAGTTGTGGAGATTTTCAACTGCTCATCAATGGGAAAGAGATGGTTAAGATGCACACGTGGAGAACAACCCCGACCAGTACGGCATTTAAAGTTGAAAAAGGTCAACATTATAAGATTGAGGTAAATTATAAATATGTAAACACATGGGGGTCTAATATGAAACTAAATATTGGCATTGAAAGACCTATCAATTACTCGAACATCATTGCCAAGTTAAAAGGTATCAACACGGTTGTATTCGTAGGAGGCATATCCTCTCAACTTGAAGGGGAAGAAATGCCCGTTTCTATTCCGGGATTCAAAGGTGGCGACCGTACAAATATTGAATTACCTGACGTTCAAAGGAATTTCTTGAAATCACTAAAACAAGCAGGTAAAAAAGTGATATTCGTCGATTGCTCCGGTTCGGCCATCGCACTCACACCGGAGACCAAGAGTTGCGACGCAATCCTTCAGGCATGGTATTCAGGAGAACAGGGAGGTAATGCCGTTGCCGATGTGCTCTTTGGTGACGTCAATCCATCTGGGAAATTACCGATCACATTCTATCGCAATTCAGAGCAACTTCCGGATTTCACAAATTACTCAATGCAAGGCCGTACTTACCGCTATATGAATGACCCCCTGTTTGCTTTTGGCTACGGACTGAGCTATACCAACTTTAAAATAGGTAAAGCGAAATTAATGAACGGAGACACTAAAGAACTTGTGATTCCTGTATCAAATATCGGGCCTAGAAAAGGAACAGAAGTCGTGCAAGTATATATCCGTAATGTGGCAGACACAAAAGGACCTTTAAAATCTCTCAAGGCCTTTAAACGCGTAAGCATAAATGCAGGGGAAACCACAAACGTAAGAATACCGTTAACCAAAAAGTCATTCGAACTATTTGATCCGGAAACCAACACTGTCCGAGTAAAATCAGGAAAATATGAAATCATGTATGGAAGCAGTTCCCGTGATGTTGATTTAAAGAAAATAGACATTAACTTATAAAAATATTCCTATATTGTTGTGGACTATCCATCGATAGGTTCAAAACAAAGAATAAAACAAATAAGATGAAAAGGTTCATACTATTGCTATCCATACTGATATCAATTGGATATGTTAATGCAGAAAATCTTCATAGATTCAAAATTAAAGTCAATAAACAAATCTGCTATATATCATTCTTTTCTCCAAGGATTGTCCGAATCGTAAAATCACCGGTTAGCAGCACTCAGTCAATTGACAGGAAGAGTCTGGTTGTTACGATGACTCCGGAGAAAGATATCGCCCTCAGTTACAAGGAAAATAGCACGGATGTTACGATAAGCAGCAGCCAGTTGACAGTCATGCTCAATAAGAAGACGGGGAATATTCAATTCTTACACAAAAGAAAGAACCTGCTGCGTGAGAAAGGATGTTACTTCGAGAAGCGAACAACCGGACGGGATGCCAACTCCTACAAAATAAATCAGACCTATACTCTTGATAAAGATGAACCAATCTATGGACTTGGAACTATTCAGGATGGAAAGTTGAACCGTCGTGGTACGAATATCTTTATGGAGCAATCCAATCTCCAGGACTTTCAATATGTCATTCAATCGATTAAGGGATGGGGAATCTATTGGGATAATTACTCACGCGCAAAATTTGATGACTCTAACAAGGGTATGTCTTTCACGGCTGAAGTAGGTGATTACATTGACTATTATTTCATGTATGGAGGATCCGCCGATGGCTTGAACGCACAGATGAGAGAGCTTTCCGGAAAAGTGCCGATGCCCCCGATGTGGACTTTCGGATATTGCCAAAGCAGGGAACGCTATAAGAGTTCTAAAGAATTGCTCGATGTCCTGAATAAATACAGACAACTAAAAGTGCCTATCGACGGTATCATCCAAGACTGGCAGTACTGGGGAAGCAACTATACCTGGAATGCGATGGACTTCCTTTCAGAAAACTTTGCCAATGGCAAACAAATGATAAACCAGATTCATAAAAACCATGCACACCTTATGATCTCAATATGGTCAAGTTTCGGCCCGGAAACAAAGGCCTATAAGCAACTCGATAAAGAGGGGTTATTATTCAATATAGAAACATGGCCACAAAGTGGATTATCCTTCTGGCCCCCACGCATGGATTATCCATCAGGTGTCAGAGTATATGACTGTTACAGTCAGAAAGGGCGTGATATCTATTGGAACAACCTGAAGACACTTTTCAATGATGGTGTTGATGCCTGGTGGATGGATTCTTCAGAACCGGACTATTTCAATTCTAAGGATACGGATTATGAGCACATGACCGGACTTGGCTCCTGGCGCCGTGTACGTAATGCTTTTCCTTTATGCACTGTAAGTGGAGTTTACAACCATCAGCGTAAAGCATCATCTGACAAACGTGTATTTATCATGACACGTTCAGCGTTTGCGGGCCAACAGAGATATGGAGCTAACATGTGGAGCGGAGATGTGACATCATCATGGGATATGCTTCGCAAACAGATTCCAGCAGGATTAAACTTCTCTCTGACAGGTGATCCCAATTTTAACACAGATATTGGCGGATTTTTCTGTGGCTCTTACAACACAAAGGGCCCTTGTTCGGCATCCCGTAATCCACAATACCGTGAACTATATGTACGATGGCTGCAATATGGATTATTCTGTCCGATCTTCCGTAGTCATGGAACAGATTCTCCAAGAGAGATCTACTATTTCGGGAAAAAAGGTGAACCTATTTATGATGCCATTGACAAGAGTATTTGCCTTCGCTATAAATTGCTACCTTATATATATTCTACAGCATGGCAGGTCACTCATAATGACAAGAGTTATATGAGAGCACTTATATCTGATTTCCCTTCAGACAAAAAAGTATGGAATCTGTGTGACGAATTTATGTTCGGCCAGTCGATATTAGCCACTCCTATCGTAAAGTCTCAATATACCGATGAACAAGTAATAAAGGAAGATGCCATGACAGGTTGGAATAAAAGGAATAATACCCCAGATACATCTGACGAATATAAACCGATAGACTTTACAGCCACAAAAGAATGCCAGAAATATCTACCAAAAGGAGCGAAATGGTATTACTTCTGGACCAATAAACTTTATGATGGCGGACGAAAGGTCAATATCCAAACCTCTATAGACCAGGTTCCAATGTTTGTTCGCGCTGGAAGCATCATACCTATAGGTCCTGCCATGCAATATGTCGGACAAAAACCGTGGGATAATCTTGAGATCAGAGTTTACCCGGGAGCAGATGCGACTTTTACTCTCTATGAAGACGAAGGAGACAGTTATGATTATGAAAAAGGAATATTCTCTATTATTGAATTTCATTGGAATGAGAAGAAACACCAACTTACCATTACTGATCGTAAAGGTCAGTATCCGGGAATGCTTCAAAAGAGAAAATTCAATATACAACTTATCGGAACCAGTTTGCAAAAGACTATTGAATATGATGGCTTAGAAAAGATTGTAAAACTGTAGTAAATATTCAGGCATTTTATCAAGGGTTAAGTTAGAAAAAACATTGATATTTGACCTGAAATTTATTGCTTAAAAAATCTATCATGTATACTGTCATCTGAAAAAAAAACTGTACCTTTGCAATTAACGTTTTGCCAACCTTTTTATGAAAGGTTGCTTTTTATTACTAATAACATGAAACAAAATCAAGAAGGTAGCAGAGCCTACCTTATTTCCATTGTGATGGTTGCTGTGCTTGGCGGTCTGCTGTTCGGTTATGATACGGCAGTAATCTCAGGTGCAGAGAAGGGCCTTCAGGCTTTTTTTATGGGTGCAAAAGATTTCACCTACACCAATGGCTGGCACGGGTTTACATGTGCCAGTGCACTTATAGGATGTGTTATCGGCAGCAGCATTTCAGGAATACTGGCATCCAGGTGGGGACGTAAGAAATCCCTCGTCTTTGCAGGTATCCTGTTCTTCATTTCCGCCCTCGGCAGCATGGACCCGGAATTTCTTTTCTTCACATACGGGGTACCTACTTATCATCTGCTCATCATGTTTAATCTCTATCGTGTGATCGGTGGTGTAGGTGTGGGATTGGCATCCGCTATATGCCCGATGTATATCGGAGAAATTTCTCCATCGAATATCCGGGGCATGCTGGTTTCCTGGAACCAGTTTGCAATTATCTTCGGTCAATTGGTAGTCTATTTTGTCAATTTCATTATTCTGGGGAACAATGTCAACCCCGTCATCAATATGATAAACGGCGTGAATCAGATCATGAATCCGGAAGCGGCATCATGGACCATCTCCACCGGCTGGCGCTATATGTTTGGGAGCGAAGCCATCCCTGCCGGAATATTCACCATCCTGATTTGTTTCGTACCGGAAACACCACGTTATCTGGTCATGATAGGCCAGGACAACAAGGCTCACCATATCTTGTCGAGAATTAACGGAAGTGTTAAGGCTGACGAAATCCTTTCAGAAATAAAGGGAACCCTTAAGGTGAAGACC
>ENA-UOOK01003483-UOOK01003483.1-fermentation-metagenome-genome-assembly--contig:-NODE-3483-length-17850-cov-3.822759_pt1 | contig 17850 bp, 18 predicted proteins | sample MGYA00245777_ERZ724023 | MGnify/ENA primary metagenome ERZ724023 (study PRJEB28704, sample SAMN03018312) | fermentation metagenome | biome: anthropogenic terrestrial biome; feature: soil; material...
AAGCCATACAGATCGCCGAACGGATGGGAGAAAAGGGACAGGTGATTGCCTGGGATATCCATGAACACCGGGTCGCTCTGACGGAACGGAACCGGAAACGCATGGATGCGCGGATTGTCCTGCCTTCCGTCCGGGATGCGTCGAACCCTTATCCCGAATTCTATGAAAAGTTTGACCGGGTGCTGGTGGATGCTCCGTGTTCCGGTCTGGGCGTTCTCCATAAGAAACCCGATATCAAACAGAAGGTCAGGCCGGAAGGATTGTCGGAGCTTTCGAAGCTCCAGGAGGGAATTCTGGATGCCTGCAGCCGTTATGTCAAGCCGGACGGAATTCTCGTTTACAGTACCTGTACCATCAATCCGCAGGAAAATGAGAACATGATACAAAAGCTGCTGGCAAAAAGGTGGGATTTCGTTCTTGACGATCCGTCGCCCTATCTGCCGGATACCCTCAAATCCGCAGTCAGGGATCGGATGATCCAATTGATCCCATCCCGTGACCATATGGATGGGTTTTTTATCGCCAGACTGAGGAGGAAGAATTGATTTGACACAAAAATCAGATGTCAAAACGAAGAACGGAAAGCCGAAATACAGCAAATTGCCGGAGAAAGGTTCCGGGAATACCGGCCGGACGGTCAGAAAACCGGCGGGAAAATCGTATCTATTGAACAGTCAACCTGACCCGGAACTACATTCGGACCCCAAAGCAAAAACCGATGCGAAATCCGACATCCTGGATTTGTCTTTCGAGGAGCTGAAGGCAGAGATGACCTCACTGGGAGAGAAATCCTTCCGCGCAGATCAGATTGCCAAGTGGTTGTACAAGGGTGCCGCGTCCTTTGAGGAGATGACGGATTTATCCAAGTCTCTCATACAGAAGCTTGACAGGCATTATACCATCGGAACGCTGCGGCAGCTGAAACGCCTGGTTTCCTCCGACAACCAGACGATAAAATATTTGTATTTGCTGTCCGATGATAATATAATAGAATGTGTTGTCATGAAATATTATCACGGTGTTACACTCTGTCTGTCCACCCAGGTAGGCTGTGCGATGGGCTGCAGCTTTTGCGCATCCACCCGGGGCGGCCGGATCCGGAATCTGACCGCCGGCGAAATGACGGCGCAGGTTCTTTCCGTCGATCGGGACTTGTCCGGTCTCGGCCGGGAGCAGATCGGCGGATTGGTGCTGATGGGCTGCGGAGAGCCGCTTGACAATTATGCGAATACATTGAAGTTTATCCGGCAGATTCATGATCCCAAGGGTTCTCATATGGGATATCGCAATATCACCTTGTCTACCTGCGGACTCGTTCCTGGGATGCGCGCTCTGGCGGAGGAGGGCTTGAGCATTAACCTTGCCGTTTCCCTTCATGCACCGAATGACGCCATCCGCAGGAAGATCATGAAGATTGCCCATGCATACAGCATAAAAGAGGTTGTGGATGCCGGCAGATATTATTTTGAGAAAACCGGTCGACGGGTTACCTTTGAGTATATCCTGATCAAAGGAGTGAATGATCGGCCGGAGCATGCCAGGGAGCTTGCCGCCCTTGTGCGTGGCTTTCCCTGCCATGTCAATCTCATTCCCTTGAATGAGAACGGTCACAGCCGCCAAAAACGCAGCAGCGAGGAATCCATACGCCGGTTTGAATCAGAATTGGAATCCGCCGGAAAGAACGTAACCCGCAGGCGGGAGATGGGACTGGACATCCAGGGTGCCTGCGGGCAACTGAAGGCCGCTTATTCAAAGAATGTGCAAGACGGATCAAGGGGGGTCTGATCATGGAATACGGAGCATACAGTCATAAAGGAATCCACAGGAAGGCCAATGAAGACCATTATTATATTCCAAAGAATTTGACCTGCCCGGATATCATGATTGTAGCGGACGGCATGGGAGGGCATAACGCCGGCGATCTGGCAAGCCGTATTGCCGTGGAGGTGATCCGCTCTTATTTCGAGCGGCATCGCACCCGGTTCCGGACATCCGATGATCTGTTGAACGCAATCCATCAGTCCGTACAGGAGGCCAACAGCCGGGTATACACCATGTCCAGGACGAATATTCGTTACTCCGGTATGGGAACGACGCTGACCATGACGGTATTTGAGGAAGACCGGTTCCATGTCGCCAATATCGGGGACAGCAGGTGCTATTTGCTGCGCGACGGGTCTTTCCGTCAGATCACCCGGGACCATTCCCTGGTTCAGGAGCTGCTGGATAACGGAAGTATCACCCGGGATGAGATGGAACTCCATCCGAAGAAAAATGTGATTACCAGAGCTTTGGGTACGGAAGACCGTCTGCGGATCGACTGTTTTGAAGAAACCCTGCAAAGTGGCGACATTGTTTTGCTGTGTACCGACGGATTGGTCAATTCGATCAATCTGGAGGACTATGCCCCAAGCCTACCGACAGATATATCCATGGAAAGCCTGGCGGAGATTCTGGGCAACGAAGCCTTGTCCGCAGGCGGCTCCGACGATATCACGATTGCAGCAGCCAGGGATAACCGTAATATGGAAAAGAGGTGATGTCCTTGCTGGGTAAGATACTGGGGGGCAGATACGAACTACTTGAGAAAATAGGCGTAGGCGGTATGGCTGTGGTATATAAGGCCAAATGCCACCTTCTGGAACGATATGTGGCGGTAAAGATACTGCGGCCGGAGCTGGTGGAAAATGAGGAATTTGTTGCCCGTTTCAAACGGGAATCTCAATCCGCAGCCAGCCTTTCCCACCCGAATATCGTAAATATCTACGATGTAGGCCAGGAAGGAGACATCCATTACATTGTAATGGAATATGTCGACGGAAAGACCCTGAAGGAATATATTCATGAAAAAGGCAGGCTGTCCAGTGAAGAGGCGGTCCGAATCTGTTCGCAGATCTGTTCCGCATTGTATCATGCGCACAACAACAATATTGTCCACAGGGACATCAAGCCCCAGAATATTCTGCTTGGCAGGGACGGCACGGCGAAGGTCGCGGATTTCGGTATTGCCAGAGCCGTAACATCCGCCACCGTTACCATGGCCGGCGCCAATGTGATGGGCTCCGTGCATTATTTTTCCCCGGAGCAGGCCAGGGGAGGTTATGTGGACAAGAAATCCGATATCTATTCCCTGGGGATCGTCCTGTATGAAATGATGACCGGAGTCGTTCCCTTTGAAGGGGACAGCGCAATTTCCGTAGCCCTGAAGCATATCCAGGAAAAGGTGACGCCACCGGAAGAGATCAATCCGGATATTCCCAAAAGCATCCAATATATCATAGAGAGAGCGATCGAAAAGGATCTGAGCAAAAGATACGGGGATGCGGAAGAAATGCTCTCCGACCTGAAACGGGCGTTGAAAGAGCCGGAGGGGGAATATGTAAAGCGGTTTGCGGAGGATGACCAGGCCACACGGATCCTTCCGGTCATTCACGATCCGGGGGATCCGGAGGGAGAGCGGATAGAGGAATCCCGCAACGGGCTTTCCCGGGAGCCGGAAGACGAGAAAGTTTCCGACAAAAAACGCAACCGGATCTGGATCGGCATATCCGTCGGCATCGTCGTCGTTGTCTTTTTCGTTCTGTTTCTGCTGCTGCGCGGCATCTATCTCCAGAACTTCGTCCGTCAGGATACCACGGTACCCGGAGTTTTGGAGTATGACGAGGAAACGGCCAATGAAATGCTGAGGAACAAAGGCCTCATCATGAAAGTTGTGGAACGGAGAAACGACGATACGGTGCCGGAAGGACGGATCCTTTCCCAGGACCCCACGGAAGGCCAACCGGTTAAGACGGAGAGTATTGTGGAAGTGATCGTCAGCAGTGGAGTCAGACAGGTGGATGTTCCAAATGTGGTCAACTATCCTCAAAGGGAAGCGGAGGTCATGCTGGAAAATGTCGGGCTGAAGGTGGGCTCGCCGGAATACGTGGACAGCGAATCGGTCAGCGGCTATGTCGTAAAACAAGATCCTCCCGCCTATACGGGGGGTGTGCCGGAGGGAACGGAAGTCAGGCTGTATATCAGCACGGGCCCCAAGGACGATATGACGAAGGTGGAAAAGTATATCGAGCTTAAGGAAGGCATAGCCCGGGTTATGCTGGAAAGTTCCGGCCTTGAGCCGAATATCATAAGAGAGTACAACGACGGCGTCGAGGCCGGTTATGTATACCGGCAGGATCCCGAACCCGGGACCAATGTGAAAAAGGGCAGGAAGGTGGATCTATGGGTCAGCCTGGGGCAAAAAGTTATCAACCAGAAGCTGATGACCATCCAGTTGACCGGCACGAAGGAAAACGTCCGGGTGCAGGTGATCCGGGCTTCGGATGAGAAAACCATATACGACAAGGAACATAAAATATCGGACGGGGAGATCAATATCTTTCTGGAAGACAGCGGTGTGCAGAGTTACGCAATCTATTTCGACAACGCATATCAGGGAACGCAGACTGTGGACTTCACGAAAAAGGAAAGTGAGGGAGAATGAAGTCCGGTATCATCGTAAGGGGCGTCGGCAGCTTCTATGACGTCATCTCCGGCGGCGAAGTGTTCCGCTGCAGGGCCAGGGGACGCTTTCGCAAGCTGGGGATCGTCCCCATGGTAGGGGATCGGGTACGGTTCGAGCCGGAAACGGAGGTTTCCGAAGGGACCATCGAGGAGGTTCTTCCCCGGGGAAATACCCTGATCCGGCCGGCAGTCGCCAATATCGACCACCTGGCTGTCGTCCTGGCTGCGACGGACCCGGACCCGGACCTGCTCCTGGTGGACAAGCTGCTTGTAACGGCGGAACGGACCCGGATTTCGCCGCTGCTTATCCTCAATAAAATCGATCGGACGGGACAGGAAGTAATAGATGCCCTCCGGAAGGAATATCGTCCTGCCGGATATCCGGTCTATTGTGTTTCTGGCAAATTCGGTATCGGCATGGAGGAACTGAGCAGGGCTATGGAGGGGATTACGACCCTGGCAGGACAATCCGGTGTCGGAAAATCCTCCATCATCAACCGGCTCCGTCCGGATGCGGACCTGGAGGTCGGTAATATCAGCGAGAAGATAAAGAGAGGAAAGAATACGACCCGCAAAGTCGAGCTGATCCCTCTGCCGTACGGAGGGATGATTGTCGACACACCGGGCTTCAGCCAGATGGATCTGCCGGATTTCGATCCGGCCGAGCTGAAGGATTGCTATCCGGAATTCCGGGTCCGCCAAACGGAATGCCGGTTTCACGGATGTCTGCATATTACGGAGCCGGGGTGCGCCGTCCGTCGCGGCGTAGAGGAAGGCGAAATCTCCGAAGGCCGGTATGACCGATATCGAAAACTGGTGGAGGATCGAAAAGGGAACAGGAGGAATGCATGGTGATCAAAATTGCGCCGTCGATTTTATCCGCGGACTTTTCCAGACTGGGAGAAGAAATCGCTCTGCTGGACAAGGGCGGAGCGGACTATATCCATATCGATGTCATGGACGGGCATTATGTGCCGAATTTGTCCATAGGTCCTATGGTGGTAAAGGCGATCCGCAAAACGACCCGGATCCCTTTTGATGTCCATCTGATGATGGACAATCCCATGGAATTTGTGGATGAGTTTATCCTGGCGGGGGCAGACAGTATAACGCTCCATGCCGAGGTATTGCCTCATCTGCATCGTTCCATTGCCTACCTGAAGGAAAAAGGAATCCGGGCGGCCGTTGCGCTGAATCCTTCCACACCGCTCAATGTACTGGAATATGTTTTGCAGGATCTGCATATGGTACTGCTTATGACGGTAAATCCGGGATTTGGAGGGCAGAAATTCATTCCTGTCATGCTGGATAAAATCCGTGATCTGAAAGCCATGATGGAAAACCGGAAGGTGAATGCGGATATCCAGGTGGACGGCGGGATAACCCTCGACAATATCAACGAGATCGTAAAGGCCGGGGCAAACTGTATCGTGGCGGGATCCTCCGTTTTCTCGGCACCGGACCCGGCGACGATGATACAACGAATGAGGGAAGCGGGAGAGCAATGAGAGCAGCCGTTGTTTCCAATGGAGACTTGGGAGATGCGGAAAAATTACGGAAAATGCTGCCGCCTTTCGACCTGGTGGTGTGTTCCGACGGAGGAATCCGGCATCTGAAAGCGTTGGGGCTGCAGCCGGATATCCTTGTCGGCGATTTTGATTCGGCGGACCCGTCCCTGATGCGGGAGTACACGGAAAAGGGGATTCCCGTCCTGAGATTTCCCAGCGACAAGGATAAGACGGATACGCTGATCGCCGCAGAGACGGCAATGGAGCGGGGAGCGGACAGCATCGTCCTGCTGGGCGCGTTGGGCAGCCGATGGGATCATTCCTATGGAAATGTCATGATCCTGGTACGCCTTGCCGAAAGGGGAATCGATGGGATGATTCTCCACAGCCATAACCGGATTCTTGTCTCGGATCAGATCTTTGTTTTGACTGCGCGACCCGGCCAGACCGTTTCTTTCCTCCCCCTCGGGGAAAATGTAAAAATCGAATCGACGAAAGGTCTCCGTTATCCGGTCCATCACAAAGCCATGCCTTTGGACGATCCCTATGGAATCAGCAATGTCTTTACGGAGGAAAGGGCAGAGGTCCGCATCACCTCCGGTTGGCTGATGGCTGTTGTTGCCGATGACTGATCGATTGACACATCTTCGTGCAGCATCCTTATGACGCTTTTCATTTCCCCGTACTGTGCGCAAGCGATGATTCCTTCCCGGAAAGCAGTCACATCATTCTCCATCCGGAATATAATGTAATAGGTTGCGGGATAGTATGGCCGACCGATCTGGGAGGGAACAGTCATGTACAGCGGATTTCACGGATTTCACCGTCGGAAACCTTGCAAGCCGCCCCCAAAAATCAATTTTCTGTCCGTCGTTTTGATCCTTGTCGGTGTTTTGCTGGTGTTTTTTTATACGCCGCCATGGGTGTGGTGTTTCCTGTTTGGGTTAGGCCTCGTGCTGGCCGGTGTACTCAGCCTGAAAAAGTGAGGTGAAACCAAGTGCGGATCCTTGTCATCAAGCTGCCCGGATTTCTTGGTTCACTGGTGAAAAAATTAACCGGGAAAGGGCGGAACAAACGGTATAAAAAGTAAAATAAAAAAACGTGCCAACAGCACGTTTTTCAGCGATTCATTTTGATATGGTTTTTACTTTACCGGAACGGATACAACGGGTGCATACGTCCAACGTAACGTGCGCTCCGTTTACAACGGTCCTGACCTTTCTCAGATTGGGGGACCAGATCCGGTTTCCACGTCTGTGAGAGTGGCTCACGGTATTGCCGGACAACCTTCCCTTGCTGCAGATATCACAAACTTTTGCCATGATTTACACCTCCTTTAAACGGGAAACAACTACAATCACAATAAAACAAGTATTATTTTAACACCTTGCTATCGGTTTGGCAAGAAAAAGAAAAAAATTGTCTGCAAGCAGGTACACCGGTTGCATTCTTATTTTCAATAGGATAAAATAAGGATGATGTTTTTGCAGCATAATCATGCATTATCCGTAAACGGAACCATCATCGTACCTGTGATGTTGTATAGCAGAGTCCATCCGGACAGAACACGACATAAAGGAGGAAGAAAAATGGGAGCTGTAACAGTAAATTCTTTAGGGGAAACCAGCATATCCGATGAAGTACTGGCTATGCTGGCAGGCATTTCCGCCATAGAGTGCTACGGTATCGTGGGAATGGCCTCGAAGAGGGCAACGGACGGCCTGGTAGAGCTTTTGGGAAGTGACAACCTCTCCCGCGGTGTAAAGGTTGTCAGCCAGGGCAACGAAGTAAGTATCGAACTTTATATTATCGTTGAATACGGCATTTCCATTGCCACTGTCGCAAAAAATGTCATGGAAACCGTGAAATATAACGTGGAAAATCTTACGGGCGTCACGGTCAAAAAAGTGAATATTACAGTGGAAGGCGTGAGGGTATAAAGCTTTCCCATGCCAGAAGGAGGTTACTCATTTTGAACCAGGATATCTTGGATGGTGCAAAGCTGAAGCTCATGTTTCTATCGGCTGCCCAGTTCTTGGAGACAAATAAAGAAGCGGTAAATTCATTGAATGTTTTTCCGGTACCGGATGGTGACACCGGTACCAATATGTCCCTGACCATGCTGTCTGCCGCCAGGGAGATCAAAGCTGCCAATTCCGACGATCTGACCCGGGTGGTGGACGCCCTGTCCCGTGGCGCTTTGAAAGGTGCCAGGGGGAATTCCGGCGTCATCCTTTCCCAGTTATTCCGGGGATTTGCCAAATCCCTGAAAGGGGAAAAGGAAATTACAACGGCAGAATATGCGGACGCGCTGAAGTCCGGCGTGGAGACGGCTTATAAGGCTGTCATGAAGCCAGTGGAGGGTACGATCCTTACCGTTGCCCGCGTAACTGCGGAAGAGGCAAAAAAGCTTTCCGCGCAGATTCATGATTTTGAAATGTTTTATGATCGGATCATCGATGTCGCAAAGGAAACCCTGGACAAGACCCCGGAAATGCTCCCGGTTTTAAAACAGGCCGGCGTGGTGGATTCCGGAGGCATGGGTCTTCTTTATATCATGATGGGACAATCCCATGCCCTGGATGAAGATTTCGATCTGGAGACCCCCCTTGAGCAGCTGGATGCCTATATAGGCGGAGGAAAGCCTGTGTCGGTTCCGGCAAGCGGTGTGGCGGGCCCGGCAGGAGTCCCGGAGGGATCGATCGAATACGGTTACTGCACAGAGTTTTTCATAAAGAACCTGCATCCTTATATCCGGGAAGAAGATATCGACAAATTGAAGGAAAAACTGGAGCGCCTGGGAGATTCCATTGTCGTTGTAGGAGACAAGGACCTGATCAAAGTCCACTTTCATACGAATATGCCGGGAAAAGGTCTGCAATTGGGACTGCGATTCGGTGAGCTTTCCGGTATCAAAATCGACAACATGAGGGAGCAGCACCATCATGTCATCAACATGGAGGAAACACCTGTCGAAGAAAAGGACCCCGAAAGGGAGGTAGGACTGGTATCCGTCTCCATGGGAGAAGGCATTGCAAATATTTTCAGGGATCTGAACGCGGATCATATTATCGAAGGCGGGCAGACCATGAATCCCAGCATAGAGGATATCCTCAATGCAGTGGACCGTGTGAATGCAAAAGAGGTTTTTGTCCTGCCCAACAATGGTAATATCGTATTGTCAGCCAACCAGGCAGCGGAAATCAGCGACAAGAGAATCCATGTCATTCCGACCAAGACCATTCCACAGGGAATGGCCGCCCTGGTCGCCTACAATCCGGAAATAGACGTCGAATCCAACATCACCGCCATGACCAAGGCAATGAAGCAGGTAAAGACCGGTCAGGTTACCTATGCGGTTCGCAATTCCCATATCGATGATATTGAGATCAAGGAAGGGGATATCATGGGAATAACGGAAAGCAGGATATCCGTTGTCGGCAACGACATCGCGGACGTAACCCGTCGGCTGCTGGATGCCATGCTGAAGGAAGGCGGGGAAATCGTCACCGTACTGTATGGCAGCAATGCAAAGGAAGAAGATACGGAGAGCATCAGTTCCTATCTGACCGCGAACTATCCGGATGTGGACGTAGAGGTTCTCTCCGGCGGACAGCCGCTGTACTATTACATCCTGTCAGTGGAATAAAGCAGAAAAAGCATGAGTGGTTTATCGGACAGCATTCAAACGATAAAGGGCATCGGCCCCAAAAAATCAGTTTACTACAAGAAGCTGGGAATCGAAAGTCTGTCGGACGCGCTGCAATATTTCCCAAGGGAATATGAGCTTCGGGGAGCGGTACGGCCCGTATCTTCCATCCAGGAGGGTATGGATGTTTCGTTATGCCTGGAATTTAATTCCTCTCCACGGGTGAACCGGAGGGGGAAAGGATTCAGCATAACCGTCCTGAAGGGGCATGACGACACCGGAAGAGTGGAATGCATCTGGTTCAATCAACCTTACCGGGGCGCACTCTACAAGCAGAATCATAAATACTTTGTTATGGGCAAAGCGGAAAAAAGACCGTCCGGCATGCAGATCCAAAATCCAATTGTGGAAGACTATGATGAGGCGTATCACCGCCAGGAGAGACGGCTGCCTGTATATCGCCTGACGAATGGGCTTACACAGAGGGATTTGCGGCATCTCACCGAAGAGGCTCTGAAACGGATCCCTGACGGGGATGAGGAAGAGAATCCTGGCCTGGATGCCTGCCTGTCAAAAAAATACGGCTTTCCGAAAAGAACGGAAGCATATCGCAATATCCATTATCCGGCGAATGAAGACAAGCTTAAGGAAGCGCGTCGGAGGCTGGCCTTTGAGGAATTTCTGTCTCTGCTGACTGCTGTGAAGTATATCCGGAATCAAATCAAATGCAATGGGAAGGGGATTCCGATTTCCATTCCGCAGAAAAAGCTGGATGGTTTCTTACGCAGTCTGCCTTTCCGCCTGACGGATTCCCAGAGTAAGGTACTGAACGAGGTCCTGGATGATTTATCCGGCGGTAAGGTCATGAACCGTCTCATTCAGGGCGATGTAGGATCCGGAAAAACCGTAATTGCCGCGGCCGCTCTTTTTGTTGCCGCTTCCGCCGGGTATCAGGGAGTCATGATGGCTCCTACGGAAATTCTGGCAAAGCAGCATCTGGAGACATTGAGCCGAATGATGGAGAACACCGGGATCCGTTTGGGGCTATTGGTGGGCAGCATGAAGGATCCGGAGAAAAAAGAAGAAAAGGAAGCCCTTGCTTCCGGCAATATCGATATTCTGCTCGGTACGCATGCCGTTATCCGGGAGGATGTGGAATTTCATAATCTGGGACTTGTCATTACGGATGAGCAGCACCGTTTTGGTGTCCGCCAGCGGGCAATGCTACAGTATAAGGGAACCGTTCCGCATATCCTGGTTATGTCCGCGACACCCATTCCAAGGACCCTTGCGCATATCTTCCACGGGGATCTGGATCTTTCGGTAATCGACGCCTTGCCTCCCGGCAGGATTCCAATCCGGACCTACCATGTTCCTGCTGCATACCGGGAACGGATTTATCGGTTTGTCAGAAAGTATGCGGAACAGGGCAGCCAGTCTTATGTTGTTTGCCCTCTGGTGGAAGAATCCGGAAAAAAGGATCTGAATTCCGCGGCGGAAGTTTTCGAAGAGCTTTCCCATGGCTATCTGTCGGGGATACGGATGGGTTTGCTTCATGGCAGGCTGAAGCCTCAGGAAAAGGAAGACGTGATGGAAGCTTTTGCAGCCGGCAGGATCCAGGTGCTGGTATCCACTACCGTGATTGAGGTCGGTGTAAATGTACCCAATGCGGTCATTATGGTAATCGAAGATGCGGATCGCTTTGGCCTGGCACAGCTTCATCAGCTGCGCGGAAGAGTAGGGAGAGGAGACAAACCATCCTTCTGCATCCTTGTCTCCGATCAAAAGGACGAAAAGACAATCGCTCGCATGAAAGCCTTGGTGGACTCCGCCGATGGGTTTGAAATTGCGGAAAGGGATCTGGAACTGAGAGGGCCGGGAGATTTCTATGGCATACGGCAGCATGGCATACCGGAATTCCGGATTGCCAATCCCCTGAAGGATCATGCTTTGCTTGAACTTGCCCGAAAAGCGGCGGATGAAATCGCAGATCATCCGGAAGATAATAGGTATCGGGCATTTATTGAGAAATCCGTCGAAAAATTAAACAAAACGCCGGACGGCATAACAATGGCCTGACAAAATAGGATTCTGCTGCAAATACTCATCCGCCGAAGCCGCGAAAGCGATTCAGCTGCGACTCATCTTGCATTTTCACGGTCGCATCTCATGCAAATGTTATGGCAAAATTTACCTGATGATACTCCGGTTAAAAAACCGGCGAACTGGATAAATTAATAGTACCAAACCAACCAGGAGGTGAAATACATGGCGCAGAATAACAACCGTCAGGTAGTTCCGGAGGCAAAGGAAGCTCTGAACAGGATGAAATATGAAGTGGCCGGTCAGCTTGGTGTGAACCTGAAGAAAGGCTACAATGGCGACCTTACTTCGAAGGAAAACGGCTATGTTGGAGGATATATGGTAAAGAGGCTGATTGAGCAGGCTGAGAAGCAGATGAGTGGAAAGTAACACTTGTGTTGGGAAACTCCATTTAAAAAAATAAATGATCTGATAAAGGAACGGGTGATGTTGACCCCGTTCCTTTTTTATCGTTAATAAAAAAACTGGTGACATTTCGTCACCAGTGTTGGGAGAGGAGAAATTGAAGGAAGAGCTCTATGGGGAATGTCGAGAAAAACTTCTCAACGCTCCTATTATTTGTAGAAAGGAATAAATTATGCATGTTTCCTTCTTGTCCACTATTTGGAATTATGTTAAAATAAGTACGTTGAGAAAGGATTGTGCTGCAAAATTCTGCCACTAAGGCTAAGGTGTTCTTCGCTATTTTGCAGCAATATGACTTGTTGGGAGGAAAAAGACAGAACCATGCTGCGAATCATCTCGGGAGAATGCAAGGGCAGGCTTTTGAAGACTGTCAGCGGCAGCAGCACCAGGCCTACCACGGACAGAGTAAAGGAATCTGTGTTCAGCATCCTTCAGTTGAGGTTGCCCGGAAGCTCGATCCTGGACCTTTTTTCCGGCACCGGTAACCTGGGATTGGAGGCGATGAGCCGGGGCGGCAAGGATGCGGTTTTTGTCGAAAAGGATCCCGGTGCATTGGCGGTCCTCCGGGAGAACTGCCGTACGCTGGAATATATGGATACCACGGAGATCCTTCCGTGTGATGTCAGGAAGGCGATCCCATTGCTTTCCGCGAGGAAGAGGGTATTCGACATTGTTTTTATGGATCCTCCCTACAGCCATGATCTTGAAGTTCCGACGATTACCGCACTGGATGCCTGCCACCTTGTAAAAGAAGACGGTATCATTGTAGTTGAGCACCTGCTCCTGGACGAACAGCAGGACAGCATAGGCAGCTTTATCCGGTATGACCTTCGTAAATATGGAAATACCGCGATCAGCCTGTATAGAAAGGAAACCTCAAAGAATGAAAATAGCAGTCTATCCGGGAAGTTTTGACCCCATCACCAACGGACATCTGGATATCATCCAGAGGTCCTCCCAGGTTTTTGACAAGCTGATTGTCGCCGTAGTGAAAAACCACAGCAAAGAACCCCTGTTCTCCATAGAAGAGCGGATCAGGTTGATTCAAAAGGCGGTCGGAGATATCCCCAATGTGGAAGTGGATCATTTTGATGGTCTGCTGGTCAATTTTGTCGCGGCCAGAGGGGCACAGATCATTATCAAGGGTTTGAGGGCCATATCCGACTTTGAATATGAATTTCAGATGGCATCGTTGAATCATAAGCTTCAGCCGGATGTGGAGACCATGTTCATGATGACCAATCATAAATACTCCTATCTGAGTTCCAGCATGGTAAAGGAAATTGCTGGCCTTGGAGGCAGTATCCGGGATTTGGTGCCGGATGAGATTTTGAATGATATACTGGATAAGTTCAAGAAATAGGGGTGGAGAGGTATGAATATTTTAAGTCTCCTGGATATTTTGGAGGATGAATTGGAAAAGGGAGTGAACCTTCCGTTTGCATCCAAGGCGCTCATCGATAAAGAAAAATGCCTTGAGGTGATAAAGGACATCCGGCTTAGTCTTCCGGAAGAGATCAAACAGGCGGAATGGGTAAAGAAGGAGCGTCAGCGGATCCTGGTAGAGGCTCAGAAGGAAGCGGAAACCATCTCCAAGGAAGCGGAGCAGCGAATCAAGGCACTGGTGGATGAAAATGAAATCACCCAGAATGCCTATCAGCAGTCCAGGGATATCGTGGAGACCGCCCAGAGCAATGCCAAGGAAATCCGTCTGGGTGCAAAGGAATATGCGGACACCATTCTGGAGGATGTGGAGCTCTATTTATCCGAACAGTTGGAAATCCTGCGCAGCAACCGTCAGGAACTGAGTGCAAAAAAACGTTAGGCAGTTATCTTCCGGCTGCCTTTTTCCTTATTCTGTTCCAGGCATAGGATGCGGCAGCTGTCAGAACGATACAGAGTATTCCGACAGAGAGCAGGTTCAGGGAATGAAGGAAATACTCCTTCCAGCCCGGAGAAAGTGTACCGGGGAAAGGACCGGATACTTCTGCCGCTTCCGGGTACAACACCAGGGTCAATGGAAAGGATATCAGAGCGGCAATCGTTCCATGAAGGAACTTGCCCAGAAGGTATCGGTTGAATCGTATGCCGGTCCCTGTCAGGATGCTGGCGGTCTGGGCATGGATGGATAGTCCGCTCCAACCGATCAGGAAGGATACCGCGGCGATTTTTTGCTGCATGGGAACGGAAGTCATACTGACCAGCTTTCCGCCCATCGTGATTTCAAACATCCCGCCGATCGTGGCTTTTACCAGAGAGGGATCGATATGGAAGGGCTTCAGCGGGACAGAGACGACGGCGGCAATGAAATCAATCACCCGGATTCTCATCAGCAGGTCAATGACAACGGAAAAGAATATGATAAAGCCGCCTACCATCAACAGGATGTTGACGGAGTTGCGGACGGAATCTCCCATCAGCTCGCCGATAGGTCTGCCATCCTGTTTCCGTGCCTCGTTCAGAGCCGACAGGGCTTTCGGAAGACTGACGGAGGAGTCTTCCCTCTTTGCATTCCCGCTGCGGTAAAATCGGAAAACCAAGCCGATCAGGATTGCCGCACCATAGTGGCTGAACAGAATAATTGTTCCGCTCTCCGGGCTGCCCATCATGCCGATTGCCACAGCGCCGATCATGAAAAGCGGACCGGAAGTGGAGCAGAAGCTTAAGATTCGCTGTGCTTCGTCCGCAGTGATTCTTTTTTGTTTCCGGAACAATGCGACAAGCCGCGCACCGGTGGGATATCCGGAAGTGACGCTCATGACCCAGATAAAGGAACTGCAGCCGGGACAGCGGAAGAGAGGTCCCATGACGGGATCCAGAAGTACGGACAGAAAATCCACCGCTCCCAGTCCGACCATGATCTCCGATGCTATAAAAAAAGGAAGAAGTGCCGGAAATACGGAGCGCAGGAAGATGTCCAATCCGGATAGTGCCGCCTGATATGCCTCCTTCGGGTATGCCAGAATGGACAACAACAGGATAAAAGCAATCAGACCGGGAATGGCAGCACGCCATTTGGTGATTTTCTGACCATCCATAAAAAGCCTCCTGAAAAAATAATTTTCCTATGTTTCAATTGGCGGATTCATCCAATAATATATGTATTAGGAGAGGAGTGATTCTATGAAACAAAAACCGAAAATCGGGCTTGCTCTGGGATCGGGGGCTTCCAGAGGGTTTGCGCACATCGGCGTGATCAAGGTACTGGAGGATGTCGGCATACAGCCCGATTACATAGCGGGAAGCAGCATGGGATCCATAATCGGCGCCCTGTATGCGGCCGGGATGACTCCGAACATGATGGAAGGGATAGCGAGCAATATCAGTGCAAAGCTCTGTTATGACGTCGGTTTCTCCAGGAGAGGCTTCATGCAGGGAAAAAGACTGGAGGAGCTGATCCGGTTCCTGACCAGGGACAAGGATTTCAAGGATCTGTCCATACCGTTGTCGGTTACCGCAGTGGATCTGATCACAAATGAGCGGGTGATTATAAGGGAAGGGAAAGTATATAAGGGAGTACGGGCAAGCGTATCCATACCCGGACTTTTTCAGCCGGTGCATGACGGTGACAGAGTATTGATCGACGGCGGGATACTGGAGCGTGTCCCGGTCAATGTCGTTCGTGATATGGGAGCGGATGTGGTGATCGGAGTGGATGTCGCATTCCGCGGCAAGCACCGCCCGCCGGAAAACTTTATCGAAACGATTCTTCAGACGATGGAGGTGATGGAGCTTGAGATCATGAAGCATAATGTACCCAACGACGACATCATAATCTGCCCCGAGGTATATCTGGCCAATCCGATGTCCCTGGACAGTGTGGAAACCGCGGTCGAGGCCGGGAAAAAGGCGGCTCTGAAATCCATCGACAAGCTGAAGGCTTTGGTACAGGCGGATCAGGATCGGAATACTTCGCGGGTATAATCCCTGTCCCCCTTGCGCCCGTCCGGATTCTTCATCCCCAGAGCGTACAGGTCCCCGGCAAGTCGGTCGAATGCAAACATTTCCTGTACTGATTTCTCCTGTCGGGCGATATGGGCCGCTTTTGTGAGAATGGGAACGCGGGCCGTTTTCTTCAGCTGTTTCAACAGCGGTGTGGCATTTCCGGAAAATGCCAGAATACGGAGGTATTTTGGCCCGAGGCCGTCATTCAGCCTGTGGAAGGTCTCCGTTGTCAGATTCAACAGGCCGTGGATCAATACCCTCTGCAGCCTTGTATGAACGTATCGCCTGGTTTTTATGGAGGACAGCAGTCCGTCCAGGCTTGATGCATTCTGGGCGCTTTCCTTGATACGATTCTCCAGCCCTTCGCTGACATCCATCCATGATTTGATTTCCGCTGCATTGCTGCGGCGCAAAAGGCCAAGTATCAGATCTTCCAGCGAACGGTTGTCCATAGGGCCCATGCCCTTTTCGAATGCACCGGATAATATGGAAAAGGCGGTTTCCGGCACGGCATCCCGCACTTTCTCGTTCCATCCATTCTGCAAAATTTCCCTTCGGATCGAAGCGGCACTTGTGATCCCTTTTTTTATTTTTGGGGAACGGTAGGAGGAGCGGATGCGGGGAACGGTTACCGGAAGGATCGGGCTTCCGGTTTTCTTCAAAGCCTTCAGATATTCCACCGCCAGGATGGAGTTGCTGTCGGACAGGATACTTTTGATGATCCCGGCGGATTCTTCCGAAGAAGGGGCCAGATAATGAAGAACCGCCTGATATCTTGCAGCAGGAAAGGATAATCCTTGCTGCAAGAAGGATTTCAGGCTGTTCCGATAAATTTCGTTTTCCGGAACAAATAGTTCTGCGATGGCCCTCAGCTGGTCCAGGTCATCGATTTCACTTCCGAAGCTGAGATAGTCGGTCAGCCCGGTATGATTGAGAGTCTGAACGGCTCCATAGGCAAAGAGTTCAGCAGTTTGAACCGCATAGACGACCGGAAGCTCCAGCACCAGATCGGCTCCGCAGTGAACGGCAGCTTCTGCCCGTATCCATTTATCGGTAATGGCAGCTTCACCGCGCTGCGTAAAATTGCCGGACTGGACGGCGATGACAAAGTCCGGCTGTATCAACTCCTTTGATTTCATTAAGTGATAAAGATGTCCGTAATGAAAAGGATTGTATTCTGCTATGATTCCGAGAACTCTCATTGTTTGCTCCCTTATGGATAGTAGTCCGCCTTATTGGAATAATATTTAGCGGCAGGGAAGGATTTCAAGAAATTCTTCCTGTTGTAATTATATAGAAATCCAACTGGATGGGCAAGACAAAAAGTCCTGTAATAAATAATATGGAGGAATTTTGACTTTTATGTAGAATAGTTATCCGGTTGACTATTTTTTAATATGATCCTATTGTTTGTAATGGACAGGGAAAGGAGTTTTATAAATGTCTGTATTGCAGCAGATACGCGAAAGAGCATCCAAATTGGGTAAGACCATCGTATTGCCGGAAGGAGAGGAGCAGCGTGTGATTGAAGCCGCTTCCATCCTTACCAGGGAGGGCATTGCAAAGGTGATTCTTCTTGGTGATCCGGAAACCATTTCCGGAAAGGCAAAAGGAGCGGATCTGACCAACGTTACGATTCTGGATTATCTGCATTCGGAGAAAATGGAGTCCTATGTAAATAAATTTACGGAACTTCGGAAGAAGAAGGGGATGACCCCTGAAAAGGCTGCCGGGATC
>ENA-UOOK01003484-UOOK01003484.1-fermentation-metagenome-genome-assembly--contig:-NODE-3484-length-17841-cov-5.536714_pt1 | contig 17841 bp, 8 predicted proteins | sample MGYA00245777_ERZ724023 | MGnify/ENA primary metagenome ERZ724023 (study PRJEB28704, sample SAMN03018312) | fermentation metagenome | biome: anthropogenic terrestrial biome; feature: soil; material...
AGGCACAGGTCTGCAACACCTAGATCTCCAGTTCAAATCTGGATGGCGCCTCCAAGAATTTTTTTGCACCGTTAGCTCAGTTGGATAGAGTGTTCGGCTACGAACCGGAAGGTCGTGGGTTCGAATCCCCCACGGTGCATTGGATTAAAAAAGCTGTTTTTATGCAGCTTTTTTATTTATAATGCGTCAGTCTATTAATACATCATTGAATTTTTCCACTTCTTCAAACTTTTTTATTGAACCATTTTAAGAATAATATCTTCATGTTTAGATACTTCATTCTCAATTTTTTCAAGAATATCTGTATTCTGTTTGTATCCGTCAAATAATGCACCGAATTTTTGTTTCTGCTCAGCTTCAATTTTTATTACGGTTTCTTTTACATTTCGGATTTCAGTTTTCATTTCTTGTCTTTCATTGTATGCTTCCCTGAAGCCTTCCTGCATTTCGCTTTGAAGTCCATGCATGTCATTTTTTAGTATCTGTATGTCACCCTTTACTACCTGCATGTCATTGGTAAGCCCGCTTACTTGGTTAGTCAATCCATCCATACGAGTGTCTAAGGATCCAACTTGATTAGTCAATACGCCTACCTGTGAAGCAATCGCCTCTAATAGTTCTCTGTCAGTCATTTTTAAATCCTCCTCACCCTTGATATATAATAATTTTATATTTTCAAAATTTAAATCTATTCTATATTTGAATAACATTTTAATCATCTATATATAAGATAATAATACATACTGTTCAGCATGTCAACTTACTAAATAAGGATATTATCTATATAAAAAAACATGGGGTTTTCTCCCATGTTTTTTTTACTGCCATAATTAATTAATTAACATTAAGTATATATTTTGCCTCTACATTCAACTCTTCAGTATCAGTAATAAATTTTCGGAATTCTTCGCCTGTATATTGAGCCATACCGCCTATATTATATACCTTGCTCATATCATAGCCGTTAGCATTCAATATCTTCATAAGCATAGCAACCCTGCCTCCCGATTGACACATAATCATAAGATTTTTATCTTTCGGGAAAAGAGCGTTTAAAACAGATACAGAAGAATCATACACAGCCTCAGCAGCATCAGGTGTTCCTTTAAACAACTGCGGGAATCCCTCCGTTCCTGCATTTTCATTATAAATATATGCAAAGAACGGAATTACCTCGAAATTTTTAAAGTGTTTCTTTGAATAATCTTCATAATTTCTAAGGTCAATATATACGGAATCTTCTCTGTTCATAAAATCCAATAAATTTTCATGATTGATACCCGAATTTTCAAAAGTGAAATCTCCCGCAACTTTCTGAGAAGCCGGAAGCTCTGCTAATTTCTCCTCCTGAGCCGGAGCGGGTGCCGGAGCCGGTGTTGGTGCCGGAGCCGGAGCCGATGCACAGCCTGTTAATACAATTGTAAGTATTAGTAATAATGATAGTCCTTTTTTTAATTTTAACATAGTATCCTCCTAATTAATTTAAACTAATTATTTAAAAAACTCATCGGCTGCATGGTAGTCCATAACAGAATGAAGTATTCTTATTATGTTATTAGCCGATACTGTAGCTCCTGAGAAAGCATCCAGGGAATAATCTTCTCTTCCTTCTCCGGTTTGATATTCTTCTGCCTTGATATCAGAAATCGTATTTAAAGAATGAATGTACTGAGAATCCTTCTTTGGAAAATAAGATACAAATTCAGTCTTAAATAGGTCATAGGTCTGTCCTGTAGGAGTGGGATCTGAATCCCCCCAATGTCCTCCCATATAATGGTCTGTAGAGTCCTTGTCAAAGGATATGTACTTAATTTTTACATCTTCAGGTTTTTTGCTTTCAGGCAAAGTTAATTCCACATACATTGTTTGCCACATATTTACCGAAGCTTCCCTGCATGTACAAGACAGGTATGAAACCTGATATTTAACATAATCCCTTGCACGATATTTGAAGTTTACAAAAGCATAGAAAGGTGTTTCGTTTTTAGGTCCGTCAATATGTGCATGGGGAATAACAGAAACAACATTTGCTATACCATTTGCGCCAAGCCCCGCACTGTTGTTTAAAAAGTCATTTACTTGTTCAAGAGTAATCTCTGCCTCAGAACCGGATGGATTTTGAGTGTTGCTGCATCCCGATATGACAAAAATTAAAATCAATACCAAGGTTGCAAAGATAAAATATTTCCTTTTCATTTCTCCTCCTAAAATTAATGTAAATCAATATAATCAATTAATTATTATACAGATACAGATAGAAAACTTATGTGACTAAGTCACATAACGGCAAAAAATAAAATACGGCTAAAAATAAGCAGCGCCTGAATATCTATATTTATGATATCAGGCGCTACTTATTTTCTTGGATACCCATTCTATACCTCTCGGTAAAGATTCAACATTAGTTTTATTAATTATTACCCTACCAATCTTCTTACCTTGTTATGCTGCAATTGATTTATATAATCCGACTGTTAACGTGTCAGACCACAATACAATCAAAACAAATGATAATGATATTGACTTCGTTATAATTACTATAAAACTTTTGTTGTATTATATGTATACCCAAGATTATTTTCTTTAAACATAAATTTTAAAAAAATTTTTAAATTAATTTATTTCATAATAAGTCAACATAGCAGCAGACAAGAATTTGTTGACTTTACTGTGCTGTAAACTTATTATAATATATATTATATGTTTTAAAAACGGAGGGAAAAATGAACTGGACGGAAGTTTCCATCTATACAACAACAGACGGTATTGAAATAATTAACGGGGCATTATTGAGACTTAACATCAATGATGCGGTAATCGAAGACCCGGGGGTTTTTGAGGATTTTTTGAACAACGAAACATTAAATTGGGATTACTATGACGAAGAATTAGCGAAAATGAAAAATAAGGAAAGCTGCATCAAGGTATATTTGGCAGATAATGACCAGGGGAGAGAACTGCTTCGCAAAATTTATAAATTTTTGGACGAAATAAAAAAAGATAATAATATCATTGACTTGGGAAGGCTTGAGGTTGAAACAAAGATATTAAACGATGAGGATTGGGCTAACAATTGGAAGCAATATTTTAAGCCATTTGTTGTATCCGATAAAATAGTCATAAAACCTTCATGGGAGCAATATAATGAACTTTCGGACGGAAAAATAATTCTTGAAATCGACCCCGGCATGAGCTTTGGAACAGGGCAGCACCATACAACACGCCTGTGCATAGAGCAGATTGTCAAGTATTTAAAAGAAGATACGGAAGTGCTTGACTTAGGATGCGGCAGCGGAATACTGTCAATTGCTGCATTGCTCCTTGGGGCAAAAGGTTGTACGGCAGTTGATATAGATGAAAATGCTATCCATATTGCAAAGGAAAATGCAGCACTGAATAATATATACAGCGACAAATTCAATGTGTATTGCGGAGATGTTACAGAGGATGCACAACTGCGGAAAAAGATAGGTTATGACAAATATGACATGATTGCCGTAAATATTATTGCGCAGATAATTAAGGGAATGAGCTTCACTTTCCCAAAATTTTTAAAAAAAGGCGGATTAGTTATAGCTTCAGGGATAATAAAAAAATATTCGGATGAAGTGATTGAAAATTTCAAAGGGCTTGGAATTGAAATAATAGAAATTTGCCACAGCGAAGATTGGGTATCAATAACAGGAAGATTGGGATAGACAGACTGAGGCTTGTTTTACACATACTAATGGAGGAAGAATGTTCAGATATTTTTGTACCGAAGATAATATAAAAAACAATAATGTCACCGTAGAAGGCGGTGACGCAAAACATTTGAAAACAATTCTGCGGGCACAGACAGGAGATAAAATATCCGTGGTTACCGAAAGCAAGGAATACATTGCAGAAATAAAAGCAGTTAATAAGGATGAAATAATCTGTACCTTAGTGGAAGAAACAATGACTGATAATGAAACAAAAATCAACATTACCCTTTGCCAGGGAATTCCAAAGCAGACGAAAATGGAAACAATTATACAGCAAAACGTAGAGTTGGGAGTTAAATGCTTTATTCCTTTAATAACCGAAAGAACCGTAGTAAAACTTAATGAAAAAAACAGGGAGCAAAAGAAGCTTGACAGGTGGCAAAAAATAGCCAAGGAATCCGCAAAGCAAAGCAAAAGAAGCATAATTCCTCAGGTAAGCGATATAATGACAGTAAGAGAGCTTATTGAAAAGCTTAGAAATGAGGAAGCGGAAATAATAGTTCCCTACGAGCTGGAGGAGGTAAGGCTGATAAATGAGGTTTTAAAAGAGCCAAAGCAAAATTATTACATAATAATAGGTCCCGAGGGAGGCTTTGATATTAAAGAAATTGAAATGCTTCAGGAAATCGGCGCCCACGTTGTGACATTGGGCAAAAGAATACTGAGAACAGAAACAGCAGGGGTTGTAACTTCCGCAACAGTCTTATATGCCTGCAATGAAATGTCATAAGAACTTTGGGGACGGAACTTTGGGGACGGACCTTTCATTTCAAGGTCCGTCCCCAAAGTTCCAAATAGTATAACATATATGTAGAAAGCGCAGAAAAAATATATACTTTTTTAATAATAGGTAGAGACAAATCAGGAAAAATGAATTATAATTGTTATAGTTAATAAAATATAATAAAGGAGGTTTCGACTGACAGAAATTCAATTCGAAAACGTATGCATTTTAGAAGTTAATATTTAAAAGGGAGGGTTATATAATGGCAAAGAAAAAGTTAGGATTAGCATCAAAAGTCCTTATAGGGTTAGCCATTGGTTTTGTCATAGGTATCATAGTTCATTATTTACCAAAGGGCACACTAAGGGATGAAATTTTAATTAACGGTGTATTTCAATTTGTCGGGCAGGTATTCCTGAGAGGAATAATGATGTGTGTTGTACCCCTGGTATTTGTTTCCTTGGTAAATGGTGCGGCAAGCATGGGTGACATCAAGAAATTGGGAAAAGTCGGCGGTAAAACAATGATATTTTACCTAATAACTACGGCGGTAGCAATAGTTATAGGTTTGGGGATGGCATTCTTAATCAATCCGGGTATCGGATTGGATATGGGCGCCATAGAAACCGTTGAGGTTACTGCAAGTGAAAGTAAAGGGCTGGCGCAAGTTCTCTATGAAATGGTGCCGAGAAATCCAATTCAGGCACTGGCAGAAGGAAATATGCTTCAAATTATTGTATTTGCAATAATGACCGGTATAGCCTTAACAATGATAGGCGATAAGGGTAAAATGGTTTTAGAATTATTTGAACAACTTAATGAATTGGTAATGAAATTAGTCAGCATTGTAATGATTATAGCTCCATTCGGGGTACTGTGCTTAGTAGCCAGAACCTTCGGGCAGGTAGGGATTGCCGCAGCTGTCCCATTGCTGAAAACTGTCGCCGCAGTTTATATTGCTTTAGCTATACATTTAGCAGTTGTATATGGAGGAATGCTCAAAGGATTATCCGGTTTGTCGCCGGTTAGGTTCTTTAAAAAATTATTTCCCGCAATGGCTGTGGCATTCTCAACTGCAAGCAGCAGTGCCGCATTACCTGTAACCATGGATATGACTATTAATAAAATAGGCGCATCTAAGGACATATCATCATTTTCTCTTCCCTTGGGAGCTACCGTGAATATGGACGGTACAGCAATATATCAAGGGGTATCGGCTGTGTTTATTGCACAGGTATACGGAATCAATATTACACCAAGCATGGCTCTTATGATTGTTTTTTCAGCTACATTGGCGTCAATCGGCACGGCGGGAGTTCCGGGTGCCGGCGCAATAATGCTGTCCATGGTATTGCAGACAGTTGGTCTGCCCCTTGAAGGGTTGGGGCTTATATTGGGTATAGACAGAATATTTGACATGGGCAGAACTGCTATGAACATTACGGGAGATGCTGTTTGTACCACTATAATTTCAAAACAAGAAGGAGAATTCAACGAGGAAATCTGGAATACTGATTTTGCGAAAGAAGAGAAAGAAGAGTCGGTATAGTACATATTAACGGACGGCAAATTATATTGCACAATGTAATTAAATGATGATATAATCAGTGAGACAGTTGGAATTGCATTAACTGTCTCACTCTTATGTCCAAGGAGACACACAATGAAAAAGTTAGGAATTTACGTACACATTCCATTTTGTACACAAAAGTGCGGCTACTGTGATTTTTACTCTTTAAAATGGAATGAAATACAGGAAAATATGTATATTCAGGCGGCAATAAATGAAATAAAAAGCCACAGTGCCCTATCGGGGAAATTCGCGGTTGACAGTATATACATAGGAGGAGGAACTCCTTCAATAATTAATCCCATGCATATGGATGATATTATAAACACAATCAAAAGCATATTTACCGTAGAAAAGGATTGTGAAATAAGCATGGAGGCAAATCCGAATTCATTAGCCGGAAACCTTGCCTCTTACAGGGAAATCGGTATCAACAGGCTGAGTATGGGTATTCAGTCATTAAATGATGATATATTGAAAAAAATAGGACGGATACACAATTCCAAGGAGGCATTGGAAGCAATTGACAGGGCAAAAAGCTTCGGCTTTGAAAATATCAATGGAGATGTTATGTTTAATATTCCGGGGCAGACCATTGACGATATAGATAATACGATCAATGAATTAATAAAGAAAGATGTAAAACATATTTCCTTCTATTCACTGAAATTAGAAAAGGGAACGCCAATGTATGCATCTGAAAAGAATAAGGAAATTATCATGCCCGATGAAGACTGCGAAAGGGAAATGTATTATTCGGGCAGAAATATTATGGAAAAGCACAATTTAATGCAATATGAAATTTCCAACTTTGCTATGAAAGACTATGAATGCAGGCATAATTTAAAATATTGGAATCAGGAAGAATACATAGGGATAGGTCCTTCGGCACATTCATTTTTAGGTAATATGCGTTTCAGCAATCCCTCTGATATAACGGAATATATATTAAGCGGCGAAGATGAAATATTCGACAGAAATATTTTAGAATTTATGAATGAGGGCGATATGATATTTGAATATATAATGCTTCGCTTAAGACTTACAGAGGGGCTTAAATTCATGGATTTTAAAAGCAAATTTTCAGTTGATTTCAGAGAAGAATATGCCGCTCAGATAGAGCATCTGACGAAAAATGATTTGGCTGAGGCAGACCACGAAGCCATCCGTCTTACAAAGAGAGGCATGGACATATCAAACTACGTTTTTGAGCAGTTTTGAAAGATATGAAAATCGAGAGAAAAAAATTAAAATTAGTGACATTTAATCACACTACAAATCAGAAAAAAGATGTATAATAGGATATAAGGGCTTTTATAACCTGATGAATACATAGAAAAACCTTATTCAGCACATTAAAATTATTTGAATATAATTTTCTATTATAATTATTATGGTTCGAATAATTGGGAAGGGGGAATGAAAGCAGCAAAATAAATAAAAGATGCCAAAAATTTTATAAGGAGGTTAGAATGAAACTAAAAAGAGCAATTTCCGCTCTGTTGGTTTTCTGCATGCTGCTTACCATGTTTTCAGCTGATTTCAACTATGTCTTGGCAGCGGAAGATACCGGCATGGCGGACATGGATGCCCTGGCAGCATTAGGCATCGACACAAGCAAGGTACCGGAAGGATACAATGAAAATGACACATCAAATCCCTACGGCAAGGACACGGTAACAATGAATCCTGTGTCTGAATTGTATGTGGTGGGACTGAATAATAAAACTTCAATTTTACCGTCAAAAGAGACAGTAAAGGATGAGGATCCCGCTACAAAAGAATCTACGAAGGAAATACCCAATTCCCTAAAGGGGAAGATTTACGGTCACGAGGATATTACAAGCAAGACCACAGGAAGTATTATGCAGAAAAATAAGGAAGTGGCCATTGCTTCAGGTACAACTTCCGCACACGGCAAATATGTAAAAATGGGCGGGATCAATTCGGGCTACTATCTGCAGCCGGAAAATTATAAGATTACCACCACACTTTCCGGCACCTCAACAGGGACATTTAAAATTGCGTCATCCAAAACCGCAGGCGGAAACTTTGACGGCAACAAGGAAGGAAAGGCTGTGCAGAACGTTCTCCTTTACACAGGGGAAAACAGCGAAAATGGCGGTCTCAACATGAGAATCGGCGATACCTACACAGGTGATTCCAACGGAGGCAAGTACGGCGGCGCCATAGAATTGATTCCCACAACCAAATCAATAGGAAACCCCAGCGGTCTGATAACCTATGTAACAGACGATGGTTTGGCAGAGGTAACAGAAAATTTTGCCACAGACCCGTATCTTATTCAAAATTATCTTCAGGTAACCACCGGCGATTATGACGGGGACGGCACTGATGAAATAGCCGTGTACATACCCGAGCTGAATGGTTCACGCATTGTTGTGTACAAGCTTAAAAGCATCACCAATCCGGATGACGAATATTACAAGGAAGCCGGAAATTGGCAAGTTGCCTGGACCTATTCATTGAAGGAAACAGGCTACGTATCTAATATGGTATCCCTTGTTTCCGGTGATTTCAACAAGGATGGAACTGCGGACTTGGCGGCAGCCTGGGGATATTATTACGGACCGGACAACAACAAGGGAAGCAAGGCAGTTGTAATGTTCGGTTCAAAGGGAAAAATGCTCCAAAGCTCTCAGGAATTCGATCTTACCTTTGACAATACCAAGTACGGGAAATCCGACATAGTAAGAGCCTCCTTCACCTTGGGAGACCTGACCGGCAGCGGTGAGGAGCTTCTGGTTTTGGGAGGACAATCCGACGATGATATTAAACATGGCAATCTGAATTCAAGATATGTGGCAATTTACACATGGAACGGAAAAACCTTCGAGTCAAACATATCCCAAAATTTTGATTTGTTTGAAAAGGACAGCAACGGAAACTTGGTAAACAGTAATATGTTCATAAACAACGGGAATTATTATTCTTCACCCTTGTGCCCGGCAAACTTGGCGGTTATAAAACAAGGACTCAACGAAACGCCATATTTGTACCTTGACAGTCTGCAAATTCAATACGGCGATAAGGGACTTGAAATAATTAGACCCTTAGACCAATTCGGTCACAATGCGGGAAACACTGCCTACTATGTGGAATACGGCGCTGTTTCGGGAGATATGACAGGACTTGGTTATGAAACCATGGTTACAATGCAGCAAACTTTGTCCTCCGTGGAAACAGTCGGCTCTCCTACCGTTCACTATTACTATAAGAATTGGTTTTATAAGCTTCTTGGGATAAAAACATTTTATGTAACGGGTGAATCATGCTTTATGTTCACACCGGGCAAGACATACATGACCGTATTGGATTTCAGCAAGGCAAATCCATATGCAATAAAGACCGAGACAGACACCTCCACATCTATATGCATGCAGAATACGGATAACGACACATCCTACATGCAGTATACAGGTACACACTATTTTACATATTCAGACCCGAAGGTTCTTGCTGTGCTTGCATCACCTCCGTATTTCTCGGATCTGTTGGGAAGAGATGATTTATCCGGAAACTACGGTGAATCAACAACAAGCTACTCTTCCACTACGGGAGAAGGCAGCGGAGATACCTTCAGCACCACCATCGAAGCAGGAGTATATGTAAGCTTTGAGCAATCAATTTCCGTATTCGGCGTAGAAATTGCGTCCGTGGAAGCCGAAGCGTCCGTAGCGGCGGGATTTACTTACGAAACGGAGACAACAAGCTCCTTGGAGCAAACAGTATCCTACAGTGCAACCTCAGGCGAAGACATGATTGCATTTTTCTCCATACCTCTTGAAATATATGAATACACAGCATATACCTCAAACGGAGACGGCACATACACCAAGCAGGCAATGACGGTAAACATTCCCCGCACTGCGGCGGTACAGGTATTAACACTCGATTCCTATGAAGACATTGCAAAGGATTATGATATACTTCCCCAGATTTCGGGAACTATTCTGTCCCATACACCGGGAGATCCCGCAAGCTACAGCTCCGGTGAAAGCGGATATTTAAAACCCATAGTTTACGGCGGCGACTGGGCAAGAGTGGGCTACAGCGGCACCGAAGGCGGAGCCGGAATATCCCAGGAAATCGCAATGTCCAAGGAAACAACAAACAGCTACAATATATACGGAAAAATTGACACCAAGGCGGGAGCCGGAGCCGGAGGAGTAAAGGTGGGAGTAACCGTGGGAGCCGAAATTGGAGGAGGATGGGTTAACATCACCACAGCCGGCAACAGCTTTTCGGGCGAACTTCAAAATATGCCTGTGGAAGCGGAAGAATACGGATACAGCCACGTTTGGAAAATATTCTCCTACTTGTATGATGACGGCAGGGTAAGCTTCCCCGTAGTGAATTATCTTGTAAAGGATGTGGTGACACCGCCGGCGCTTCCCACGGATTTCGCTCAAAATGTGGGAAAGACAACAGATACGCAAATAGCCCTTGAATGGACCTATGACAAGATGGTGGCAGGCTTCCAGCTTTACAGATACTATGAATTCCCCGACGGGTCAGGCAGCTACGAGCTTAAATTTGTACCCATGACCGACGGAATATACGATGCCGGTGACGGATTATATCATTTTGAGTTCATAGACAAAAATTTAAACCCCTATCAGGATTATGATTACCAGATTCAGACAGTGCGAGCCTCTGTTCCCAACAACAGCATTCCAAGCGAAGTATTGACAGTGAGAACAAAGACGGATGTGGGATATCCGGAATATGAAATCCAAGGGTTGGATGTAGACGGTTATTTAAGAATCTATCCCGATTCGGAATCTGCCGTAAAGGTTATTGTAACCAATGCCGAAGACTATCCCAATGGAATATCCTATCAGTGGCAGAAAAGTATAAACGGCGTATGGGTAAATATAAACGGCAGAACAGCCAATGAATTGAAATTCAAGTCATCGGGCGCCGCAGACCAGGCAGCATACAGATGCAGAACCAACTTAATGTACTTTGATGAGGGCAGGGGAAATGAATACTATATTTCCGCATATTCCCCGGAATTCAGCACCCTTTACAGCAAGAGAACACCCTTGGCGGTTGAAGACAGCTTTAAAGCCGCTCCTTTTAAAATGGACGGCGGCGGAAACGCACTGAAGCTTAATATTGACTTGGTGTCAGGCAACACAAACCACTATGACGCTCCCACAGGAAATGTTACATTTACCGTAAAGGGAACAGACTACGATGTTGATTACACCATCGATTTGAAAAAAAGCACATCACCCATATCAAGCGGTGACAATAAAGGCAAATATACTTCAAAGGCAACGGTGGATGTGAAGAATTTACCTGACGGCATTTATGAAATAAGCGCATATTACGGGGGAAGCAGGGTATTTAAGTCTCTGACCACACCCGAAAGCATCACCGCGCTCATAGGCGAAAACGGCTATCAATTGGTACTCAACAAGGGTGATAAGCAGTCCGCAGCCTATACTTACGGAGATTACATTACTCCGATTGTGAAAAAGATTGAGAAAATAGACGGAACAATCACAACCACCACAACCTCCGCCGGAATAACATACCATTTGGACAACAATACCTCCGAAGTGGAATTAACCGACGGAAAATTCAGAACTCCAAGTGTGGGAAGCTACACATTGAAGGCGAAATATAATGACAGTGTATTGGTTGAAAGAGCATTTACCGTATCTCAAAGAGATATAACCGTAAAAGCATCGGATAAAAACGATGTAGGCAAGGGCTATGTTAGCATCAACCCGCCCGAATTAGCACTGCTCTCTTCAACAATGGCATTTAACGAGAAATTAGTGGATTTAAGCTTAGGCATAATTGCCACTAACTCCGCAGGCAATGTCATAACCCTTGACGACAGTACGGAGCCGGGCAATTACACGATTATAGGAAGTACAACCACAAATACAGACCCTGCGGTTTACAACAACTACAACGTTGCATTCCTGCCCGGAACCTATACTATTATCGGAGAGAAATACGATGTAACAATAGCTGCCGAAAAATATCAGGGCAGGGACGTGGGAACCATAACGCTGTCCAACTCCTCCGACGGAAAGGGAGCGGAATTCAGTGCAGGCACCCAGCTTATGTTCTTTGCGGCTCCTTATACGGGGTATGTGGTGGATTATTGGACTATCGTTCGAACCGATGACGATGTGCCCATAGCAATTGAAGATTCACAGCTCAACGCTTCAAAAACACGTCTTACCTATACGATGAAAAGCGAACCCATAACCGTAACCGTTAAGTTTAAAATAGCGGAAACAAGGCTGAACACAGCAAAGACGGGAGAAGGTACCATTACTTGGGACGACCCTTCATTTACGGACGGAGCCATAGTTAAAAGCGGAGCGCAAATTGATTTTAAAGCTGTTGCCGCACAGGGCTACACCTTCAAGGAATGGAGAATAGAAACCGGAGGAAATACGACTCTAAGAACCGGCAATCCAAATTCGGACGGATCAAATACTCTAAACTTCACAATGGGAAATCTCATTACAACAGTGAGGGCGGTATTTGAAAGAGACAGCTACACCATAACCTTGTCTGATAATTTGGAAGCGGTATATAAATTCTTTGATGACCAATTGGGCAAGGACGTTGAAAGAGTAGTACACAGCGGTGCAAAAATAGCCGGAGACACAAATGTATTGGTAAGAATCAAAGCAGGCTACACAGCCGCGGAAGATGCCGTATGGAAGGTAAACGGTGAGGTAACCGATGTTCCTGCCGGAGGATATTCATTCATCATGAAAGAAAATACCTCTGTTTCGGTTGACACGGTACAGCAAACCTACACCATAAGCACCGAAGCCTATAACGGTACGATTACGGTTAAAATAGGCAATGATGAGCCCATGGTTTCGGATGAGGAAATTAAGGATGTGCCCGGAGGCTCCAAGGTAGTATTTACGGCGGTTCCCGCACACGGCTACGCATTTGCCGGCTTCGAAATCGAGGGTACCGACAAATATACACAAAACGACAACGTACTGATAATCAGCGAGCTTGGAGCGGATATCGAAGTAACCGCCGAATTCACAAAAAGTACCGATTATACCGTAGAAGTAAATTGCGGCGGACGAGCGGCGGTAAATTATGTTCTCTATGACCCCATGGGCAATGAAGTAAGAAGAGACGTGGCGGACTCAGGCAGCGGCATTGAAGTCAGCAGCGGCGACAGACTGACCCTGACCGTAACTCCGGATGCAGGCTTCATGGTAGACAAATGGACAATTGACGGCACTGTATACGATACGAACAGCAGGTCCCGGGATTTGGTCAATATCGATAAAAACATTATTGCTTCGGTTGATGTGATTTCACAAATCAGTTACACGGTAAACTACGAAGCGGAGGGCGGGGGAACAATAGTATCCGCCACAAGCGACGGACTGCCCTTTGTATCAGGTGAAATAGATGTGGGAGGAAGCACTGAGGTAATCATTGCATCTGAACCCGACATAGACCGCATGGTAGAAAAATGGACAATCAACGATAAGCTTGTGCAAAATGAAGACGGAGTTCCCTTTGTAGGCAAGGTGCTTACAATAGAAAGCCTCACCTCCGACAAGCCTACAATCGATATTAAGGTGTATTTCACCGAGCATAAGGAATATACCGTCGAATACAATGAAAACAACGCAGACATCGACGGAGAATTCACTCCCGATGATGCTTCGGCGGGCAATGTAAGAGAAGGAGCCAAGGCGGTATTTACGGTTACTCCGCATACCGGCTACAGAATTACGGCTGCGGACATAGATGTTGAAAACTTCGCGGTAATTAAAAACCCCGGCGACCCTGAGGACCAATACGGCACCTGGACATTAGTTATTGACAAGGTTGAAAGCAACTTGACCGTAACCGCATCGGCAATGAAAATTTATTCAATAACCATTGATGATGTTTACGGAGGAAAATTCGGAAGTATAACCGAAACAACATATCCGGAGCAGGCAATTGAGGGAGAAAAAGTAATCCTTCACCAATATGCAGACCTTGACCGCACCTTCGTTAAATGGGATGTTCGGGATGAAAATAATGACCCGATAGATATCGCATATACGGACGGAGAATTCTCGTTCATAATGCCCGAAAGCGACGTTACGGTGTCCGGTGAATTCAAGAATATAAGCACCGTCGACATAGAAATAGAAGTATACGACATCAACAGCGAAGCGGAAGGCGGATACAACGGAACATTCTCCGCACAAATCAACAGAGACGGTTTGAGCGGTTATCCGGAGGTATTTGCTTCAACCGCCACATCCGTAGCAATTACGGGTGTAAACAGAGGCTACAGAGACGAATATGTTTCATGGCAGGCACCGAGACTGATAATTACAGCGGCTCCCGATGCCGATTACAGGGTATTGAAGTGGAAGGTAAATGGGGTTACATACACATCACCCCTCGATTTCCCTGTACCGTCGAACTCCATGAGCGAATTTATAATGGATGTAATTGATGCTAAGAACCTTGACATTGTAATACAGTTTGAGCAGATAGGAGAAAGAATTACCTATGGTGTTGACGGAAGCAACGGAAAGATACTCTCCGCGACAAACAAAGCCACAGGCAATGAATTCATAAGCGGAAATACCGTTTCATCACCTGCCGATATTTCATTTAAGGCGCAGGCAAATGCAGGCTATGAAATAGAAGCGTGGCTGGTTAACGGCGATGTTGCAAAATACGGAAACTTTGAAACCTTCCTATACGAGGCAGACGGAATACACGGGGCGGATATTAAAGTGAAATTCGCAAGGGTGCCCTTTACCGTAAGCTACGGAGGTGCTAACGGGAAGGTAACAAGCGAACAAGTTGCAAACGGAAAAACAGTGCGGGGAGACACCTCGGTAACATTTACCGCAGAAGCAAATCCCGGATATAAATTCGATAAATTTAATATTATGGGGAATTCGACCACGGTTTCGACGTCCAATCCTATGACCATTAAAATAACCGGCGACACAAACGTTGCGGCAAGCTTTGCACCCTTTGCAAACTGCACAATAAATTACAGTGTAACCGGAGGAAACGGTAAATTGACCGCATCTAAAAACGGTGCCCCCTTTGTCGGCGGAGGCTTGGCGGCAGGAAATGACAGCATTGTTTTAACGGCTGTTCCCAATGCCAATTACAAGGTTAAGGAATGGGTTGTTGACGGCAAGGCAGTGAAAGCTTCCGAAACCTACACCTTGGAAGTAAGCAGTACGGTTCATAATATAAGTGTGGAATTTGAACGCTCACATTATGTTATAAACTTCAGCGCCGAAGGCAGCGGCACTGTAAGCGCCGTATCCGGAGGAAACCCGGTTGACCGGGGAGCAGGCTTGCTGAAGGGAAGCGATGTAACATTCAGCGCAGTTCCAAATGCGGGATTCCAGGTAGCCGCATGGCAGCTTAACGGCACAGACCTATCAGGCACCAAGGAAAAGACAACCTATACCTTGAGGAATATAACGGCAGACACTAAGATAACCGTTGTGTTTGAGCCAATACCCGAATACACAATAACCATCGTCAAAACCGGAACGGGAGAAGGCATCGTAAAAGCATATGTAAACGGAGTTGAAAAACAAATAGTCAACAATACGATTACAGTGAAAAATCACGACAAGGTTATGCTTGTTGCAGTCCCGAAGGATGAATATAACAATGCATCATGGACGGTGAGCGGAGTTTCTTTCAATTCAGACGGCACTAATGTCACTATGGCTGATGTGGTATCAAACGCCGTAGCTACGGTAAGATTCGGCACAGCAGAGTTAATAACCGTTGAAGCATATGTAAGGACGGAAGACAGCGAGCCGGCAAAAGGAAAACTGACCGTTAAGGCAGGCTATCCGGATGCCATGGAACCTCTTAATGCCGTCGGTACCACCGTAAATGTAACAAAGGGAAAAACTGTTCAATTTACCGCGGTTCCGGATGAAGGCTACAGAGTGAAATACTGGGTAATAAATGACGTTGTTGCCCCCGAATACGGCAATACGATAACGAGAATACCCGAAACAAATATCAAGGCGGAAGTTTATTTCGAGCTTGCCCTTTATTATCGGGTACCCGTAAGCACCGAAGACTATACGATTACGGTGACCGAAAGGCTTCCCGATGAGCCTGAGGATGACAGAAACTCCGTCATGAAGGGAGGAAGCGTAACATTTACCCTTTCGCCGAACAACGGAGCATACTTCAAACATCTCATGATATCAGGAGTAAATTGTCTCACCCAGACGGGAAGTCCCGAAGGAACAACAGAAAATATAGTAACTTCGGTTAAGAACAACAATACCTACACCGTAAAGGTTGAAAATGTAACTTCTGACATAGAGCATGGAATTGTTACCGCACTGCCGGTTGTTACAATCAAAAATACGGACAACGGAACAATTACGGCAGCTTATACGGATAGCAACTCGCAGAAAGTTACCGTAAGTAGCGGAGACAAGGTACCTGTGGGTGCGGAATTAACAGTTACAGCGGCTCCCGATAACGGATATAAATTATCGGAATGGGGAGACTTCGCAAAAGGCAAGTCCGGAACCTCGATTAAGCTGACTGTTCCTCAAAACGATATTACAATATCGGCAGCCTTCATCGTTTCAGGCGGAGGCGGGGGTACACCCGGCGGCGGAGGCGGCGGAGGAAGCACTCCTCCGGTCGCAATATACTCCATTGGAACAAAAGCAGGCTACGGCGGAAGCATCACACCCGAATCGGCAACCGTTGAAGCCGGAGGAAGCGCAACCTTTGCCATAACCACAATGGAAGGCTTCGCAATAAAGGATGTACTGGTAAACGGCAAAAGCGTGGGTGCGGTTTCATCCTACACCTTCAGCAACGTAGACAGCGATTCATCCATAGAGGCAATATTTATGCAAAAGCTTGCGGCATCCGGGTTCATTGATGTAAATGATTCTGACTGGTTTGCCGAAGCAGTTGAATATGTCGTAAGTCTCGGTTTGTTCAAAGGAACATCCGAAGATGCATTCTCTCCCTATATGTCGATGACGAGAGGAATGTTTGTGACAGTCTTAGGCAGACTCCATGAATATATGAACAGCGTAAGCATAGGTGCGCCGGAAGAAATCATCTTTACCGATGTATCTCTCGACAAATACTATGCAGCGGGAGTTAAGTGGGCAAGCGACAACAATATAATCACAGGCTACGAAAACGGAGAGTTCAGACCCGAAGAACCAATAACCAGGGAGCAGATTGTTGCCATCATGTACAGATTTGCGGTATATGCAGGTCTTGATACGACAAAGACCTCAGATATCACGGTATTTGCCGACGGCGGAGAAACTTCGCAGTGGGCGGCAGAGGCCATGAGATGGGCAGTGGGATCAGGGATAATAGGAGGAAGACCAAACGGAACAATAGACCCACAAGGTCTTGTACAAAGATGTGAAGTAGCGGCAATTCTCCAAAGATTCATCAATTCCATAGAATAAAATAAAACACAAAAATAAGTCGTCTTGGAAATAAGACGGCTTATTTTATTGCGGAAAATCAGCATAACAAATTCTAAAAAAAATTTTGTATTTAAACTATTGACAAATATTATCATAAGTAGTATCTTTATATATGTGGTTAGCACTCAATCAATGAGAGTGCTAACAAGGAAGGAAGAGGTGATGGAATGTCTTTGGATAAAAGGAAAGTAACTATTTTAAAAGCTATAATATCCAGCTATATAGACAGTGCGGAAGCTGTAGGCTCAAGGACAATTTCAAAAAAATATGAGCTTGGAGTAAGCCCTGCCACCA
>ENA-UOOK01003485-UOOK01003485.1-fermentation-metagenome-genome-assembly--contig:-NODE-3485-length-17841-cov-3.752221_pt1 | contig 17841 bp, 13 predicted proteins | sample MGYA00245777_ERZ724023 | MGnify/ENA primary metagenome ERZ724023 (study PRJEB28704, sample SAMN03018312) | fermentation metagenome | biome: anthropogenic terrestrial biome; feature: soil; material...
GGGTGACGGCTTTTTAAAGCTGCGGGATACATACTGTGCAAGCGGCGTGCGGACGCGGTGCTCTTTTGCAAGGCGCGCCGTATGGGCAATCATCCAAGTAAGCTCGCTGAGGGCAAGCCCAGTCTCGCACATATAGCTTTCCGCTGCGCTTTTCCCCAAATCTTTCCGAAGTGCATGATGGATTTCCGCCTCATGGGAAAGGATGAAAGCCTTCAGGCGTTTCAGCGCCTCAACGCGGGAAGCTACAGGAAGCGTTCTCCCGCTCTGGAAATACCTGCGCTGGTTTGCAACGGTCCGCCTGATCTCCGACTCTTCCATTTTTTGTTTCTCCTTCCATTACTGCATAGTAGAACCGCTCCAACTGCCGGGCATCCCACAGGCAGGGAACAGGGTAAAGCGGGTTGGCTTCATGGTCTGCAAACCTTGCAAGCTGGGGGATATCCTGCTCCTGAATCTTTGGCAGGGTTGTCGGGATACCCATGTTTCGGTTCATCCTGCGGATGGCGGAAATGAATTTTTCCGCACCCGCCGCGTCGGACTCCTCTTCACTGGAAAGCCCAACCGCAGTGCTCAGCCTGTGCAGCTTTTTTGCAGCGGCAGGCCCGTAGGCTTCGAGGACAACCGGAAGCAGGACCGCATTGGCAAGGCCATGGGGTGTATTGTAGCGGCCGCCAAGGGAATGTGCCACGGCGTGGGCATAGCCCACATAAGATTTTGAAAATGCGCTTCCGGCCAAAAATGCAGCCCGAAGCATGTTCTTCCGCGCTTCCATGTCATTGCCGTCCGTATAAGACCTTTCAACGTTCTCAAAAACAAGCTGCGTGGCTTTTACGGCATCTGCCCTGGTCTCTTTTGTCGTGGAGCGCCCAATATACGCTTCTACGGCATGGGTAAGTGCATCCATGCCGGTCGTAGCGGTAATGGACGGTGGAAGAGACCGTGTTACTTCTGGATCCAGCACAGCATATTTCGGAATCAGCGGGAAATCGTTAATCGGATATTTGTGCCGCGTATGGGGATCCGTCACAATGGCAGCAAGCGTTGTCTCGCTTCCGGTCCCGGCCGTCGTCGGCACCGCAATCAGCAGCGGCAGAGGGCGGTGGACTTTCATGATGCCGCCCATCTGTGCAAGGGTTTTATCCGGCCGGGCAAGGCGCGCACCCACTGCTTTGGCACAGTCAATCGAAGAGCCGCCGCCAAAGGCAATCAGCGCCTGGCACTTTCCCTTGAGATAAAGCCTTTGTGCCTCCTCCACATTGTCAACCGTGGGGTTTGCAACTGTCCCGTCATAAACCGTACAGGCAATGCCGCTTTGGGGAAGCAGCTTTTCCAGCGGTGCCGTCAGGCCGGCCCCGCGGATGCTGCGGTCTGTTACCAGCATGGCACAGGCAACACCGTTTTTAGAAAGTATGGGCGGAATTTCATTGACAGAATGCAGGATTTCAGGAGTCCGGTAGGGCAGCACCGGCAGTGCAAGGCGCATTACAGTCTGAAAAACACGGCAATAACCTTTTCGGAAAAAATTCATCAGCATTCCTCTCTTTTCTCGTCATAATATCTTTTTAAATTATGGGTAATTCTCAGCAGGGCATCATAAAAGGAAACCCGCTGTGTTTCTGTCAGCCCGTCTCCGCCACGGTTAACAGCCCTCTCTACACGCTGATCAACACTGTGGGCAATCTCCTTTCCGGGCTCCGTCAGGAACAGTTTGGCCCGGTATTTCTTCCGTGCCCCCGAAGCCTGGCAGAACGCAAATCTGCGCTCCTGCAAATCCGCCATAAAGCGGGAAACTGCGGCCTTATCCTCATCACAGAGTACGGAAATCTCTGAAACCGTCAGCCCCTCTGGGTGGTGAAGCAGGTAGTAAAGGCACATCAGGTGCCCACCCCGCAGGTTGAATTCCGTCATCTCCATCGCCTTGATTTTCTGAATGCAGCGGTTGATTTCGGCAATGGCTGTTGTAAACATTTCAAAACGGTAAGTCATGGGAACCCCCTTAAAGCGATGTTGATGCGTCAACAAGTTGAAGTATAGCTTTCTCCTGTTGAACTGTCAACAAGCAAACTGCATAAATTACGTATCCTATTTTTTGACAATTTTTTTGGTTAAAAAATGACGGCCACTTTGAGTGGGATCAGGAAAAACAGTTTTCCCACCCATCCATTGGGCTGTCAGTTTAAGGGAGGCGCGGCTATTTTTCTGTGGAAACGTCCGGTCCTGCCGGCCTGTTCACCGTATAAATTCCTAGGCAGACAAGCAGCAGCGCCAGAAGGAGCTGCAGGCCTTGAACCTGTTTTGTTTCTTTCAGAAATATCATGGAAAAGACAACGCCAAAGACCGGGTTGGTGAATCCCCATATGGCAACCCGGGAAACCGGGTTGTATTTCAGGAGGATGCTCCACAGGGAATATGCGGCGGCCGAAAGAAAAGCAAGATAGCCGAGGATCAGAAGTCCCTTTCCGGTCACATGGGTAATCCTTCCACCGCAGAAAAATCCAAGGGCCATGAGGAAAAGCCCGCCGCAGAGGAACTGATACCCGCTGAGCATAACTGGATTGTCTTTTTGGGAATAATCCTTTATCAGCACGGAAGAAACTGCGGCTGCAGTAGTAGACAAAAAGACAAACCCTTCCCCCAGGAAGCTCATGCTGAAATTCCAGCCGGCCCCGCCTGTGTTTACCAGCACAACTCCCGCAAAGCCAAGGGCACAGCCGATTATTTTCCGCACGGTCAATCTTTCCTGTCTGAAAACCAAACAGGAAACCAAGATGGTAACAAATACGCCGGAGCCTTCAATAACGGAGGACTTTACGCCGCTGGCATGGGCCAGCCCAATATAAAAAAGGACATATTGAAGGATAGTCTGGAAAGCGGAAAGAGTCAGAATTCGTTTCCATGAATCTTTCCGCGGCTTTAATACGTTTTTTCCCGCAGCGCTTCCAATTAGGAGAGTCAAAATTCCGGCGAGAAAAAAGCGGAATCCTGCAAACAGGATTTGGGCTTTCGCATCACCGGCGGCAATCTGGAATAGCTGATACCCTGCCTTAATTCCAGGGAATGCACTGCCCCATAAAGCACAACAGGCAACCGCCATCAGGCTCACCACGACAGGATTTGTCAGGGCTTTACGCTTTCCCTTAACCATTATTCCTTTCACGAGCCGCACGCAAACGGAATAATGCGGGACCAGATTCTCCGCATCTCTGTGAATTCCCTGTTATGTTCCGGCACTTCTTTCGTATATTTTTCCAGTTCGCCCCGCAGATTCATAAAATCACTGTTGTTAAAATAAGAGCAGACACATGGGAGCGACTCATCAAGGCCTTTGAGCGACCGGCTCATGATACTGGAGAACTGTTCCGGCTGCGTCAGATAAGTATACAGTGGCTTATAGCGGGCCCACCCGACACATGCGCGGTAAAAGCGCTGATTGACTGTGGAGGAGTAATAGAGTGAAATCTTTTTCAGCTTCATGGGCAGCGCCCCCCTGAGCAGCGAGCTGTAAAAAGCGAACCCGTCATGGAACGTATAGGCCGGTATTTTTTTGACGTTGTAGCTTCCGAGGCAGGTGCTCAGGATGCTGTCTTCTCCCCGCGCGCCCGGCGGATTGTAAAAGGGCAGCACCCGTTCCGGATTTTTAAGGCTGATGCCAAGGTTCCCGCCGGTAACGGCCTTGGCACCGTGGTTTTCCTCAGCCGGCTGGACTTTATGCTCGACCAGGATTTTCTTGTCCGCATAGGTTACCCCGCCGCTGTTCAGGAGCTCGCTGACGCTGTCCCACTGAAGCACGTCACTGCTCAGGGCATCCGTAAACTGATGAAAAGTATCTTCATCGAGGACGCCGTCGAACTCAATCGCGGGCATCGGCGTGACATAGCCGCAGTGGTAACCACAGGTATAATCCGAAAACTGAAGGTATTTTACATGATCTTCCAGCACATGCTGGCCGCTCCAAAGGGAAGTAGTGCTGGACTCCGTCACAGCGAGGGGATACTCGTCATCGTCGAGGAAAATGATATAATCGACTTTTTCCCGAAGCGCCTCAAACAGGATGATATTCCTCTGCACGGCATAGCCTGTCCCGAACGCCGTATCAATTTCCGTCCGCGGGATTTCAGCTTCCCGGGAAATCCGTTCCTTCTCTTTTCGGATATCCTCCGGGCCGATAAAGCGGCAGACATGAAACAGTTTCCGTTCCTCAGCCGGCAGGTCTTCATAATCTTCCCGCTTTGTGTTGCGGTAAGTAGGGTCATAAGCTACAAACAGGGAAAGAAGCAAATCCTGGTTGTCAAGGAAATGCGTTTCCCGAAGCTGGTAGATGTACGAACGCAGAACATCTTTAAATCCGATGCGGCCGGTCGCAAAACCAATCGCCGCATGGATTTTCCCGTTCACCATTTCAATCCCTTCTTTCTAATTTTTTAGATATGGCTTTTTTCTCTTTTCTCATTCATTATACACGATGACACCCGTAATTGCAAAACCGGAGGAACCTCCCTTGCAGGCTCACACAACACAGGAAAAAAACCTGTCAGCCGTCCTGTTCTTTTTTCCGTGTGAATCTGCGCTGGAAAAATTTTACGGATTCTACCAGAGGAATAACAGAGAAAGCCAGCAGCATGGCGGTAAAATATTCTTTCATTGAAATCTCCGTAAATTCAAAGGCTGCGGCCAGCGGCGGGACAAAAATTACAACAGAGGTCAAGACAAGCGAACCGAGCATTGCACCGAGTAGCACTTTATTCTGGCAATGGAGCTTAAAAATTGACCTGCGCTGGGAACGCATATTGAAGGAGTGGAAGATTTCCGCCATGGAAAGGGTAAGAAATGCCATCGTCATGCCATCCGGACTTTCCGCAACTTCCCATACACCATGTTCCATAAAATACCCGACAAAATAGGAAAAAATTGTGACAGCCGAGATGAGAAATCCCTGATAGATAAGGTCGGCACCCATACCGCGGGCAAAAAAGCCCTCCTTTGGGTTACGCGGGCTACGGTCCATCACGCCTTTCTCCTGCTTTTCCACGCCGAGCGCCAAAGCGGGGAAGCAGTCTGTAATCAGGTTAATCCAGAGCAGATGAGCCGGCTTTAAAATTGTAAATCCAAGCATGGTTGCGAGGAAAACCGCAATGACTTCGCTCAGGTTAGAGCTGAGCAGGAACTGGATGGCTTTCCGGATATTGTCGTAAACACGGCGGCCTTCTTCCACGGCGGAAACAATCGTAGCGAAATTATCGTCAGCAAGGATCATATCTGACACATTTTTTGCTACATCCGTACCAGTATTTCCCATGCCGATGCCGATGTCTGCACTTTTGATTGCAGGGGCATCATTCACGCCGTCTCCCGTCATGGCGGTTACCATCCCGCGCTTTTCCCACGCATTAACAATCCTGACTTTATGCTCCGGCTGAACCCGGGCAAAGACCGTATACTGGTCTATTTTTTTCTCCAGTTCCTCGTCACTGATGCTGTCTAGGTCTGAGCCGGTAACAGCCTGTCCGGGATTCGTCAGGATACCAAGCTGGGAGGCAATCGCGGCAGCCGTATCTTTATGGTCACCGGTAATCATGTTGACACGAATTCCCGCTTTCCTGCATTTGCTCACGGCATCCGCCACTTCAGGCCGGACTGGATCCATCATCCCAACAAGGCCGAGGAATGTAAGCCTTTCTTCCATCTCTTCCGGCTGGAAAGACTCCGGCTTTGTGCTGAACCTACGGAAAGCAGCACCAAGCACGCGCAGTGCTTTCCCCGCCATCCGCTTATTTTCCGACAAAATGGTTCTGCTCAATTCCGGAGTCATGGGGATTTCACGGCCGCCCTGATAAACATGCGTGCAGTGCCGCAGGATGATATCCGGGGCACCTTTCGTGTACTGGATATATCCGCCCTGTGCAGGATGGACCGTAGACATCATTTTCCGTCCGGAATCAAAGGGGATTTCTCCTATGCGGGGTGTATCTTTCTCCATTTGATTTTTATTGAGCCCTAAAGAGCTCGCATAATTTACCAGTGCATTTTCCGTTGGCTCCCCTTTGGCCTGTCCATCCTGTTCCAAGTGGGAGTCGCTGCAAAGGGCAAGGGCCGTTGCCAAAAAATGCTCATCATCAGTAAAATGGTCAACTACCGTCATCTGGTTCTGAGTTAACGTTCCAGTCTTATCCGTGCAGATGACCTGTGCGCAGCCAAGCGTTTCCACAGCGGCAAGGCGACGGATAATCGCATTATGCCTTGACATATTGGAAACACCGACAGAAAGGATAATCGTAACTACGGCGGCAAGGCCTTCCGGGATTGCTGCGACCGCAAGGCTGACTGCTACCATAAAGACATTCAGGACTGCTTCCCCGCTGAAGTTTCCGGTGCGCAGCAGGCTGCTGAAAAAGATTACGGCGCAGATTGCAGCCACAAGCCATGTCAGGGTTTTACTGAGCTGCTTCATTTTACTCTGCAACGGAGTCAGGCCATGCTTTGCTGTGACGAGCACGGAGGCAATCTTGCCCATTTCGGTATTCATGCCGGTTGAAGCAACAACCGCTCTGCCACGGCCATAAACAATGGTCGTGCCCATAAACACCATGTTTTCCCGGTCGCCAAGCGGGATATCCTTCCGTCCGTCCAGAAGGAGTGTCTCCGCCGTTTTTTCTGAGGGGACAGATTCACCGGTAAGAGAAGATTCCTCTGCCCTCATGCTGACGCTCTCCAAGACGCGGCAGTCAGCCGGGACGGCATCCCCTGCTTCCAGGACAACTACGTCCCCCACTGCCAGGTCTTCGCTTTTCACTTCTGCAATTTTTCCGCCGCGCAGGACCTTAGAAGTGGCAGCCGTCATTTTTTTCAGGGACTCCATTGCTTTTTCTGCTTTATTTTCCTGAAAGACGCCCAAAATGGCATCGGCGACAACAACAAAAAGGATGATAAAAACATTTGCATAGGATTCGCCTGAATAGGCAGCCGTGATCCCAGACAGCACCGCCGCAATCAGCAGGATAATCGTCATGGGATCACATATCTGCGCGAGGAACCGTTTCCAAATTGGCTCACGCTTTTCCTCAGCCAGCTTGTTTTTTCCATTTCGCTGCAAGCGTGTGGATGCTTCCTCGGAAGACAGGCCGTCGGGTGTACTTTTAAGGTTTTGAATGACAGTATCTTTGCTTTCAAGATAAAATTTCATAAACGTATACTCCTTTCAGATGAATAAAAAAACGAGGCCCATGCACTGGTTAAAAAACCAAGCATGAGTCTCGTCTATCAGGCAAGCCAGACCTTTTTACAGGCCATGTATGTTGACTTTGCGCACATATCACCGATATGTGTAAACTACTCCCTCATTACGAATAAGTTTATCATTCAGATTCCTGTTTGTCAAGAATCGACTGCAAAGATTGTTGTGGTAATTTTTTCCTATTCATTGCCCGCTTTTCAGCTTTTTTCGCTTTCCCCCTGCCCAACTGGCTTCATGGTGGGGAAAAGCAGCACATCACGGATGGACGGGCTGTCAGTCAAAAGCATCACAAGGCGGTCAATGCCCATGCCCATACCACCGGTCGGCGGCATCCCATACTCCAGTGCGGTAAGGAAATCCTCGTCAATCATGTTGGCTTCCTCGTCGCCCTTCGCACGCAGCTCCATCTGGCGGACAAAGCGCTCACGCTGGTCAATGGGATCGTTCAGTTCGGAGTATGCATTTGCCAGCTCACAGCGCGCCACAAACAGTTCAAAACGCTCCACCATGCAGGGAAGGTCCGGTTTCCGTTTTGTCAGTGGAGACACCTCAACCGGATAGTCATAGACAAAAGTGGGCTGCACAAGTGTCTCTTCTACTTTTTGGTCAAATGCAAGTGCCATGATATTGCCCCAGGTATCGGTTGGCTTTGGCTCCAAGCCAAGCTTTTTGGCGGCTTCCAGTGCTTTTGCGGTATCGCCCTGAAAAGCGAGGAAATCAACCCCTGTTACATCAAGGATTGCCTGGTTCATGGTGATGCGGCGGAACGGCTTTCCGAAATCGAGCGCACTGCCCTGATACGTTATCTGCTCAGTCCCACAGGCAGCCTGTGCCGCAGCGCGGACAATGCTTTCCGTGCGATCCATCATGCCGAAATAGTCAGTATACGCTTCGTACATTTCAATCGTTGTAAACTCCGGGTTATGCTTGACATCCATGCCTTCGTTGCGGAAAATGCGTCCAATCTCATAAACTTTTTCCATTCCGCCAACAATGAGGCGCTTCAGGTGCAGCTCCGTTGCAATGCGAAGATACATGTCAATATTGAGCGTGTTGTGATGCGTGACAAACGGGCGTGCTGTTGCGCCGCCCGGAATGGTATTAAGCACCGGGGTTTCAACCTCAATATATCCCATGCCGTCGAGAAGCTCACGGATTGCCTTGATGGCCTTGCTGCGGCGGACAAACGTTTCTTTAACTTCGGGGTTGACAATAAGGTCAAGGTAGCGCTGGCGGTACCGCAGGTCGGTATCCTTAAGCCCGTGGAACTTTTCCGGCAGGGGCAGCAGCGATTTGGAGAGCAGACGGATTTCCCTTGCATGGACGGAAACCTCGCCGCGGCGCGTTTTAAAGACGTAGCCTTTTACGCTGATAATATCGCCGACATCCCAGCAGTTTTTCATTTCCCGGTAACAGTCTTCGCCGACCTGGTCGATTTTCATGTAGACCTGAATCCGGCCGGTGCGGTCATAAAGATCCATGAAGCTTGCCTTGCCCATATCCCGCCAGCTCATAATACGGCCGGCGATACAGACATCCTTATTTTCAAGCTCCTCAAAGCGGTCATGAATTTCCTGCGAAGTGGCATCACGCTGGCAGGTCGTTATCTGGAACGGGTCATGCCCGCTGCTCTGCAGCTCTGCAAGTTTCCTGCGCCGCACTGCAGCTTCCTTCTGGTTCTGCGCCTCCTCCTCTTCCGGAGTCAGCTCTTTCTTTTCTTCCTTCATCTTTTCCTTCATTATTTTCACATCCCAGCTCTTTTTTCACCGACCTTTTAAAAAGAAGGCCGGGCGAAAACTTTCATTCTGAAAGCTTTTCCAGCAGACAAAAAGTGAGGGCAGGAACGGCGTGAAAAGCAGCCGCACCTGCCCGGAAAGTCATTTAGAGATAGCTAAAACCTCATACTCCATCTTTCCGGCGGGCACTTCAATTTCCACCTTGTCGCCGGTGGAATGTCCAAGCAGAGCCTTGCCAACGGCAGATTCATCGGAAATGCAGCCGCTTGCCGGATCAGCTTCATTCGAGCCGACAATTTTATAGTTGACAACCTGGCTGGAACCACTCGCCGGATTTACGACACGAAGTTCCAGCTTTGAACCAATGTGGATATCCTCCCTGGAAAGCTCACTTTCGTCAATTACTCTGACGCGCTTGAGCATTACCTCAATATCCGCAATGCGCGCTTCGACGATGGCCTGTTCGTTCTTGGCTTCGTCGTACTCGCTGTTTTCAGAAAGGTCACCAAAGGAAAGCGCCACCTTAATCTTTTCCGCAACTTCTTTGCGCTTAACGCCTTTTAACTCATTAAGTTCCGCTACGAGCTTGTCCAGCCCTTCCTGTGTCAGAAGAATCTCCTTAACCAAATCAACGACCACCTTTGAAAAGCCGCAGCTCAGCCGCGGCTCCTAATTTTACTGAGACAGACTTATTATATCGAAAGGTTACCGGTCTGTCAATCGGAAGGCCGGTCGGATTTTATCGGAAAAAGTCAGTCTTCACCGTTTTCATGCAGTAGAAAAGAAAATGTTATCCAAGGTTCAGAACCGTACTTCATCCTATGGGAACAAAATGCAGTGCCTGCACATTCTCTTTTTGAAAATGTTTTCAATTATGCTATTAACTTACTATAATCTATATTGCCAAAAAAGCCTTTTGGGCTAAACGCCACACCATTTTTACGAATTTCAAAATGGCAATGAGGCCCAGTTGAATGGCCCGTACTGCCAACATAACCGATCGTTTGCCCCTGCGAAACATGGTCTCCCGTGTGGACTACCCAATCGCTATCATACTCATTGCGCATATGACCATACAGGGTGGCAATCCCGTTGCCATGGTCAATGACAACAAATTTGCCATAACCGCCATAAGCACCGTGAACTTCCTGATCATCGGCAAGAGCAACTACTCCAGAGGCTGCCGCTCTAATTATTGCACCCGTATTTGCAGCGATATCAATCCCCTTATGGAAGGAACCCATGTCATAGCTGCCATACATCTGCGAAACGCTGCCGGACGGAACCGGCCAAATAAAAGTTCCCTCACCTGTCGGGGAACTGCTCCCCGAGCCGCCACCTGACGAGCCTTTACTGGACGAACCGCCGCTGGACGAACTTTCCTTTTTCTTGGCAGCTTCGGCAGCTTCCTTTTCTTTAGCGGCTTTCTGAGCGGCATAATAATCTGAAAACCATTTATCAATTGCCGCTTCATTCTCCTGCTGCGCCGTAGTATTTTTCTGCTTTTCCTCAAGCTCCTGCTTTTCGGTCGCGCTCAATGCCGCTAATGCCCTTGCGGCTTCATCCTGCTGCGATTTCAGGTTTTGGCGTTGCTTGTCCATTTCCGTACGTGAAGCGGCAGATTGTGTGCGTTCTTTTTCAATCGCGGACTTTTGGCTTTTAATAGAATTCATTTCTGTCTTTATGGTATCGATCAGACTGGTGTCATGCTCTGCAATGACTTTTAATATCTCCGCTTTGTCGGAAAGATCCATAATGTTCTTTGCATTCAGAATAATTTCCAAGTTTGAGGCTTCCCCCGTAAGGTAAAGAGCATATACGCGTTGCCGGAGTTTTTCAAAATTTGCGTCAATCTCATTTTGCTTGCTGGAAATTTCGCTCTGCTTTTTTACGATATCAGCGTCCATCCCGGAAATCTGCGTATCCAGGTTGGAAATCTGTGCTTCTGTATTCTGTATTCTCTGATTCAGTTCCGCTATGTAATCGGTCTGTTTTGCCTTGTCGTTTTTCAGCTTTTCAAGCTGGCTGTCCAAGTCCTGGCCCTTCTTCTTCAGGTTACTTTGCGTCTGCTGCAAATCATTGAGTGACGACGCACTTGCAGGGACTGGCTCAAACGAAACGGCACAGAGGATGGCAACTGCAAGCGCAGCAGCCACTGCACGTCTACCAAAATGCTTTCCAAACAACGGTATTTCCTCCTTTTTCCCTTCATTTCCCATCTGTTTTCCCACGGATAAGCCACATGCGGATGGCATTCCCCAGTTGCCGTCCGCCATGTTAGACTATTAGACTAAATTGTTTAATTCTTTTCTGCCGGCCGAAGTTCAAAATACTTCGGCGTTAAAAAAATATTTCTGTCTTTTTTATGGCAGCCGACCGTAAGAATCAACATGATCTCCCCAATATTTACTAAGCGTGACGATCTTTACGCCGCCTGTCGAATCACACTGAATTGCCTGGCCATTACCGAGATAAATTCCAACGTGATCATAATGATTTTTAGTTCCATTATTATTGTAATTCCAATAAAAAATTAAATTCCCTGGGGTTGGAGAAGAAACCGACTTTGTATAATTAGACAGGCCAACAACGCCCATCCGCAATGCATTGCCAAGGCTCCAGCCGCTCTGCTTCAAAACATACGACACAAATCCGGAACAGTCAAATCCTCTATCTGGAGATGAACCTCCCGGCAAATATGGGACTTTCTGATATCGTTCCGCAATGGAAATCAGTTTCTGCACACTGCCGGACGAAGCGGCTGCTGTTTTGCTGCTGGACGAAAAATAATTTGCCAGCCACTGATTTGCAGTACTCAGTGCTGCTTCCTGCTCCGCCTTATCACTGTTTAACTGCTGCGCATTCCGGTTCAGGCTGTCAAGCACTTTTTTTGCTTCTTTGGAGAGTGCCGTCAGTTGCTGTTGCTGCTGTTCCAGAGAAGTTCTTGCGTCACTGGCGGTCTTCCGGTTTTTCTCAATCTCCGCCTTCTGTGTTTTGATGCTATCAATATCGGCTTTCAGCGTATTCATGAGGCCGGTGTCGTGCTCCGAAATCACACGCAGAAGCTCGGACTTGTCTGCCAAATCCATGATGTTTTTTGCATTGAGCACAATCTCAAGGTTGGAAGCTTCGCCTGTCAGGTAAAGCGCATAAACCCGCTTTTTCAGCTTCTGAAAATCTGTATCAATCTCTTTCTGCTTAGAAGCAATGGAAGCTTCCTTTGCCTTGATATCGGCGTCCAGTTTGCTGATTTCAAGGTTTTTGCTGTCAATCTGATCCTCCAGGTTCACCGACTTTTTCTCAAGTGCCTCGCAGTACTGCTCCTGCTTTGTTCTGTCGCTCTTCAGCTTCTGGAGCTGGCCGTCCAGTTCTTCGCCTTTCTTTTTAAGGTCACTCTGCTTTTGCTGCAACTCACTCAGTGAATCAGCATCTGCCGGGACTTTCCCGGCAGGGATCATAAAAATCACTGCTGCACACAGAGCTGCTGCAACCATGCTCTTCGCAAATTTCCTACCAGTCAACGATGTCTCCTCCCTCTTTTTTCAGATACCTGCTGATGGAAATAATGCCACCGAGGGCGCCGAACACACATCCAGCCAAAATAAACCAACCGGTCATCGGGGCGGCAAGTGCGCCCATGGAAAGCGGTGTAAAGAAGGTAATGGACATGAGGGTGCTTGTCAGCCGGTCGTACAGGAGCTGCAGCAGCAGGCTTGCAAGCAAACCGGAAAGAAGTCCAATGATAACGCCTTCCACAATAAACGGTACACGGACAAACCAGTTCGTTGCGCCGACGGATTTCATAATATTGATTTCAAGGCGCCGCGAGAACATCGTAGCGCGGATGGTATTTGAAATAATAAAGAGGGAAACAAGGCTCAGGAGCACAATAACCCACGAGCCGCCCGTTGTAACCATATGGTCAAGCCTTGTCAGCTTGGCTGCGACATCTGAATAGTCATTGATGCTTTCCACACCGCTGATTTTCTTAATCCGGGCAACGGTATCCTTGTATTTTGAAAGGTCCTCAAAGGAAACCTGAAACGCGTCCGGCAGCGGGTTATCTTTGCCGGTCATTCCAGAAAGCAGGCTGGCATCTTTTTCACCAAGCATGCCCATTACATTTTCGATGGCCTGATCCTTCGGAATATACTCACAGTTTTTAATGTTCGGCAGCTTTTTGATTTCCTGGCCAGCCTTCACTGAAGAAAGCACCGGGAGATCCTGTTTCATATAGACCTTAACGGAGTTATTCCCTTCAACGTTTTTCATGGCTGCATTGATATTCATGGAAAAGAGAACCGCAGCACCTGTAAGCAGCAGGCACGAAACCAACACAGCAACAGAGGCAAGCGACATGGAGCGGTTGCTCCAGATATTCTGCACGCCTTCCCTCAGGAGATAGGTGAAGCTTTCCAGGGTTTTACTCGTATGGGACGCGGCAGGCTGGCCTTTTTCGTCTTTGCCTGTCTGACCGGTGAGATTTTTTTCTTCTTTTACCTGGTTCTGACCGTCCTCCGTCTTTTCAGAGACTCTTTTCATAGCTCCACCTCCCAGTTGCAGGTGTCGGAAACAATGCTCCCACCGTTGATTTCCACAACGCGCTTCTGGAAATGTTTTACCAGTGAGTGCTCATGCGTAACCATCAGCACAGTTGTACCGCGCTTGTTAATCTGTGTGAGGAGGTCGACTATTTCAAAAGAAAGGGCAGGGTCCACATTGCCGGTCGGCTCATCCGCAATGAGCAGCCGCGGCTTGTTGACAAGGGCACGCGCAAGGCCCACGCGCTGCTGTTCGCCGCCTGAAAGCTCATGCGGGTGGCACTTTGCCTTGTCCTTCAAATTTACAAGGTTAAGGATATAAGGCACCCGCGCCCTGATGTCCCTTGTAGAAGCGCCAACAACATGCATGGCAAAGGCCACATTCTCGTAGACCGTCATTTTGTTAATGAGACGGAAGTCCTGAAACACCATCCCCATCATGCGGCGGTAATATGGCACTTCACTGCGCCTTATCTGAGTGAGTTTCTGGCTCCCCACGACGATTTCACCTGACGTTGGGCGCTCTTCACAGGTAATCAGTTTCAGAAACGTGCTTTTCCCGGCACCGGACTGCCCGACAATAAAGACAAATTCGCCTTCATTTACTTTGATGCTGACATCGTGCAGAGCCTTTGTGCCGTTCGGATATACTTTTGTAACATTCTGAAATTCTATCATAACAGCTCCGTAATAACTCGTATATGTCTCATTTTTTTACTCCGCGGGCACAGATAAGGACGGCGCCCGTTGATACCCTTCTCATCATACCAATGGACGCCGTCCTTATATTGCTCAAAATGAATATATTTGTAATATTTTTGTAACACTTTTTGCCAGAGAGGAACTCATTTAAAACTTTGACGGGTTGGAGTTGAGATATTTCTTGACCATCAGCGCCACTTTAAATACGATTGCATCCTCAAACTGGCGCAGGTCAAGGCCGGTAATCTTCTTAATCTTTTCCAGGCGGTAAACCAGCGTGTTGCGGTGGACAAACAGCTTGCGGGACGTTTCGGAAACATTCAGGTTGTTTTCAAAAAAGCGCTGGATGGTAAACAGCGTCTCGTGGTCGAGTGAATCAATCGAGCCGCGCTTGAAGACCTCCTTAAGGAATTCCTCACAGAGAGTAGTCGGCAGCTGATAAATCAGACGGGCGATGCCAAGGTGGTCGTAGCTGACGATGGGGCGCTCGGTGTCAAACACCTTGCCGACCTCAAGCGACATCTGTGCTTCCTTAAAGGAGCGGGCAAGATCTTTGATCCCTGTGACAATGGTGCCGATTCCAACGACGCAGTGGGTGTAAAACTCGCTGCCAAGCGTATCGACAATGGAGCTGGCAAGCTTGATAAGGTCCTTTATATCAATGCCGGGGCGGACTTCTTTGACGAGTGCAATGTCCGTCTCGTTGATATTGATGACAAAATCCTTATTCTTATCGGGGAAAAGGTTCTGAATGACATCGTAGGCGGAAATATCCGTCTTGTTTGTCACCTTAATAATCATACAGACACGGTTGACATCGTTGTTAAAGCGAAGCTCCCTTGCTTTGAGGTAAATATCTCCCGGCAGGATATTGTCCAGGATAACATTTTTAATGAAGTTGCTTTGGTCATACTTCTCGTCATAGTACTGCTTAATGCTGTTGAGGGAAACCGCCAGCAGGGCCGCATAGCGGGCTGCCTCGGGGTCGCTGCCGGAAACGAACACGGCATATTCCGGGCGGGGGCGGTTCCCGAATGATTTGTAGGTGTAGCCGTTTACAACAAAGGTCCCTGAGGATACAAACTGTTCCGTTGTAATATCCTCGCACACTTCGCCAATGCGGCCAAGCTCACTGCAAGCAATCGTGACCGAGGTCTCGTCAATAACGCCGATGGTGCGGTCGATTGCGTCCTTCATTTGATGGATCACACCCTGAAACAGCCTGTTTGACATGGCAATCCCTCTCTTTTCTATCGCAAAATATATAAAAAGTCTATATTATCCCGCTATGTTACATTCTACATAGATTTCCAGCAAATTTCAACCTTATTTCCCCTCCATTTATCAATTTATCAATAGTATATGCAAAAAGGGAAAAGCAAAACTGCCTTTCCCTTTGAAATCTATAAATCCAGAAGAACGATTTTTCCGGTTTCCCGCGTACGGTTCATGTCGATGACACGCTGATTCCGGCTGCCGCGGAAACGGAGTGAGAGGTCGCGCTCCGCGAGAATGAACGGGCCGTCGATGAGGACATCCGTCTGCGCAAGGAGAGCGTCTATATCCGGGCTGTGCATGGCACGCAGCTCTTCATAGAGGTAACCGGTAAAGGATGTCACATCCTTGCCGCGCTCGTGAACTCTGCGCCCCAGCTCGGCAAGCGGCGCAGGCTGGCAGAAAGGCTCGCCTCCGCTGAATGTGATGCCTTGCAGCAGCGGGTTTTCGCAGAATTCCTTAAACAGGCTGCGGATATCAACGACCTTTCCTCCGCTGAAAGGATGCGTCTGCGGGTTTTGGCATCCGGGGCAGCTCCGCGGGCAACCCTGTGTAAAGACAACGTAGCGGAAGCCCTTCCCGTCTACAATCGATTCCGGCTCAATGCCGCTGATTCTCAGTTTATACTCCATGTTTCACCCGGTCACGCTCTTCGGCGCGCTTTGCATCGTTCCAGCGGTCCATAGTGCCGACGAGGTAGCCCGTGATGCGGCGGATACGCTCAAAATGCGGGCCTTCTTCCTCTTTACGGTGGCACTTCGGGCACTCATTGTCGATAATGCCATTGTAGCCGCAGACCGGGTCACGGTCCACCGGATGGTTTACGGCACCGTAGCCAACCCCGCTTTCCTTCATGCAGCGGATGACGGCTTCAAAGGCATCCAGGTTTTTGCTGGTGTCGCCGTCCAGCTCCACATAACTGATATGGCCGGCATTTGTCAGCGCATGGTAAGGCGCTTCAATCTTGATTTTCCGGAACGCAGAAATAGGGTAATAAACCGGGACGTGGAAAGAGTTGGTGTAGTACTCCCGGTCCGTGATGCCCTTGAGGGCACCGTAGCGCTGCTTGTCAATCTTGACGAACCGGCCGGAGAGGCCCTCTGCCGGTGTTGCAAGCAGGGTAAAGTTCAGGCCGGTCTCCGAGGATTCTTCGTCACAGCGCTTGCGCATATGGCCGATGATTTCAAGGCCGAGTTTCTGGCTTTCTTCGCTTTCCCCGTGGTGCTTTCCCGTAAGGGCAACAAGTGTTTCCGCGAGGCCGATAAACCCGACGCTCAGCGTGCCGTGTTTGAGCACCTCGGCAATGCTGTCGTTCCAGCCTAGCTTTTCACTGTCAATCCAGACGCCCTGTCCCATGAGGAACGGATAGTTGAAAACCTTCTTTGAGCACTGGATTTTAAAGCGGTGCAGAAGCTGGCGGAACACAAGATCCATGCGTTCGTCGAGCATCCCGTAAAACTTCCCGATGTCACCGTGGGCTTCAATGCCGAGGCGCGGAAGGTTAATGGAAGTAAAGCTCAGGTTGCCGCGGCCGCAGGTAACCTCACGGTTCTTGTCGTGCACATTGCCCATCACACGGGTACGGCAGCCCATATAGGCAACTTCCGTGTCATAGTCACCGGGCTTATAGTACTGAAGGTTGAATGGGGCATCAATAAAGCTGAAGTTCGGGAACAGGCGCTTTGCGCTGACACGGATTGCAAGCTTAAACAGGTCATAATTCGGGTCGCCGGGGTTATAATTGACGCCTTCCTTGACCTTAAAAATCTGCACGGGGAAAATCGGTGTTTCACCTTGTCCGAGGCCGGCTTCCGTGGCAAGCAGGAGGTCACGCATCACCATGCGGCCCTCGGGGGAAGTATCTGTGCCATAGTTGAGGGAGCTGAACGGCACCTGCGCGCCTGCGCGGGAATTCATGGTGTTAAGGTTGTGAATCAGGGCCTCCATAGCCTGATAGGTTGTGCGGTCCGTGATGGCTGTTGCGCTTTTCAAAGCGAAACCATGGGCTTTTTGCGCCTCTTCCTCGCTGAACGGCTCAAACCCGCTTTTGCGCTGGTGCTCCGGAAGAAATTCGGCCAGTTTTTTGCCATAATCCGCAGCGTTGCGAAACGTAATTTCCGCCCCGGCACCTTTTTTTATGGCCTCAACCATTGCATTGGCGTCCTCCGCCTTCATGCTGTGGGTAATCTGAATATACTTGGACAGCTCCTGAAAGTAATTGCGGCGGAACGTTTTTGCGACGCCCGGCGCCATACCGTAGTCAAAATTCGGGATGCTCTGGCCGCCGTGCATTTCATTCTGGTCGGCCTGAATGGCGATGCAGGCGAGCGCCGCGTAGGAACGGATGTCGTTCGGT
>ENA-UOOK01003487-UOOK01003487.1-fermentation-metagenome-genome-assembly--contig:-NODE-3487-length-17838-cov-3.803464_pt1 | contig 17838 bp, 16 predicted proteins | sample MGYA00245777_ERZ724023 | MGnify/ENA primary metagenome ERZ724023 (study PRJEB28704, sample SAMN03018312) | fermentation metagenome | biome: anthropogenic terrestrial biome; feature: soil; material...
CGTCAACATGTTGAAATTTGCAGCACTTCAATCTTGCAATTTAATGGCAAATTTTGCAACATGTCTCCAAGCTAAATTCGCCCTTTGAAGCAAAATCTGGGTTTTTGTAGTAGAATCATATATTAATTTTACTCAAACCCTAATTTAGTTTATGCAGAATAATCATGAATTAGCTAAATATAAATATCTTTTTTTAATAAAATTCTACTAATTAAATAAATATTGTGAGTAATTTTAGCACAATATTTCATAAAATACAATGTTATTTTTCTATATAGGATATATTTCTTTTATATGTATAAATAAAAAATGTTTAAATAAAAATTCATTTTGCTTTACATATTGACTTTATTCTTTTTGTGTAATACTATGATTAGTTGTTTAGATATGATTGCTGTAAAATTGCTTTTTTTGAGAGGAGCTTGCATATTTTTATGAATATATTAACATTTATCAAGGGTAAATCTGATAAAGGCTTTGAGAAAAAAGCTACTCACTTTTCTCCCACAAAAGCATTAGTTTTAGGTTTTGTTTTCTTAATTTTAATAGGGAGCATATTACTTTCATTACCTGTTTCTAATGTAGCAGGAATAAGTGTAGGTTTTTTGGATGCTTTATTTACAGCTACTTCAGCAGTATGTGTTACTGGTCTTGTAGTTGTTGATACTAATACTGTATGGTCTACATTTGGGCAAGTAGTCATTATTTTGCTTATTCAAATTGGTGGTCTTGGAATTATGTCTATAGCAACCCTTATGTCTCTCATTTTAGGAAGACGCATAGGTTTAAAAGAGAGACTGGCCATTCAAGAATCCTTAAATGAATTTACATTAACAGGAATTGTTAGAGTTTTTAAATATATACTTTATGCTACCTTTGGAATTGAATTAATCGGCGCTCTAGCCCTTTCTACAAGGTTAATACCTATTTATGGAATTAAATCAGGTATTGCTAAAAGTGCATTCCATTCAATATCTGCTTTCTGCAATGCAGGTTTTGATGTGTTTGGAAGTACTGGAAATGAATTTACTAGCTTAGTCCAATTTAGCAGTGACCCTGTAGTATTAATTACCATAGGTTTGTTAATCATTTTGGGAGGGCTTGGTTTTATTGTTTGGAAAGATATTGCAACAAATCGAAAATTTTCATTATTCATCCTTCATACTAAAGTGGTATTAATTGTTACGGCATCTTTAATTATTTTAGGTACTATATTTATATATGTTTTTGAATGGAATAACATTGCTACATTAAAAAATATGTCTATAGGAGATAAAATTTTAAATGCTTGGTTTCATTCGGTTTCACCAAGAACTGCAGGTTTTAATTCACTTTCTATTGCAGAAATGACAGAGCCCTCAAAATTTTTGACTGTTTTACTTATGTATATTGGCGGAGCTTCTGGTTCTACTGCAGGAGGTATAAAAGTAACTACTTTCAGTGTTATAATTATTTCTACACTGGCATTTATAAAAGGTGAAAACGAGGTTAATCTTCTAGGTAGAAAAATACAGTTTACTGTGCTTAGAAAGGCTTTATCAATAGTTACTATCAGTTCAATTTTAGTTTTTATAACTACTATGGTTCTGTTAATAAATAAAGAAGGTAGTCTTATGGAAGTCTTATATGAATCTGTTTCTGCTTTTGGAACGGTAGGTCTTACTACTGGTATTACACCTGGTCTTAATTCAGTAAGCAAATTACAAATAATAATCACTATGTTTCTTGGTAGAGTTGGACCTTTATCAGCTGCATTAATAATCTCCTTTGGGCAAGTTCCTAAAAATCTTCCATATAAGTTTCCAGAAGGTAAAATTAATGTTGGTTAAATAAAAATATATTCAATCATTGCTAATATATTAGCATATTATATAATCAAATGTATAGTGAATAAAATTAATAATGAGATTTGTAAAATTTACACAAGGAGGAATTATTTATGAAATCATATCTTGTTTTTGGTCTTGGACGATTCGGTCAAAGTTTTGCAAGAACTTTATCTAAGCTTGGGCATGATGTACTTGCAGTTGATAATAATGAAGATATCGTTCAGCAGATATCTAGCGAAGTTACCCATGCACTAGTTGCAGAAGCAGCAAATGAAGAATTTCTTAAAACAGTTGGTGTGAAAAATTTTGATGCTGCAATTGTCGCAATTGGAGATATTCAATCAAGTTTATTGACAACAGTTTTATTAAAAGAATTGGGTGCAAAATATATACTTGCTAAAGCATCAAATGACCTACATGCAAAAGTATTATATAAAATTGGAGTAGATAAGGTTATCTTTCCCGAGAAAGACATGGGAATAAGAGCTGCAAACAGCATTCTATATAGAAATATTATTGATATAATTGAACTTTTCCCTGAATACAGTATTATTGAATTAAATGCTCCATCGAGTTGGATTGGTAAAAATATCAGGGAGCTTGCAGTCAGAACAAAGTATAGTGTTAACATTATTGCATTAAGAAAATCCCATGATTTAAGCATGCTACCAAATGCTGATACAAGGTTTGACGAAAATGATATTGTTGTTGCATTAGGTAAAAATTCCGATTTAAAGGCTTTACAAAATATTAAATAAAGATTTTTAGTAGAATCTGGGTTCTTGCTGCAGAATCAATAAAAAAATTGATGCAAACATAAATTCCAAATTTCAAAGTATTGATTCAGGAGAGAAGAAGTTTTATCCCTCCTGAATCTTCAAAATCTTTTATTACTCTTCTAATATTTTCTCAATACTTACTAATTGAATACATATGCATAATAATTCAATTGCTTTTTCCAATTCAGATAATGGTGGATAAGATGGTGCGATTCTAATGTTGCTATCATCAGGATCTTTTCCATAAGGAAAAGTTGCTCCGGCAGATGTAAGCTTTACGCCAGCTTCATTAGCTTTAGCTACTACCTTTTTAGCACAACCTTTTAAAACATTTAAGCTTACAAAATATCCGCCAAGAGGTTTATTCCAATTTGCTATTTTTTTACCTCCCAGTTCTTTTTCAAGATATTTCAAAACTACATCAAACTTAGGTCCTAGTATTTTTGCATGTTTTTTCATATGAAGCTTGATATTATCCATATCCTTCAAGAAAATTACATGGCGAAGTTGATTGAGTTTATCTGGTCCAATAGTCTGAATTGTTAGACGTTTTTTAATTTGAGCAATATTGTTTTCACTTGCCCCAATAGCCGAAATACCAGCACCAGGAAAAGTTATCTTTGAAGTAGATGTAAACATAAACACTCTATCTGGATTGCCGGCTTCTTTACAAGCTTGAAGAATATTCATTAATTTATCTTGTTGCTCATAAAGATGATGAATAGCATATGCATTATCCCAGAATATACGAAAATCTTTGCTTTTTGTCTTCATGTTGGCAAATCTTTTAACAACATCATTAGAATAGGTAATACCATCTGGATTACTGTATTTTGGAACGCACCATATTCCTTTTATATGCTCATCTTCAGCTACAAGTTTTTCTACTAGATCCATATCAGGTCCATCATTTTTCATAGGAACAACAATCATCTCAATATTAAAGTATTCACATACTGCAAAATGACGATCATATCCTGGACTTGGACATAAGAATTTTACTATCGGCAACTTGCTCCATGGTATTTCACTACCGACAACTCCATGTGTCATGGCTTGTGAAACCATATCAAACATGAGATTAAGGCTTGCATTACCTCCAATAATAACTTCTGCTGGAGTAATTTCCAGAATGTCTGCAAAAATTTTCTTCATTTCTGGTAGTCCATCAAGACCTCCATAATTTCTGCAATCAGTTCCATCAGAAGCTCTAAATTTTTTGTCATCTACACATTCAAATAATCCCATAGATAAATCAAGCTGATCAGCGCCTGGCTTACCCCTTGACATATCAAGCTTCATGTTTTGGCTTTTAAAGCTATCGTATCTTTCTTGCAGTTTCTCCTTCATTTCTTTTAATTCATCCATACTTACAATGGTTAAATCTTTCATTTATACCTCCATTAACAATAAGTGATTCTAGTTTAAAATCAATTTCAATATCTACCTAAGTCCAAGTCTTCCCGTTAAAGTAAGAATATAAAGATATACATCTAAAATAGATTGCAATACATCTTCATGCTCTTGAGCATATTTTTCAGTTAATTTCCATATAGAGATAGCTTTTTCTTTATTGCCCAGAGCTCTAGCTTCTAAAGCTAATGCTAATAAAGAGCATAAATCCGCATGATATTTTAAGTAATTCCATGAAGACGCACGACAAAAGTTTTCGTTGCTAACATTTAAATCAATAACTTTTCTAAAGTCATCAATATAAGCACATATACTTGAAAATCTTTGGGCTGCATCATTGTTAACTATTTCCTTTTCTTTTCTCATATACGGTGGGTCAAACAGCTCAGATAATTTAGACATATAAGTCTTACACTTTTCCCAATCATCTCCAAATGAACCTGCGAAATAATGATCTGCAAGCTCATTAAAGCTCAACTCTCTGTTCCATAATGTCCTACCCATAATATACATTCCTAATCCTGTTGGGAAGAAAGCTCTTTGGGTTTGGCAACTTACATATCCATTTAGATTGATTTCTTTTAGGTTTTTAATGTCTTTACTTAATATTTCGGCCATTTTATAATAGCCAGGATCTAAATAATGATCCCACATGAAATGATAATCAAAATCGAAACTGTCTCCTTTAAAGGCTTTTTCCCAGGCTTTAAGGAAAGCAAGGTTCTCTTTAACATTACTTGGGAATTTTAATTTATTCCTACTATATGGTAGCGTTTGAGGTAATTCCTCCTCAGTTTCAAAGGCAGCACTATAAGATCTTGTTATAGGAGCAAACATAAGAATAAATCTGTCTGGATTTTCAACTATCTCTTTTTCTGGAGCCCAAAGAAGGTCCACATAAATCAAGAAAACTATTTTTGTATTTATGCCTTTAGCAGTAAGTTTTTTATCAAGCTCATTCAGCATCATTATATAATAATCGGAAGGAATACTTTTTCTACAGTTCTCACACTCGCATTGGTTGTTACTGCCATCAGCAAGCCAGAAATGAAGAATATCAACTCCAGGATTTTCTTGAAGATAGTCTACCATAGCATCAGTAATTATACTTCGCACTTCAGTATTTGAGTAACACAAATTAGTATTTAGAGGTATTCCACCCCATAATTCACGTTTACCATTAACTTCGGCCAAATATTTAGCTACTTCTGGCTTAACTTCATATTCGCTCTTATCCCAGCTTAATCCAGGAATTCCAAAAGGTTCACAAGTCCATCCATGACCTACTGCATGATGTATTAAGCCTCTTTTTTGAATTTCTTTTTCTGCTCTCTTTAAAAAATCTTTAGCCATTTCAACTGTAAAGATCTCAGGTTTTTTCAAAGGATTGTTTCTATGAGAATACCAGCGTTCAAAGAAAGTAAATGCTTCTCTGAATTGAAAAAAGTATGCATTAAAGCCAACCTTAGGCGCCCAGTCAATTATATTTTCAATGTTTTCATAACTATTTGAACCCTCAATACAAATACCTCTGTGTCTGTATGAAGCTATTTCATGAACTTTTACCTTTACTTTAGAAATGTCCTTTGAAGGTATATATTCACCATCTTTACCAGGTCTTACCCACATACAGCCTGCTTCTGTAAGGAAACGATAAACTCCAAGAAGAACACTTCTCGGATTGATTCCTGATATAACGCCTTTCCCATCTGAAACATCAATGTAAATTTCGTCGTCAAATTCAGTATAATCAACATTTTTGGTAGATATACCCATATCTTTCATAAGGCCAAGACATATAGTATTATCTTTTGGGCAAGAACCTTGACAATCACTTAGATGAGAAACACTTAAATTCTTCTGCATTATAGTAGAATATCGCCTTAACTCATCAGCTGCAAACTTTAAAGTTTCCTCATTTGACATGCAACATATTTTTAATTCATTTAACAAGATAATCCCCCATTTCATCTGCCTTGAAAGGCATTTCATGATAACTTATGTAAATGTATCGCATAACATAGTTAATCCCTATTTTTGAAAAATGCAATACACTATAGTATATATAGTAATGCATTTCTGCTTTTAAATCAATATTATTCATTAGAAATTTCTACAGTTCCAAATGTTGGGACTACTTGAATCCATGTTTGCCCTAGGTTCAGGTTAATAGGATTACCATTACCATCTGTATATATTGTTGGTTCACTCCTTGATTTTTTAGCCCAATTGATTTCTATGGCTTTACCATTAGTAATGTACCATCCATTGCCATTGCCTGTAGTCTTAACCTCCTGCCTGTCTTCCTTATCTCCTTCAATAGTATAATTCTTGTTAAATTGAATAATAATATTCTTCGCTTTGAGTTGTCCCTCTGTAGTTCTTTCCATATGAGGTTTTCCTTTCCTCAGTCGGTTGTATTCTTTTTTTTCGGAATCGTATATATATTTACTGGTATTTATTTGATTATACTTAATCAAAATATTTAGTGCATCAATTCCATCATTAAGCTCAATCTCTTTTTTGCTATAACTAAGTACATTTTTTTTATCTGTTTCAGTTCTGTACTTAACTTTCTCAACATACTTAATAATTTTGTTCATTGATGTGTATGAATCTTGCCAGTTGTTTGGGTTTTTTGTTATATCCCAAAATATATCTCCCCCATTTGCAACACCATTTATATTGTTAATTTTGAGTTTTGGTATATCATTCATAGCCTTCGGACTCCATCCAAAATGCACATATATAGCATCATGCTCTAATACATAATCAAGAAAATAGTGTCTTGAGCTTCTAACAGGACCTATTAATAAATCGGTTTTATTAGTCTCTTTTGCTGAAGGTTCTGCATCGGCTTCAGCATCAGTTTCACTGTTCCAAAAAATAGGCATAAGCCTTGTTTCTCCACCTTCAACTATTATTTCATATATAACCTGAGCTTTATGAAGCCCACCTTGAGGTAAGCAAAGGACTCCTTCATTATCTATCATAACAGCATAAGGTCTTATTCCCTCTAATGGGATAATAAAAGGTTCTTCTTTTTTAACAGTACTTGTATTTTCATTTCCCGCTTGGTAATCGTTATTTATATTGTTACTTGTGTTATTATTATCACCGATGCTCTCAACGATATCTTGATTATTAGAATTCTGAGATTTCTGTATAGCCTTTATTCCAATAAAAGATACTATTAATATAAGGAAAATTGAAATGGCAATTAGCGTAAGTTTATTGTGTTTTATTTTTATAGTTACTGATTTGAAAAATTTCTCCCTCACAAAAAATTTTTTCATTAATACATTTTCCTCCATAACATTTTTTAAGTTTTTAGCTTTTTTAGTTTTCTTAGCTTTTAAAAAAAAAGAAACAGAAATTATCAATCTCTGTTCTTTTTTACTATGAACGATTACAGACCAACATAAAACGAGATGAAAGTTCAGTAAAACTTATCATTAGGGGGATAAAAAAATAAACTGTTCAAATAAAAATTTTAAAAGCTTAAAGACATGACTTTTAAAATTTTTATTGACTAATGTAATTTTTGTTAATCCCTTACTGATGAATTTAAATTACTTTATTCATCATCGCTGTCGTCATCATCAAGCTCATCGTCAAGCTCATCGTCAAATTCATCTTCATCTTCATCAAAGTCAAAACTAAATTCTTCTTCCATCCTGTTTTTGAATTCTCCAAATACAGCATCAAGTTCTTTTTCATTTTCCACAGTTACAAAAGATTCTTCGCCATCTTCTTTCGTATCTATTTTTAATATGACTACCTCTTCTTCAGAATCTTCATCTGCATTTTCATTTTCATTGAGCGGAGAAAGAATTACATATTCATTTCCATCCATTTCGATAGAATCAATATATTCAAACTCTTCCTCTTCTCCATTTTCATCAATCAGAACAACGATATCATCTCTTTCTTCAGTCATTGTATCTCCTCCTTTAGTATTAATAAGTATTAATTATAGCATAATATAAAAAGGTTTCCTATATTTTCCGAAAAAAATTTATGTTTTCATAATGTCATTCATTATTAGAAAGTTCATTCCTTAAACTATCCAAATATCCCTGAAGAATATATATAGCAGCTATACGGTCTACGCTTTTCTTTCTTTTAGAAGCTTTTATACCAACTTCACTTAATAATCTATGTGCTGCTACAGTTGTCAGTCTTTCATCCCATTTTACTATACTAATATCCCCAATTTTAGCAGCAAGATGTTCAATGAATTTTTCGGTTTTTAAAGCACGTTCTCCTAAAGTTCCATTCATATTTACAGGATATCCTATAATAATTTTTTCTATACCATACTCTTTTACAAGTTTGTTGATTTTCTCTATGGGCAAATCAACATTATCTTTCCAATCTATTGTGTCCAAGCCTTGCGCAGTCCACCCAAAAGGATCACTGACTGCTATGCCTATCCTAGCATCTCCGTAATCTATTCCCATTATTCTCATCTTTATCTCCATTTCTACAGCGGAGTAAATAAATTACCCCGCCATAGAACTAAAACTTTCCATGAAAGTTTTATGGGATAAAATTCATTTAACTGCGCGTGCTTTTATAATCAATCTACAATATGTTGATGCTGAATGAGTTTTACACGAAACATTTATTAGCATATTTTAATTGCAAATTGTGGGCATACACTTCCACAATACCCGCACAATAAACATTTATCATGATCTACCTTTGCTTTATCGTCAACTATTTCCAGTGCGTTTTGCTGACAGCGTTCAACACATTTTCCACATCCCTCACACCAATAATCAATGTGTAATTTTTTATGAATATTCTTAATTTTTGTTTTTATTTCATCAGATACATTATGATTTTCGAATATTTTTACATTAATTTCTACTTCCTCTTCAGACTGCATCCCTACAGCTGTTGAATGAATATAAGGAATATTCAATATAAATTTAAAGCACTCTTCAAAAGATCTTAGCAGGTTGCCTCCACCAAGTGGTTTCATGCTATATATCCCTTTGCCTGCATTGAAAGCTTTTTTTACAGCCGCCATCATTTCTTCAATTGTTCCATCACCTATCCCAATACCTGTAACATTCATAAGTGGATGAATAACATCAATTTCTGGCATTTCCGAACAAGCTTCAACCACTTCAATATTGTGTGTAGATACTCCAACAGCCTTGATTATTCCCTTTTCTTTCGCATTGTAAAAATAATCCAAGGCATCCCTATGTCCTCTTAACGTGAGTCGGCTTTCCTGTTCATGTAACATAAATATATCTATTACGTCCATATCCAACTCTTTCCTTGCTTTTTCAAGGCTTTGCGCAGCACCTTCTTTAGTATATGCATAGCATTTTGTTGCAACTACAGGTTTTTTACCAGACTTCTTTATGGCTTTTTGTATGTGAGGGTATGTACCATATAGTTCGGCTGTATCTATAAAATTAATACCTAACTCAAGGCCTCTGGCAATTACATCAGCACCTCTGTCTATAGACAGGTTAACCTGTAATGGTCCAATTATGAGAGCTCCAAAACAAAGTCTTGAAACTTTTATCCCAGTATTACCTAATTGTACGTATTCCATAATGCTCCAATCAAATTACTTTAAATAAAATTTCAAAACTTCCTCTAACAATTCATCTCTTTCTAATTTTCTAATAAGACTTCTAGCATTTTTATGATTTGTTATATAAGTTGGATCACCCGAAAGAATATATCCAACAATTTGGTTAATTGGATTATAACCTCTTTCTTTTAATGCTTGATATATAGTCATTAATATCTCACGAGCTTCGCAAGCATTATCTTTGTCCATATTAAACATCATTGTTTCATTATTAGCCATAATCTTCACACTCCAATACAATTAACAGAAGTTTATTCTGTTATATTTGTTATATATAATATTAATATAATAACCCAATTTATGCAAGATTAAAGATTCTCTCTGTCTATAATCTCCCCAATCATAATATCTTCAAAAGCTTCTTTTATGACTACACTCCTAATTTCCCCTTTAAGATTATCATTTCCGTTACAAAATATCCGCATATAATTTGGACTTAGACCTTCAACAACTTTTTCCGATAATTTTAAGTTTGTCCATTTTAATTGTTCATAAGAGCTATTGTCTATTTCTTTTTCAAAAAGCACAGGCATTCTTCTATTTATAAATCTTTTAGAGAAGTTTAAACTGCACTCATTTGAAAGTTGGAGGAGTCTTCTACTTCTTTCTTCTTTTACCTCACCCTGAACCTGGTTTGGAAAGGAAGCTGCGGGCGTACCTTTCCTAGGGGAATATTTAAAAATATGCATTTTGGTAAAATTTATCTTATTCAAAAACTTATATGTAGCTTCAAACTCTTCATCTGTCTCACCAGGGAACCCAACCATTATATCTGTGGTTATAGCAATATCTTCTATATTCTGCCTTAACCTATCAACCACATTTTCATATTCCAAAGTAGTATATTTTCTATTCATTCTATTTAAAGTATCATCACATCCACTTTGTAGCGAAATATGATAATGAGGGCAAAGCTTTTCTAGATTTTTTATAGCTTGTATAAAATTATTGTCAAAAATTGTAGGTTCAATTGAGCTTAACCTTATTCTTTCTATCCCATCAATCTGGTGTATTCTGTAAATAAGATCCAAAAGAGAAGTATCACCTAAATCTTTGCCATAGGAAGCTACATGTATGCCTGTTAAGACAACTTCCTTAAAATGGTTTTTTGCAAGTTCAATAACTTCTATAATGACATCCTCTGGATTTCGACTTCTTACAGGTCCTCTTGCATATGGTATTATACAATAAGAGCAAAACTGTGTACAACCTTCTTGTACCTTTATATAGGCTCTTGTTCTTTCCTTATACTTGTTTACATGCAAGTCTTCAAAATCCTTAGTTTTCATAATATTTGTTATAGTGTTTAATTGCTTATTTTTTAGTTTTATTATTCTCGGTTTTACTGTTCCTGGTTCTGTTGCTCCCGATTCCTCATTTTGATCTATTCCTAAAACCTTATTTAAATATTCAATTATCTTATTTCTATTGTTAGTACCAATTATTAAATTTACTCCAGGTATGTTGGATACTTCCTCAGGAGAAGTTTGTGAATAGCAGCCCATGACAACAACTATTGAATGTTCATTAAGATTTTTGGCTTTCCTTACCATTTGCCTTGATTTCCTTGCACTTACACCAGTTACTGTACAGGTATTAATAATATAAATATCTGCTTTCTTATCATCGGTATCTACAATTTCGTATCCTGCTTCTTCCAATAGGCTTGAAACCGCTTCTGATTCATATTGATTGACCTTACATCCGAGAGTAAATACAGATATGATTTTTTTCCTTCCATATTTCTTGAAAAACTCACCATGCGTAAGGCTTAAATCGACTTTTCCAATATCCTGTTCTCCCATGTCAGCAGACTTTCCCCTTTCTATATTTCTTATGTCTTATTTCAATACACTAATATAGTATACGATATTTTCCTATTCGTAAACAAAATAATATTTCAATCTTTACATTAGATTAACACTGTTTTAACAAGATTTCAATTGACTTAAGGCAATAAAAAGGGTATTATATTATTAGTTACATAATTATTGTACCTTAAATATCAAGTATTCCTTATTTTAAGTACTAGGAAAAGGGGGATGTCCAATGAAATCATTTAATATTATGCTTAGGTCAATTACTGACGTCAAAGATTTTGTTAACCTTGTAAACAAGTACGATTTTGATGTTGACCTTTCATCAGGTCGGTATATTGTTGATGCAAAATCAATTATGGGTATTTTTAGCCTTGATCTTAGCAAACCAATCAAGGTTGAAGCTCATGTTGCTGACTGCGAAGGTTTCTGTGATGAAATCGCAAAATTTACAGTTTAGTGTTTTTCAAGGAATAATCAAGGAATAATGTATGGGGATACTTCTTTGCATGGGGACACCCCTCTCTTGAGTAACGGGTATTCCTTTTACGTTGAGTAGTGTCCCCATGTGAGGCGTTCCTGTTACTCTGAGAAGTATCCCTCATGTATTCCTTTAACTTTAGAACTTTAGAATTAAGAACTTTAGAATTTTACCCAACGCAAAATCAGCTCTCTAGCAGCTTTTACTTCATCTAGCCGTCTTATGGATGTATTATAAGGCGCCTTTTTAATAGAATCAGAATCAACTTTTGCTTCCTTAGCAATATTAGTCATAATTTCTATAAATCCATCTAGAGTTTCCTTGCTTTCAGTCTCGGTAGGCTCTATCATTAAAGCTTCTTTAACTATCAACGGGAAATAAACAGTTGGTGGATGAATGCCATAATCCAATAGGCGTTTTGCGACATCTAATGCAGACACACCAAATTCTTTTTGTTTTTGTGCAGAAATAACAAATTCATGCATACATTTTCTATCATATGGAAGCTCATAGTATGCTTTTAATTTGTTCATTATATAGTTTGCATTTAACACTGCAACTTCAGATGCCTTTTTTAAGCCATCTGAGCCCATTGATAATATATATGCATATGTTTTAGCTACAACGCCAAAATTACCATAAAATGACTTAACTTTACCTATAGATAAAGGAAGTTCATAATTAAAGTGATATTTCCCTTCTCTTAATTCTATTGAAGGTAAAGGAAGGAATGGAATCAATTTTTTCACTACTCCAACAGGTCCTGACCCCGGACCTCCTCCTCCATGAGGTGTACTGAAGGTTTTGTGTAAATTCAAATGCACTATATCAAATCCCATATCTCCAGGTCTGGTTATACCTAAAATAGCATTTGCATTAGCGCCATCATAATAAAGGAGTCCTCCTGCATCATGAACAGTTTTTGCAATTTCTACAATATTCTCATCAAAAAGACCTAAAGTGTTTGGATTGGTAAGCATGAGTCCTGCAATATCATCTCCCATGACAGATTTTAAAGCAGCAAGATCAATCCCTCCTTTTTCATTTGATTTTATCTGTACAACTTCAAAACCTGCAAGAGCAGCTGATGCAGGATTCGTTCCATGGGCCGAGTCAGGAATTACTATCTTTTTCCGCCCTGTTTCCCCATTGTTTATATGGTAAGCCTTCATGATCATAAGACCTGTTAGCTCTCCATGAGCACCAGCAGCAGGCTGAAGTGATATTTTAGCCATACCAGTTATTTCTGCAAGGATCTCTCCCGTTTTATATAACAATTCAAGACATCCTTGTACTGTATCTTCAGATTGATAAGGATGTACTGAGGAAAACCCTTTTAAAGTAGCAATATCCTCATTTACCTTTGGGTTATATTTCATTGTACAAGAACCTAACGGATAAAATCCATTATCAACACTATAGTTCAATCTAGATAAACCTACAAAATGCCTTACAGCATCAACCTCACTCACTTCAGGAAGTTCAGGAGGCTTTTCTCTAATGTATTCTTCAGGAATTAAATCCTTAATATTCTTTGAAGGCACATCACATTCTGGGATAGAATACCCTACACGACCCGGACTGCTAAGTTCAAAAATCAAATCTCTGTTTTTCATTCATCATCACTCCCTAAATGTGCTTTATCCACAAGGATATCTATTTCACTTTTTGTTCTTTTTTCGGTTACAGCTAAAAGCCAGCAATTATTCATTTCCTCAAAATCTTTACCTAAGTCATAACCACCGATTATTTTGTCTTCTAATAATTTGCTATTTAGCTTTTGAATTAATTTATTAGAGGTATTTTGAATTAATTTATTAGTTTTATTTGATTCATTGATTTTCAGTACAAATTCTTTTACAAACGGAGCTTTGAACGCTGGTTCAAATCTTCCTGTTTCAATAAGTTTGTCATAAGCATAGTGAGATTTTTTAAGGCAAAGTTCCGCTACTTGTTTCAACCCTTTTTTGCCCACTAGTGTTAAATATATTGTAGCTGCCAATGCATTTAATGCCTGATTTGAACATATATTAGAAGTGGCTTTTTCTCTTCTTATGTGCTGTTCTCTTGTTTGCATAGTAAGCACAAACCCTCTCTTGCTATCCAGATCAGTTGTTTGGCCTACAACTCGTCCAGGCATTTTCCTCATTAGTTCCTTAGTTACAGCAAAAAATCCAAGATAAGGTCCTCCAAAGCTGAGAGGATTTCCTAACGACTGCCCTTCACCAATTACAATATCTGCACCAAATTCACCAGGCGGTTTAAGTATTCCAAGGGAAATTGGATCTGTCGCAACAACTAAATTACTTCCTTTTTTATGAGTAATATCACTTATATCATTGAGGTTTTCAATTGCTCCAAAAAAATTAGGATATTGAACAACAACTGCAGCTGTATCGTCAGTGATAATTTTATTTAATCCTGACAAATCCGTAACACCGTCTTTATAACCAGCTTCCACTACTTCAATATTATTAAATCCTGCATAGGTTTTTATTACATTTTTATATTCTGGATTAAGAGTCCTGGAAATAATAACTCTTTTTTTTCTTTTTGAGCTACAAGCCAGAAGAACTGCCTCCGCCGATGCAGAAGCTCCATCATACATAGAAGCATTTGCTACATCCATCCCTGTAAGTTCACATATCATTGTTTGATATTCAAATATTGCTTGCAAAGTGCCTTGGCTTATTTCAGGCTGATAAGGTGTATAAGCAGTATAAAACTCCCCTCTGGATAGCATATGTTTTATTACACTTGGAATATAATGATCATATGCTCCTGCTCCGAGGAAACAACAATAATCTTCTGTGTTGACATTTTGAGATGTCATTCCTTGCATATGCTTAAGCAATTCGTACTCAGTCATTGGTTCTGGTATATCAAGTTTCCTTTTTAGCTTTACATCCTGTGGAATATCATCAAAAAGCCCCTCTAGAGATTTTAACCCTATAGATTCAAGCATGATTTCCTGTTGTTCTTCAGTATTTGGTATATATCTGGATTTAAAATTATCCACAATCAAGCTTTTTTCCTTCAACCCTTAACCCTCCTTAGAACAAAAATTTTCATATTCATCTTCATTCATAAGTTCATCAAGTTCAGAAGGATTAGACAATTCTACTTCAATAATCCAAGCTACATAAGAATCTTCATTTATACTTTCAGGTTGATCGTTTAGGTCTTCATTTATTTTTGTTATTGTTCCAGAAACGGGACAATATATATCAGAGGCTGCCTTAACTGATTCAATAACACCAAAGGTATCTCCTGCTGAAAGCTCCGTTCCAACCTCAGGCAATTCTACAAATACAATATCTCCCAAAGCTTTTTGTGCAAAATCGGTAATACCTATATAAGCTTTATCGCCTGTAACTTTAACCCATTCATGTTCTTTAGAATATTTTAATTCTTCCTTAATCTTCATAAAAATCATCCTCGCTTTCTTGAGTAAAATGGTAATTCCATAATTTTAGCCTTTACAGCTTTATTTCTAATAACTATATCTATTTCCTTACTGACATTCGCATATTCATTGTCTATAAGAGCCATCCCAATATTTTTCTTCAAGGTAGGTGAGAAATTTCCTGATGTGACAAATCCGATGTTCTTATAGCTAGATACTACATCATAATGACTTCTCGGAATTCCCCTCTCAATCATTTCGAAGCCTGCAAGAGTTCTTCTAGTTCCTGAATCCTTTTTAGAAAGTAATGCCGCACGGCCTATGAAATCACCTTTTTCAAACTTTATAAACCTTGTAAGCCCTGCTTCAACAGGAGTTATGTCTTTTGATATCTCCTGACCGTATAAAGGCATACTTGCTTCAAATCGCAAAGTATCTCGTGCTCCCAACCCTGCTGGAATAAGCTTTTCTTTCTTTCCTTTCTCTAATATTTTGTTCCAGAGAGTTGCTGCATATTCTGGTGATATGTAAATTTCAAATCCATCTTCTCCAGTATAACCTGTTCTTGACACAAGAGCTTCTACTCCAGAAATATCAACCTTTTCTTCAAAACGGAAAGGTTTTATATTTTCCAGAGGGAAATTAGTCAGACTCTTCAATATCCCTAAGGCTTTAGGTCCTTGAAGTGCAAGTTGGGCATAATTATCAGTAATATTTGTAATAATTACATTATCCATAGAATTGCTCAACATCCATTGATAATCTTTCTCTGTATTAGAGGCATTGACCACTAAAAGATACTTTATATTAGAAAATTTGTATACCAATATATCATCAACTGTACCACCATCAGGATAACACATAGGTGAATATATAACTTTGCCTTCCTTCATATTGGAAATATCATTCGTTACTAAATGTTGAATAAACTTTTCTGCAGCAGACCCTTCGATAAGAATCTCTCCCATATGAGATACATCAAATAACCCCGCATAATTTCTTACATGATCGTGCTCTTCAAGAATGCCTGAATATTGGACTGGTAAAGCCCAACCAGCAAATTCAACAATCTTGCCTCCAAGATTTACATGTTGTTCATATAATGGAGTTTTCTTCAAATTATTACCTCCTTTTATCTTTATTTATCCTTATTTATTTTCTTCTTATGACTCATAATTTTACAACATATTTGCCATAAAAGCTAGCTCAGTTAGATTAAATATAATCATTTATTGATTTGCCATAGCATCTTTTATTACCTTTATGGCTTGATCAATATCTTCATAAGTCAAAGCATCTGATACCTGAATTCTTATTCTTGCTGTTCCTTCAGGTACTACAGGATAACCGAAGCCTACAGCATATACACCTTTTTTTAGTATTTCTTCTGCTATTTTTATTGATTTCGCAGTATCGCCAACGATAATTGGAACAATTGCACTGTCACCTTCAAGAGGTTTTAATCCTGATTTCTTAAGATTAGTTCGCAGATATTCAGTTTTCTTATGTAAAGAATCTACAATCGATGGATTTAGTTGTAGGTAACTAATAGCTGAAATACCTATGGCTGCCATTACAGGAGGTAAAGAGTTCGAAAATAAATGTGGTCTTGATTTCTGTATGCAAAGATCAACAATAGACTTTCTTGCGGCTACGAACCCACCTCCAGCTCCTCCAAGAGCTTTTCCTAAAGTTCCTGATATTATATCAACCTTACCTTTTATGTTGTAATATTCTTCAGTGCCTCTTCCTGTATTGCCAATAACACCTGTAGCATGGGAATCATCAACCATTACAAGGGCATCATATTTTTCTGATAACTCTAAAATGTCAGGCAAAAGGGCAATGTCTCCTTCCATTGAAAATACCCCATCAGTAATAATTAGTTTTACTCCATTGTTATCTGCTTCAATTAGTTTTTCTTCTAATGATTTCATGTCTGAATGTTTGTAAACTGATCTTTTAACTCCCTTACCAGCCATTCTACATCCATCAATAATACTAGCATGATTTAATTCATCAGATATGATAGTATCTCCAGCTTTGAGCAAGGCAGGAATAACAGCTGTGTTTGCTGCCCAGCAAGAGGTATAGGTTAAAGCTGATTGGGTGCCCAGAAATTGTGCTATTTTGTTTTCAAGTTCCCTATGAATGTCATAAGTACCGCAAATAAACCTGACACTTGCTGCTCCTGCGCCATATTTTTTCAGAGCCTCAACCCCTGCCTCTATTATTTCTGGTTTGTTAGCAAGACCAATATAATTATTTGAGCATAAGATTATTACATCACCTGAACCTTCTACCTGTGCTCTCCCTGATAAAGGAGAAGTCAGATACTTAAGGTTTTTATATTTTCCATCATTTTTTAGCTGTGCAAGCTCATTTTCAAGGTTATAATAGAAATTATTATTCATAAAAATCCCCTCCAATATATTTTCATATAAATGATTCTGCTGCAAAAACTCATTTAGCGTCAGCATGTTGAAATTTGCA
>ENA-UOOK01003488-UOOK01003488.1-fermentation-metagenome-genome-assembly--contig:-NODE-3488-length-17831-cov-12.881469_pt1 | contig 17831 bp, 9 predicted proteins | sample MGYA00245777_ERZ724023 | MGnify/ENA primary metagenome ERZ724023 (study PRJEB28704, sample SAMN03018312) | fermentation metagenome | biome: anthropogenic terrestrial biome; feature: soil; material...
TGTTTCCGGGTCGCAGGAATAGATCAGAGAAAGGAGGTGAGAACGGTTTATCTGCATACTTTGCGTGACAAATAAAAATCGAAAGGAGAATATTATGTACATAAAGAGCAGAATGACCAAAAATCCATTTACAATATCATCCAACACAACTATTGCTGACGCTGTGGCACTTTTCAGAGAAAAAGAGTTCAAAAGGTTTCCTGTAGTTGACAACGGAAAATTAGTCGGTGTTCTTACAAAAGGTGATATTCAGGCAGTATCGCCCACAAAGGCAACATCTTTGAGTATTTTCGAACTTAATTATCTCCTGTCAAAGTTAACAGTTAAAGATGCAATGACAAAAAAAGTAATCACTATAGAGGCTGACTGTTTATTAGAAGAAGCAGCAGTGGCGATGAGAAAAAACAAAATCAGTACCCTTCCGGTAATGGAAAAAGGGGAATTAGTGGGGATTATTACAGAAAGCGACATATTTGATGCTTTCATAGATTTAATGGGCTTTAGAGAAAAAGGAAGCCGGATAACAGTAGAAACAAGAGATGTACCCGGTTACATAGCAGGTATCACCGAAATATACTCTTCTTTGAATATAAATATAACCCATATAGCGATGTTTGCCGGCAACGGTATCAGGGATTTGGTAATAAGATCATCCGAATCAGATATTTCCGGAATAGAGGAAAAGCTTAATGACAGAGGATATAAAGTAAAACATGTGTTAATAAATAAATAGTACTGGGACTGACTGTTAAAATACCGTAGTAAGCACTACGGTATTTTTTTAGGCGCCGGCTTGTTAACTTAAGCCCTCTGAACTGAATCATATTGAAATTTCACATGAGTAATTGCTAATATGTTGTTATAAATATGGTATGTTTTGAATAAGTTTCCTATATTTTAAGACCCAATTTCTGGCTTCACCATCGTCGGGCAAACGCAAGTAGACAGGTGCTTCGTCAACCAGGGTAATATGGTCAGGTTCTACTTTAAATCTGAGCAAACGTTCGACAATATCAGATTGTAGGTGGCTTTCCGGCAACCCATAGCGAACTGAAATTGGGTCCGAACTGACCTGCAGGTGTTCATCCCCCGGGAAAAAATAGTTAATCATCCCGAAATAACCGTCCCGGTCGATCTGTCCAGCATCAGTAAGGCGATAATTAACCGGGTCAATTGGTATTTCTGCGATCACATTCAAGTCCTGGTCCAGTTTGACAACATAAGGGTTGGGATTTTGTTCATAACCGTATTGTTCATAGAAGGCATAGAGGTATTCCCCATCAGTTGTAATCGCTTCATAACTGGCATTCCTATTGCTGTTCTGTACTGACAATTCCACGATCTGGTTACTGAATAACGTGATGGATTCAATTTTTCCGTCTTTTGTCTCAACGCCCCCCTTGACCAAAAATGCTTTCATCGGGCTGCCCCCATGCGTTTCGATGGTGAGGAAAACCGTGTCACCAAAAAAAACCAACGATTCAAAGCCTTCAAAGCCGGCAAGAGTTTTTCGCAAGCCGTCATCATCGAATTCAATCGCATAAACCACTGCTTCAGCTTCTGGATCCGCAATGATGTTTTCAACCTCACCAGCCGGGATTGCATAGATAACGCCGTCCCGGTTTCCCATGATGCCGTGTGGGTATTGAGGCAAAAGCACGAGATCACCATCGTGCCATGCCAACCCTGAAAATTCCATACTCGGCGAAGCGACAACCTCAGGCAATGGCACTGCATAGACCATGTACTCCCCTATCGAAGTAGTCGTTAGCGGATTAACTTCATTAAGCTCGCCAATGGCTGCAGGTTGTTCTTTGTGACTCGTTTTTGCCGTGCAACTACACGCAGTGAGCGTGAATATTAAAAGCAAAAGCGATATCGTTTTACTAAAATTGAAATCTTTGCTACTCATAGGTCCCAAAATCAAAAATCGCCACAACGGGATCATGGTCACTGACCTGGTCATTGGCAGGGAGGACTGAATTGATATTCAACACATGCAGCTCTTTCACTTTTTTGCTCATTGGTTTGGATACGAATATCTGGTCAAAAATCTGTCCATTCCCTTCATAGATATACGTAAATCCTTGGTTTCCATCGATGCTGTCTGTCAAATTTTCCAGCTGATCGCCTTTTAGTGTCTGAATTGCTTCCGTCCAGGGGAAATCGTTCATATCTCCAGCCACGATTACGAAAGCCTCAGGGTCAAGGTCCAAAATGTCTTTTACAAACCCATTCACCGCTTTAGCCTGGGCGATTCTTTGAGTTTCGCTTGCCAAATCAGGCGGCTGCTCATCCCCAAAAAGTGGTCCATCCGGTCCTTTTGAGTTGAAATGTACGCCAATCACAAAAAACGATTGTTCCATAAACTGAAATTGCGCGATAATCGGTTTTCTGCTTTGGATAAACGCTGAATTGCCAGGCCAGATTAACCCAGGGCTGAGTGACAGGTGCAAATCCTGCCCTTCTCCAAGCAAACTGACTTCTTCGCCTGCCACGCCGGGCAGCGCCGATAAAAACTTGACTCCCCTGTCCATCCGGAACAAAATTACCACGCGGATGTTTCCACCATCCACGCCTCCATCTTGGTTATTTTCAGGATCGATGTTAAACCACCTGTATTCAACTCCCCCCAACCCCAAAATTTCACTGGTAAGAGCCTCCAGGTTTTCAGCCGCAGAGCTCTTCCCTGAGTCCAGGAGCCCATCATCGTCCATTACCTCTTGCAAAACCAGGATATCCGGCATCCTTAGTTCCTCCACGATTTGCCTGGCAATTTCGCTCAGCCTGGAGATTGACTCTGAATGGCTCAGGTTCTTCACATTATAGGTTGCAACGGAAATTTGCCTCTCGTTAAGTTCGGGAAGATTGGTTTTCGTTAATTCTTCCAGGAGGTTATTGCTTTCATACACCAGTTTTTCAATTGGCTGAATGCGATAGTTTCCAAAATCGTAAGACACGATGCCAACAATCGGGCTGGTGAAAGCATCCCCAATTTCAATTTCAGGCATAGCAATAAACGCATCGTCAATCAGCAGCCGTTCAGGATTAGGGTCATCTTCGCTCATCAGCAATACACCCCCGTTCAACCCGGTCGCGTTTCGACCCATATTCGCCAAAACAAAAACTTCGTTATAACTGTTCACAGAACTGATCGCGATCGCGTCGTTGACCTGCACCAGCATTCCCTCAAGGCTCTCGAAGAAATCCATGCCGTCTTCATCCGGATCAAACAAGGCATTGCTCACCCCAACATTTCCCTTTACATCGTTTTCAATAATCTGATTGGGAATCGTTCTGCCACCCTCGCCTAACACAATTGGTTCGGGTAAAGGCTGATTATTCCTGAGTATCTCTATACTGTCAGCGCGGAGATTGGTAACGGTCAGTGAATTTTCATTCAGCCCAGCCGGGTTATATTCCCGAATGGTGCCGGATGCTACCATCACCTCATCACCCCGTTTGACATTCACATAAACAGACAAATCGACATAAATGCCTTCCGAAGTATCCGGATCATCGTCAGGGTTCGGGTCCTGCAAATAAAAGCCTTCGCCATCTACCGCGGTAACGATCCCATGTACACAGCTGACCTGCTTTCCATCAAAGGGTGATCGGTGCTGTTTGCCCTGCAGTTGAGAGATTTTATAATAAGTCGAACCCTGCTTACAGTCGGTTGTTACAATGTTTTCAGGCGAGGTCTGCTGAGAGTGGCAACTGCTGAGGATCAAAGTCATTAAAAGTGAGAGTAAAAATATGCGTTTAGAAAGATTGAAATTCATGGTTTACCTTTTTTTGAATTGGTTGAGGTTTTCAATTGTACATGAGTCCGGGCAATTTCTTAACACTAAGGGCGTAATGGTTTAGAATTCAGGCATGGAAATACAAGCAGCTATCTCAAAAATCAATCGATACGCTTCCCTTGAACAAGGAAACAGCGTTGAAGTGATCGAAAGACCCAACGGCGGCATCTCAATTGTCATGGCAGAGGGCAGGTTGGAAAACAGGCGATCAAGCGCGGTGACAATGAAAGCCGCCCACGACATCCTCGCCCTGATTGCAGAGGGAGTTCACGATGGCGCTTCAGCGCGCGTTGTCCTTTCGAGGATAAAAAATGAACATCATGAAAAAGCGTCGGTAGCGGTTTCAATTATCTCCTGCGACCTGGAAACAAAGACAATCGTGATCACCAAGAACTCATCAATCCCGATATTGACATGTGATCACGCAGAAAACCGTACCTTACCGATCAATTCTGATCCAGATGAATTGCGTTACAATCCTTCGGTCTACCAGTTTGAACTGGTGCCAGGGCAAATCTTCATCCTGATATCGGAAGGGGTCTTCAACGCCGGAAGCAACAGCGAAAACCTGATTGACCTCAATCTTACTCTGGGTTCCTTACTGGATGATGGCGACGAAGAACCCACAGTGCAGGAGATCGCTGACTTTATCCTGAGACAAGCCATCTCACATGATTCCGGACGCCCCAGGGACGACATGACTGTCGTTGTGCTCAAAGTCTTACCAGGGACACCTTCGAGCATCCGGCGTGAGTATGTTTCTTTTCCAATTGATGATAATAATTAAGGAGAAATAAGTATGCGAGAAGATGTTGTTTTGATTACAGGCGCCAACGGAGAGATCGGTCATGGTTTGATCGATTATCTATCGGCACACGAGTTCACCATCGTTGCTCTCGACCTGAACCCGCTCGATAAGGGGCTGCGGTCTAAGGTTGCCCATTATATGGTTGGGGATATCCTCGATAAATTGCTATTGGGCAGGCTGGTTGTGGAACACAAAATCAGGACAATTTATCACCTCGCCTCAATTCTTTCCACCAAGGCTGAATACAACCCAGAAACAGCTCACCAGATTAACGTTGAAGGTACCCTGAACCTGCTCCGGTTAGCGGTGGAACAAGCTAACTGGCAGGGTGAACCGGTCAAATTCATCTATCCGAGCTCCATCGCTGCCTACGGGCTGCCATCAATGGAGCAGAAGATACAAGCCGGCAAAGTGCGGGAAGACCAATATACCGAACCAACCACGATGTATGGCTGCAATAAGCTTTATTGTGAAAACCTTGGTCGCTATTACAGTCGCTATTATCGCCAGCTTGCTGTCGATTACAACCCGCAAATTTCAGTTGATTTTCGCTGCCTGCGTTTCCCTGGGCTAATCAGCGCTCAAACCATTCCGACCGGTGGCACAAGCGATTACGGACCGGAAATGCTGCATGCTGCCGCCAAGGGGATCGAGTATAACTGCTTCGTCCGCCCGGACGCGGTCCTGCCATTCATGGTCATGCCCGATGCGGTCAAATCGCTGATCATGCTCGAAGCAGCCGACCGGGAAAAGTTGCACCAGGACGTATACAATGTCACCAGCTTCAACCCGACTGCCCAGGAGATCTATGACATCACCTTGTCTGCTTTCCCGGGCGCAAAAATCAATTTCGCGCCTGACAAAGCGCGCCAAGGCATTGTCGACACCTGGCCAGCAGATACCGACGATTCCGCTGCCCGAAATGATTGGGGCTGGCAGCCGGATTATGATCAAACCCGGGCTTTCGAAGAATACTTAATTCCATCAATTCGAAAGCAATATAGTTAAGAAGGAAATATGCCCATTTACGAATATAGCTGCCAGGCTTGCGGGAAAAAATTTGAATTGCTGCGCGCTTTTTCTCAAGCCGATAATCAGACCACCTGCCAATCCTGCGGATCTACCCAAACAAAACGGCTTGTATCAGTCGCAACCGCTTTTAGCGGCGGCTCCAGCCTCACCGGCGGCAGCAGCTGCAGCTCCTGCGCTTCTTCAGATTGTTCAAGCTGCGGAAGCTATTAATGACCAAAGACTACTACCGCGGTCGAACCGTCCTGATTACCGGAGGCTCGAGCGGAATTGGCTTTGCGATCGCAAATGCCCTGGTTGAGATGGAAGCGCGAGTCATCCTCCTGGCACGCGATTATGAAAAATTGAAAATTGCCAAAACTTCGATCCTCGAAAGCTACCCTGAAGCGGACGTCAGCGTCTTTTCAGCCGATGTCACTGACGAGGACAGCCTGGGTCAGTTTTACGATAAGCACTTAGATGACCATACCGTTCCTGATATCCTGATAAATTGTGCCGGGGTTGCCCGTCCGGGATATATAGAGGAACTTCCCTCCGAAGTGTTTCGCTGGACGATGGATATTGATTATCACGGCACGGTAAATACTGTCAAGTTACTGTTACCGGGAATGATCGAGCGAGGGTCGGGTCACATCATTAATGTTTCTTCGATAGCCGGGGTAATTGGTCTCTTTGGTTACACAGCCTACTGCGGCGCCAAGTTTGCCGTAAAAGGCTTCAGCGATGCATTGCGCTCCGAAATGAAATTCAAAGGCATCCGCGTTTCCGTTCTTTATCCTCCGGACACCGACACGCCTCAACTGGAATGGGAGAATCAATATAAACCTGCAGAAACCAGGGCTATTTCCGGCGCCGCCAAACCAATTAGCCCCGATTGGGTTGCCCGATATACACTAAAGGCTGCCGCCCGTGGCAAATATGCGATTATTCCTGGTTTTGAAGCCAAAATCATGTATTTCGCAGGAACAAGCCTGGGTAACCTGATTTATCCGATCATGGATTTACTGGTGCGTTCGGCGTCCAAAAAGAAGGTTTAGTTTTCCGAAGATGGTAAGATGGATATTACCCAAACCCTAATTGATTGGCTGAACGAAGCAGAATTTGCTAAAAATGTAGCCTTCCACCAACTCACACCGGCTCGCGAGGCAACTTTTGAACCGTTTCCAAACACCATCCACCCGGCTCTTCAAGAGGTGTTGAAGAAAAAGGGGATTACAGCGTTATATTCCCACCAGGCTGAAGCGATCAGACGACTTGATGATGGCGAAAACATTGTTATTTCTACTGGAACTTCCAGTGGCAAAAGCCTTTGCTACAGCATTCCAATCCTGAACCAACAGCTTGTTCAGCCTGGAGCCACCGCGCTGGCATTATTCCCCACCAAAGCTTTGACCAACGACCAGAATAAAAGTTTTACCGAATTAGTGCAGCTTTTAGTGTCAAACTCGATCAATCCGGCAGTATACGACGGTGATACTCCCAACCATCACCGTTCAGCTATGCGCAGGTCAGCTACAATTTTAAGTACTAACCCTGATATGCTCCACCAGGGGATCCTTCCACACCATACCAACTGGGCTCGATTCTTTTCCAGGCTTCGTTTCGTAATCATTGACGAAATGCACATTTATCGGGGCGTTTTTGGCTCACATTTCGCCAATCTCGTCCGCAGGTTGAAACGCGTTTGTGCTTTTTACAATGCTTATCCCCAGTTTATTCTGACCTCCGCCACCATCGGGAACCCGCAAGAGCATGCCAACAACCTCATTGAACAAAAAGTACATCTTATAACAGAAGACGGCTCTCCCAGGGGTCCCACACACCTGGTTATCTATAACCCACCTTTTGTAGATCAAAAACTGGGCATCCGTAAAAGCAGCCTCGATTTCGGCGTTAAATTTACCCAAAAACTGATTAAAGTCGGGCACCAATCGCTCGTTTTCGCGCGCACGCGCCGCACTGTGGAAATGCTGCTCGCTTATCTGCGAAACATCCTCCCATACCAGGAGCGCGATAGCGTTCGCGGTTATCGCAGTGGCTATCTGAAAACAGAACGGCGCGATATTGAGCAAGGTCTGAAATCCGGAACTCTCCGAGCGGTGTTCTCCACTTCCGCCCTGGAACTGGGCATTGATATTGGTGACCTTGATTCGGTCATCCTGGTTGGTTTTCCGGGCACAATCGCCACAACCCATCAACGCATCGGCAGGGCTGGGCGCAAACAGCAGCCTGCCCTGGGCATTCTGATCGTGACCAACGAAGCCATGGATCAATATTTAGCTTCCCACCCCGAATACCTCGTCGATCAAAACCCTGAGCAAGCCCTGGTCGACCCGCAAAACCTGGTGATTTTGCTTCAGCACATCAGCTGCGCTGCCTTCGAGCTGCCTTTTGCAAAAAATGATAATTTCGGTTCGATGACGCCTGAAGACCTTTCCCATTTTTTGATGCTGCTGGAACAATCCGGGTCGATCACGCGCCAGGGTGATGATTATTATTGGCTGGCGGACCGCTACCCTGCTGCAGAGGTATCGTTACGCTCTTCCACTCCTGATGTGGTCAGTCTTAATGTGATCGGGCAAGATAACGAGGCTAAATTTATCGGTTCTGTCGATGCCAATGCCGCCCGCTGGTATGTGCACAAAGAAGCGATCTATCTTCACGATGCTGAGATGTACGAGGTTGCAGACCTCGATCTTGAAAAGGGTGTTTGCCAGCTCAAGCCAACCGATTCGGAATATTATACGATCCCGGTAATAGACACGCGCATAATCGATTATGCACTAACCTCCTCGGTTCCTTACCAAAATTTTTCTGCAAACTATGGCACCGTGGATCTCGAAATTTCGATCAATACTTATCAGAAAAAGCGCTGGATGTCCGGCGAATTGATCGGAACCGGTAAAATTGACCTGTCCCCGGAAAATCTGCACACAACCGGTTTTTGGGCAGGGATTTCACCAACCTTGATTGATCAGCTGCGCGAGCGAAGATTGTGGGGCACAGATCCTAATGCGTATGGTTCCGGATGGAATCAATTGCGCCAAAAGATCGTCCTGCGGGATAATTACACCTGCCGCAGCTGCAACAAACCTTTCCCAATCTCTGAGCTGCATGTGCATCATCTCCAGCCCTTCAAAACCTTCACCGACCCTGCCCTGGCAAACCAGGCATCCAACCTGGTCACCCTGTGCGCATCCTGTCATCATAAGGCTGAAGTGAGCGTGATGGTGCGCAGCGGGCTCGCGGCAGCCGCCTACGCGCTGCGCAGCATGGCACCACTTTTGATTATGTGTGACCGTGAAGATATATCTCTGTTTTCCGAGAGACGTTCCATATTAAATAATGGAAACCCCGCCATCCTGGTCTACGACAATGTTCCCGGTGGAATTGGCTTATCCAGAAAACTGTATGACCTGCGAAACTTCTGGATCGAACGGGCAATCGAAGTGATCCAGGAATGCCCCTGCGAATCGGGCTGCCCCGCCTGTGTAGGTCCGGTTGGCGAGCCGGGCTATGGCGGAAAAAAAGAAGGGCTGGCGCTGTTGCAAGGAATGAGAAATGGTTGACTGGTCCGATCTTTCCGAACAGCTGAAAAAACTGGGTGTGCAATTTGGGAAAGACAAACCGCTGCCTGCGCCTGCGAAAAAGAAGGTTCCGATTGAATCGTTGGTTCCTGGTCGTGAAGTTGAGACCATCTACGGCAAGGTTTTCTCTTCAAACCACCAATACTCAGATCAACACACCCACGGCGCTGTCCCGCTCAAGCCTTTTTCAAGTTTTCAAGTTTTATGCGACTGGGCGCAAGCTGGTCACCTTGCAGAATCTGACATTTCCGGGTTTATTTTTCTGGACACAGAAACAACCGGTCTTTCCGGGGGCACCGGTACAATTCCATTTATGATCGGTGCGGGTCGCTTTAACGGGGACCAATTCCTGCTCGAACAGTTTTTTCTGCGCAGCCCTGCCGAAGAAAAAGCCCAGTTGGCAGCCCTCTCAAAATTTGTTGATGGCGCGAAAGCAGTGGTCAGTTACAACGGAAAATCGTTCGACCTTCCGATCATCAACACCCGCTTTATCCTCAACCGACTCGACAACCCTTTTGATGGGATTGATCATATTGACCTGCTGCACATAACCAGGCGCGTCTGGAAGCGCCGGCTGAAGCAGTGCAACCTGGGCAATATCGAGAAAGAGATTCTCGAGTTTTTCCGAACCGACGAAGACATTCCCGGTTATCTCGTGCCCGAGTTTTATCGCAATTACGTCGTCCATGGTGACGCCAGCCAGGTTGCCAACATCTTCTATCATAATGAAATTGACGTCGTCAGTCTTTCCGCGCTTTTCACAATGCTGGCTGCCATACTGGAAAACCCTACATCCGAACTTCTTAGCCACACGGAAGATATTTATTCGATCGCCCGCCTGATGGAAAGCCTCAACCGCGAAGCGCTGGCTGAACAACTATACGCATCGGAACATATTCTCACGTCCAATGAGGAATTGGTGCTCTCTTTGATTTCCCGCGGGCGTATCTACAAACGCAACAAAAACTTCGCCGAAGCGCTGCCGCTTTGGGAACAAGCCGCAAATCATGGCTCACCTGAAGCAGCGCTCGAGCTGGCAAAATATTATGAACACATCGCCAAAGACTATCACCAGGCACTCGACCTGACCGTAAGGCTGCTCACCGAAATCCAATCCAGTCCACCTGGGGAGTCTGTCCAGCAGGATATTTTACGACTTGAGCATCGAAAATCACGTCTGCTGCAAAAAATCCAACGACAGACAAGCTAATTTTGTTTCACAATAGAAAACATTATGAATCGAGTCATTATTCACTATCCGATGAATAATTATCATTAATACAACTACGCGCAATTGCACTCTAAGTAATATGTTAACCGAGTTATTCCGGCTCTAAACCCATTTTATTTTTCAGGAATCAGTTTCATAATCTTTGGTAAACTACTATAAGTGGATGATTTTCGGATGTCTCAATTGAAAAAGTGTGCCTTCCCAGTCTTTATTCTGCATAATCACCGTATTTTACGAAAAATGCTTGACGATTCTGCCATCCGGTTAGTATAATCAACGATATTAGGTTCGAAAAAAAAATTTAGTAATTAAGTCGAGTGGACAACAATTTGACAAGAACCAACCTAAGAATTCAAAGAAAAGTGCCCTTTACTGTTCGCCGCGTCGTAACAATCTTATTACCCGCTCGATACAATCAGACCAATGGAGGTGGAAAAGCAATTTCGTTTGTCGTTTTGTAATCATGTAAGTTCTAAATCAAATCTAATAAAGGAAGTGACATGAAAAGTAAAACCATACTGAAGGTCCTCGCAATATTTCTGGCGCTGTCGATGCTGATCGGCTATTTGCCAGCTCCGGTCGTTGCGAAGACTGCCGTCGCGCAACAAGTCGTGACGGTTGAAACAGCTGTTCAGGATGAAATGAATCTGAATGGCGTCGCAACCTACTGGGTCGATTTCGAAAACTCAGCCGACCTCTCCTCAGCAAATTTTATGGGCTGGAGCGAGCGCGGCTGGTTTGTTTATGAGACCCTGACAGCTCAGGCTGATCGAACCCAAAAAGCTGCCAAAGACTATCTGGATAGCGTCGGAATCGAATATCAGTCTTTCTGGATCGCCAACCGCATTTTGGTAAAGCAATCCAACCAGACGGTCTTATCAGCCATTCAAGGGCTACCCTTTGTCACAGCAATCAGCGCCCAAAAGTCATATATCCTCTACGAACCCGAGAAAGTTGATGTCGTCGAGGACGCCAAAGCTATCGAGCCCAATATCACTCAGGTACAGGCTCCTGCAGCCTGGGAACTCGGTTTTGATGGCGCCGGATACGTGGTCGCCAACGTCGATACCGGCGTTCGCTATTCCCACGCTGCCTTGGTTGATTCTTATCGCGGTAATAACGGCGATGGCACTTTCGACCATAACTACAACTGGTACAACCCTTACAATCCTGCTGATAATGTTCCCAGAGATGGTAATGGTCACGGCACGCACACCATGGGAACCATGGTCGGTGACGACGGCGGCTCAAACCAAATTGGTATCGCCCCCGGTGCCCAGTGGATGGCTTGCGCAGGCTGCCCCGATGGTACCTGCTGGGACGTGTCACTGCTTGGCTGTGGTCAGTTTATCGCTGCACCAACCGACCTGACCGGTGCCAACGCTGACCCGGACATGCGCCCCAACGCTGTCAACAACTCCTGGGGTGATTGTGACCGGACTTACGATCCCTGGTATGCAGATGTTGTCGCAGGCTGGCAAGCCGCTGGCGTTTATCCCGTTTTCTCGAATGGCAACAACTCCAACTGCGGCTATTCTTCCCCTCCAGGACTAAATACAGTTGGCAACCCTGGTCGTTATGGCAATGTGACTGGCGTTGGTGCTTCTGGTCGGAATAACGGTCAGTATGCGTCTTTCTCAAACTGGGGTCCCACTGACAACCCTGACACCATCAATCCTGTTGATGGTTTTGACATGATGAAACCCCAGGTAATTGCTCCTGGTGACAACATTCGCTCTTCAACACCCGGCAGCGACACCGCCTACCAGAGCGGCTGGAGTGGCACATCAATGTCCGCTCCCCACGTGACCGGTCTGGTCGCCATGATCTGGCAGGCAGCTCCCTGTATGGTCGGCGATTATGCCGCGACTGAAACACTTATCGAGAGTACAGCCACTCAAATCACTTACGACGATGGTTCGCCGCTAACCCCGACCAACTATCCGAACTTTGCAACCGGCTGGGGCGAAATTAACGCCCTGGCAGCTGTAGAGTTGGCTGCCTCCATGTGCGGCGACAGCACTCTGACGGGTACCGTCACCGACACCGATGACGACCCAATCGTTGGCGCCAAGGTTGTGATCACTGGTGAAGACCCGATCAACAACCGCACTATCTACACCAATGCTGCTGGTGAGTACTCTGTAAATGTCAACGCAGACACCTATGACCTGGTTGCTTCAGCTTTCGGATACACAAGCGAAACTGAACCTGATGTCGTAGTTCCTGACGGGCAAACCGTCACGGTCGACTTTGAACTCGAAGCGGTTGCCAGCACGATCATCAGCGGTACTGTTACAGACGGCGGCATTGAAGCGACCGGTGACCTGCATGGTTATCCCCTTTACGCCAAGCTGACCTTCACCACTGCCGGACATTCCCATGATGTTTATACCGATCCCTTTACCGGTGATTATTCAACCACCATCCTGCAATCCAGTGACTACACGGTCAAGGTTTCCAGCTTGGTTGGTGAATACTTACCTTACGAAGACGATCTCTTTGTAACCACCGCGACCTATACCTATGATGTTGAACTGTTGGTTCCCGAGCAGGCTTGTGGAACCCCTGGTTACGGCGTCAACGGCGTGATCGAAGAATTTGAAAGCGGCGCACTGCCTGCAGGCTGGGCGAACGTTGACTATGCTGGCACCGGTCAGACCTGGCATTTCAATGATCCAAAGAATCGCGGCAATAAAACAGGTGGAACCGGTGGCTTTGCCATGGTCGACTCTGACTGGTATGGTTCCTCAGGCTGGCAATTGACCGGTCTGCAGACCCCTGTCATGGACTTCTCAGGTTCCCCTGCTGTAACGCTCGAGTTTGACAGCTATCTGTACTGGTCAGCATCTTATCCAAATTGGGGGGACGTTTATTACTCAACCGATGGCGGGGCTACCTGGGAATGGAAATACATGATCCCCGAGATGACCCAGGCTATGCATGTGACCCTTGATCTCACCGATGAGTTAGCTGGTGAATCCCAGGCGAGGATTGAGTTCCTTTTTGAAGGTGACTGGGCTTACTACTGGGAGATTGATAATGTCTCAGTTGGTGACCCGACCTGTTTGATTCGCCCCGGTGGCGCTGTGGCTGGTTATGTCTACGATGCCAACGAAGACGATACCAAACTGATGGGCGCCAAGGTGGAAACTGCGGTAAATTCCGCTGTAACCGCTACCTTCGCTGATGAAGCAGGCAGTGGTCTCTATTGGTTCTTTGAAGCTTTCGAAGATGAGACTGAACAAATCGAATTTACTGTCAGCAAGAATCTGTATGAAACCAAGACCGAAGACCACGAACTACTTCAGGACGCATTAACCCATGTGGACTTTGAAATTGGCGCCGGTCACATTATCGCCAATCCCGTGGAACTTGAAATGACCATGGAGCTGGGCGATCCGGATGAAACTCAAATCTTAAAGCTCGAAAATGATGGCTCTGGTGCCGCATCCTTCACAATCTCCGAAAAAGACCTGGGCTTTGATCCACTGCGGATCAGCATCCCCGCTTTCACCGGAGAACTTGAAAAGAGCGACGTACTTCAGTCCATATACCGTGATCCTAACGCTTCAGCAACCCTGGGCAAATTCTCGCTCAATTCAAATGCCGAAACTTTTGGCATCAAACAGGCTCCACCAGCCTTCGGTGTCGACTTGCTCAACGATAGCCTCTATCATTGGGACGACCTTTCGATTCCTGGTGCAGCGACGCTTGTTGGCACACCAACTTCCGGCGCGACCGCTTTATTCGCTGGCGATTTCCTGGGCGGCGATTTTGATACGCTCTATGCCGTTAGCTACGATAACAATGGTCTTTACGCCATTGATACCGCTACTGCGGCAGCAACGCTCATCGGCACCACAAATCCTCCCACCGGCACTTTCGGTGGTTTGACTGGCGTTGGAGACGTGATGTACGGTGTGACCACTGAATGTAATGTTGCTTCCACACTGGTCACAGTTGACCTGGACACTGCGGCAGTGACCACAATTGGTACGATCACCAACTCAACCTGTATGATTGACATAGCCTACGTTCCGTCGGAAGACGCAATTTATGGTGTCGACCTGGTATCCAACTCGCTGCATCGCATTAACATTGATACCGGTGCTGACATTATCGTTGGTCAGCTTGGTGTCGACCCGAACTATGCCCAGGGCATGGACTATGACGAAGAGAACGAAATCCTCTACTGGGCTTCTTATCACACTGGTCCTGATCTGCGCATCATCGATATCACTACCGGCGCATCAACCTCTGTTGGCGCTTTCAGCCTCGGTGAAGTTGACTCTTATTCCATCGCTGCTGGCGGTGGTCCCATGGACCGCCTGCCCTGGCTCGAAGAAGAACCTCTTGAAGGACTCATCGCAGCTGGCGAAGAAGCTGAAATCACACTCACTTACACCGTTGAAGGAATTGGACAACCCGGAGATTACCTGGGTGAACTGACTGTCAAGACTGACACTCCCTACCCCAACCTGGTCATTCCGGTGACCCTGCATGTTAACCGCCCTGCCAATTATGGCAGCATCAAGGGTGAAGTATATGCATTCGAAAAATGCGATATCAACCCCGAGCTTGCTGAAGATGTGATGGTCAAGTTCTACCAGGAAGGCACCGTCAAATACAGCACGATGACTGATGAGAATGGCTACTTCAGCTACGCAATACCCGCTGGAACCTACGATATAGAATTCCTGTTGGCTGACTATGTTGACCAGTTAGTCGAAGGTGTGGTCCTCGCAGCCGGCGCCGATGTCGTTCTGGACGATATCAGCCTGCGGCTCGATGCCCCCTGTCTGGTTGTCGAACCGGAAGCGCTCTATGAAGAGTTGTACCCCGGTCAAACTTCTACTCAGATCCTGACCTTCACCAATATCGGCGCGAGAGAAGCGGTCTTTGAAATTTCTGAACGCCCCGGCACTGGTCCTGTCCCGTTTGCGGATAACCTGGTCCTCGATCCTGGATTCGAAGCCTACACACCAAACCCCTACTGGGATGAATATTCAGCCCAATATGGCACTCCACTCTGTACTGTTGAAGACTGCGGCACTGGCAATGCTACTGGACCACACACAGGATCCGCCTGGACATGGTTCGGCGGTTCAAATAGCGGTGACACAGGTTACATGGCACAGGATGTCGAAATCCCCTCTGGTATCGCGACCATGAAATTCTGGGTCGAACAGCATACCTGTGGGGCTGGGGGCGCATCCACCTATATGGCACTTCAACTTGATGGAGAAGAAGTCTGGCGCACGGATGGGCTTGACCCGGCTTGCGGCGTTTTAGGATACCGTGAGATCGAAGTGGATGTCTCCGACTTTGCAGACGGTGGCACTCACGAAGTCAAGTTCTATTCAGTCACTGTTGGCAGTGGTAACTTCTTCCTCGACGATGTAGAACTCACTGTTGAAGGCGGCGGCACTCCTGGTGATATCCCCTGGTTAACTGCCGATCCAATGGCTGGCGTTATCATGCCCGATGGCGATTCCGTTGAAATCACGATCAATTTCGACGCCACCGGTCTGCTTTGGGGCGATTATTTCGCAGCCCTCCGGGTTTTGAACGATCCCGACCCGAGGTTTGATATCCCTGTACAGCTGCGCGTCGTAGATTGGGATTGGCAATTCTTGCCCATGATCCTGATGAAATGGCCGCTTCCCTAACATATTAATCATTCAACCTGGAAGTCCCTCCAAGAGGGACTTCCAGGACAGACGGATTTATAAACTGAAATGTTGAAAACACTCTTATCGAAAACACCGGAAACGCAATATCGTATTGTGCCGGTCATTATTCGGGACAGTGGAGGTGAAAACCAAATTTCAGCCTATGAAAACAAATTGTTTTTTGTAGTCCCAAACCAATTTAATTATAAAAAGGAAGTGACATGAAAAGTAAAACAATACAAAAAGTCCTCGCAGTAGTGCTTGTCCTGGGTTTGCTTATCGGCTATATCCCGGCAACCGTTACTGCGCAGACTGATATCACCGATGCTGTGCCTAACCAGCCCTACAGCATCCCTGCCTTCACTGGCGAGCTTGAGCGCAGTGGAGAGCCTAAGACCACAGCGGCAGCGCCCCGAAAAGAGTCCTCGGATGGTGCTTCCGGTGGTGTGGTCCTCAATGAAAATGCCGCCAAGTATGGCATCACCGCAGCACCCCCGGCTTATGGTGTAGAAGTATATCCGACTGAACAGATGTACCATTGGCCTGATGTCTCAGTGCCCGGAACAGCCAGCCTGGTGGGCACTCCATCAGCCACCTCCTTGTTTGCTGGTGATTTCATGGGTTCAGATTTCAGTAAATTGTACGCAGTTAGTTATGATAACAATGGACTGTACTCCATAAATACAGCAACTGCAGCAGCAACTCTGATCGGCATCACCACCCCTCCCGCCGGCACATTCGGTGGCTTGGCTGGCGGCGATGGTGTCATGTATGGCGTGACCACAAACTGTAACGTCTCCTCTACTTTAGTTACAGTTAACCTGGCAACTGCCGCAACTACAACCATCGGGTTATTGCCTAATGCGACCTGTATCATTGACATTGCCTATGTGCCCGAAACAGGCATGCTCTACGGTGTTGACCTGGTTACTGCCTCACTGTACAGAATCGACCCTGCTACTGGTGTTGACACACTCGTCGGCTCGCTTGGTATCGATCCCAACTATGCCCAGGGCATGGACTATGACGAAGTCAATGAAGTCCTCTACTGGGCATCTTATACCGATTCTTCTGCCCTGCGTATCATCGACATCAACACCGGCGCATCAGCATTGGTCGGTACATTTGTCCAGGATGAAATAGATGCCTTTTCAATCGCAGCAGCAGCCGCAACTGGTGATTATGAAATCAATGGAACGGTAACCGCTGTTGGCGGCGCTCCGATCGAGGGCGCCAATGTCTTGGTTACAGGCGGTACGACTCCCCGTTCATTGACCACCGACGAATTCGGTGAATACAGTTTAATGGTGGATGCGGGTGAATACACCCTGACTGCCAGCAAAGCCGGCTACCTGCCCGAAACCAAAACTGCCACCGTCACTGAAGGCGCGACAGCGCCGATCGTGGTCGACTTCGAACTCGAAGTTCTGCCCGACATCCTCGTGACTGGTGCGGTTTATGACGGCGGAATGTTTGAAGGACCTGCTCATGGCTACCCGTTATACGCCAGGATGACCTTCACTCAGACCGGCTTTGAAGAAGTTATCTATACAGACCCCTTCACTGGTGAATACGAACTCACCCTGTCCAACGGTCAGGAATATGATCTAAAGATCGAAGCGATGGTTGGTGGTTACGAAGTCCTTAACACGACTATCACTCCCACCGGAGCGATTGCTTTTGAACAGGATTTCTACT
>ENA-UOOK01003489-UOOK01003489.1-fermentation-metagenome-genome-assembly--contig:-NODE-3489-length-17831-cov-6.671636_pt1 | contig 17831 bp, 12 predicted proteins | sample MGYA00245777_ERZ724023 | MGnify/ENA primary metagenome ERZ724023 (study PRJEB28704, sample SAMN03018312) | fermentation metagenome | biome: anthropogenic terrestrial biome; feature: soil; material...
TCCCGGGAGGTCTTTGCCGACCACCCGGTCAACCAGCGCAGGCTGAAGGAGGGAAAGACTCCGGCTACCGTTGTCTGGCCGTGGAGCGGCGGGAGGAAGCCGTCGCTTGCACCCTTCCACGAGAAATACGGTCTTCACGGCGGGGTTATCTCCGCGGTTGACCTCTTGAGCGGCATCGCCCGCCTTGCCGAGATGGAGGTGATCCGTGTCCCGGGCGCCACCGGGTTCCTGGACACCGATTACGAGGCGAAGGCCCGTTACGCAGTCGATGCCCTCGACCGCCTCGACTTCGTCTACATGCACGTCGAGGCCCCCGACGAGGCCGGGCACATGGGGAGCGTGGAGGAGAAGGTGCGGGCGATCGAGCGGCTCGACGAGGCGATCGGGATCGTCCTGGATCGGCCGGAGACGATTGTTGCAGTCCTCCCCGACCATCCGACGCCGATACGAATCAAGACCCATACCGCGGACCCGGTCCCGTTTGCGGTGCTCGGGAAAGGGCGAGACGACGTTTCAGCGTTCTCGGAGCGGGAGGCGGCGAAGGGATCGTTCGGACTCGTGCAGGCGCCGGAGTTCCTGTCCCTGCTCTTCTCGGACTGAACTTGCCCGGAACGGGACAAAAACGCCCTGGCACCACCATTTCATGCCCCCATACAACAACGCTTCCCGGATATAGAGTCCCTGACGACAGAGAAGATCAACGGGGATCCAAGATCGAGCAGCGGGTGGGAGGGCTCTCCCCGATGCAGAAGATCCTCATCGGGACCAGTAGATTGGTGACCGGCCGTTCCATCACCATCACCACCCGGAGGCCCGGCTCTGCACCTTTTGGAGCAGTGACGTCTCTCCCCATTGAAGCGGGATCTCTCGATCACCCTATTTAGAGCAAGTTGCCGGGCCATCGTTCGCCCGGGCCCGCCGACAGGGGCATCTGGAGTCATTCCAAGTGCTCACGCCCCCAGGGGTCGCGGACCCCACATTTTCAAGCACCCCGGATTCAGGATGCCGCCTCGTAGACCCTGAATTAATCATCGCTCGCCCTCTGGCGGCTTTCCGAGCACTGTACTTTTGATCCGTCACCCCAATCAGCAACAGCGAAATGCTTGTCCTAGCATATAAATGTAGCTCAGCATAATATGATATAATTAAGAGCTTTATTTAAAATAAACCGATTTTTTGCTGACAATAAACACTTTGAACAGTTTAAATGTAATTTCTGTAATGCACTGTTTTAAATATTAGAATGATAAAATAACTCTGAGGGATTCACCCTCACCTGCCCGCCTGGAGGCCAAATGGACTCCACAAAGGGCGGATCTAGGAGAATCGACATGAAAAAGCCCCTATTTCTTGCACTGGCCCTGTGCATGGTGATTGCAGTCGTCGCACCGGCACTGGCCGCGCAAAATGAGGAGGTATCACAGGGTGCGTACGATATCCTTGTGTACATCGACAGTACAAAGATTATTGCAGAGGACAGCACCGGTAAGGTGATCAGCAGCGGAACCGCGGGAACAGATGACAGCAACGTCATCCAGACCGCAGTAAAGGCCGTAAGCAATGGTACCATACTCTTCCAGGCAGGGACTTATGCCCTGAACGGCCCGGTTGAAGTCAGAGTCTCCAACCCCGACGCCGACACGGAAGATCCTTCCGACACACTGGCCTACAAGGCACACTCAGTGCCCGGTCGTATCAACTTCGTTGACTTCGACTATGGCGGGGAAGGCGTCGCCTACCACGACACCGTGGCCGGCAACCAGGGTGATGCCACATACCGCACCGACAGCGCAGACGTCGACATCAGTGCGCGGAGCGCCGTCGATGTCCCGGTCATTGCCTACACCTACGCAGGCGAGTGGCTCATGTTCTCCGGGATGCAGGTGGCTGAGTCCGGTACCTACGATGCAACGTTCTACGTCAGCACCACGGAGAGCGGCAGAACCTTCTCCGTGCTTGTGGACGGAGAGAAGGTCGCTACGGTCAGTCCCTCCAGCACCGGCAGCTGGTACACGTTTGCTCCCACCACAGTGCAGATTCCACTCACTGCCGGTAAGCACACGATGCAGGTAGCCATGGACACCGGATGGATCGACATGGCCTACGTCGAGTTTAAACCGACAGCATCGTCCCCCACGCCGACACCGACAGCAACGCCCACGGCAACACCGACGGCGACCCCCACAGCAGCACCGGGCACGCCCGACCTTGTTGTGACCGAGGTCTCCTGGGCGCCGGCAAACCCGGCAACCGGTGACACGATCACGATGAAAGCTGTGATCAAGAACCAGGGTACTGCTGCAACGCCGTCCGGCAAGACTCATGGCGTGGCATTCACGTCGAGCGGGAACCTCGGCTCAGCAGTATGGTCCGACAGCCACACCACCTCGATCGCCCCCGGCGCCTGGGCCACGGTGACCGCTAACGGCGGCGTTGCCGGTTCGACCTGGACTGCAGCTGCAGGCACCTACACGATCACCGCGACGGTCGATGATGTGGACCGGATTGCAGAGGGCAACGAGAACAACAACGTGCTCACCACTACGATGACAGTGGGTGGCTCCGCGGTAACGCCGACGCCAACAAAGACGCCGACACCGGCGCCCACTAAAACCCCGACGCCCGCGCCGACAAGGACGCCGACCCCGACACCGACGCCGGGTCAGAACGTCTACGGGGCGGACGCCAACCCCACGGGGAACCCCATCGGGGGCGGTGACGGGTACAAGAACATCGTCAGCAGGAGCAACGCAGACTACATCGTCGACACGACGAGCGAACTCGTGAGCGCACTCAGCTCGGCACAGTCCGGAGACATCATCTGGGTCGAAGAGAACGCCAACATCGACATGAGCGGCCGAACCAGCACGATTCGGGCAGGGGTCACCCTCGCGAGCAACCGTGGTGAGGTTGGGTCGGATGGCGGCAGGATCTACCAGACATCAGGCGGAAGCCGGCTGTTTACCATCGGCGGCCAGAACGTGAGGATCACCGGTCTTCGTCTCGAGGGTCCGCAGAAGGATACCAGTGCGTCGTCGACGAACGTCGGTATCTACACCTCCTACCGGAACCTCGAAGTGGATAACTGTGAGATCTTCGGCTGGGGCAATGCCGCAATCGGTATTGCCGGTACCGGCGGCTCCGACATGAAGACCGGCGCGTACATCCACCACAACTACATCCACCACAACCAGGTGGCCGGTCTTGGATACGGCGTCTGCTTATCCAGCGGCGGTGTAGCGCTCATCGAGGCAAACTACTTCGACTACTGCCGGCACGCCATCACCGGAGCAGGAATGGCCGGAGACGGATATGAGGCGAGGTACAACATCTGCGGTCCGAACTGGATCACAACGTCGCCCCATAACTTCGACATGCACGGCACCTCGTCCGGCTCCACGACAATCGCGGGAGACACGATCAAGATCCACCACAACACGTTCCTGGGTACAACCTCCCAGATGCCGACGTGCATTGCGATCCGCGGCGTTCCCCGTGACGGTGCGTACATCGACCACAACTGGTTCTACTTCACCAGGGATGCACCAGTCTGGCAGACAGGTGGAAAATCAGGGATAAGCATGACGAACAACCTGATTGGCGCAAGCGGAACTCTCTCCGCATCAGGTCCGATCAAGTATTACTGAACAGTAAGCGGGCGGGAAGGTCCATAGTGGCCCCCCATTACCCCCTCTTTTCCGCCAGATAACGAACTCTTCTCGTCACCATATAGAACTTTCCTGTGCGATGCCTGCCATACCCCGGCAGGGGGCAAAACCATAGAGGTTACCGGCGCCCCACAACCGGTTCTCAGCTCGGAATTCTCTTCAGGACAATAAGTTTATCATCGTCCATCGGGGAACCAGAGAGGGAAATCCAGTGCGTCGACGAGAGATCATCCTCACGGTCCTGGTCCTGCTCTGTGCAATGCTGGTTATTGCGATAGCGATCGGGATCTATTTCCCCGGACCGGAAAAGACAGATGGGATCGGCCCGATCTCTTTCACGCCGTCGTCGGATAACCCTGATCCGGCGACCATGAGCCCCGGCCACGAGCCGGCCTTCGGTGCTGAATCAAATCCCACGGGAAGTCCCATCGGGGGGGGTGACGGCTACCGGGAGATACTCACCCCGATAGATCCGGGAGTGGGGAGTATCGTCACAACCACTGACGAACTGCTCGCCGCCCTCCGGGACGCAGGGAGCGGGGACGTCGTCTACATCGATGAGACAGCCCGTATAGATCTCACGGATGCTCCGGGAGGCGTGATCATACCGGGGGGCGTCACGCTTGCCAGCAACAGGGGAGAGAGGAGCACACCCGGGACGGCAACCTACCAGTTTGAGATCGAAGAACCGGGAGATTATGTTCTGTGGGCCCGTGCACTCGTATCGGGTGAGGAGGGGGGCTCCTTCTGGGTATCGGTGGACGGGGGTGAACTTCAGCGGTGGGATCTTGAGGCGGATCCTGACTGGCACTGGAATAGAGGTGGGGCTCACTACCTCCCCGGCGGCCAGCACAGCCTGAACATCCATTGGCGCGGAGGCGATCTGAACCTTGATAAACTCATCATAACGTATGACACGAACTACCTCCCCGGCGTTGCCGTAGAGGAGCGGGAGGGAGAGACCCATCTGGAGGCGGAATCCGGGGTGTTATCACCGGAACTGGAACGAACAGAAGACCCCGCAACTTCGGGCGGGGCCTACGTATCAGCTGTCGACGAATCCACCGGGAGTGAAGGCCCCGTCTCTTCGGGGGGGCGCATATACTTTGGGCCCACGGGTCCCGACCGTCGGGTAGGGTTTATTGCCGGCGGGGAGCATGTGAGGGTCACCGGGCTCTGTCTGGAAGGCCCGCATACCGGGATCGATCAGATTGATCACTCGGTCATCGGGATCTATTCGGCCTACCGCAACATGGAAGTGGATAACTGCGAGATCTTTGGCTGGAGCGGTGCCGCTATCGGCATCGCCGGCACCGGCGGTGCCGATATGCAGACCGGCGGATACATTCATCACAACTATATTCATCACTGCCAGATGGACGGATTCGGATACGGTGTCGTGGTATCGGGGGGAGCGGTGAGTCTAATTGAGGCAAACTACTTTGATTACTGCCGGCACGCGATCGCCGGAAGCGGGGTCGCCGGGGACGGATATGAGGCGAGGTACAACATCTGCGGTCAAAACTTCATCGCAGGCTCCTCCCATAACTTCGACATGCACGGCGTTGTGTCCGGCACCGGCACAATCGCGGGGGACACGATCCGGATCCATCACAACACGTTCACGGCCACAGGACCCCTAAACGCATTCCCGATCGCCATCCGGGGCATACCCCGCGACGGCGCATACATCCATCACAACTGGTTCCACTACACCCAGGCACCGCCGGTCTGGCAGACCGGCGGGCAGGGAAATGTCCACGTGACAGAGAACCTGATCGGGCTGAACAGGACACTCTCCCCATCGGGGCCGATCGAGTATTACTGACCGGTCTTTCGGGGGCCCGGGCGGCACCTATCGCCGCCGATAGGACCCGTACGGCACCCGCTGGAGATTATCAGGATGGCCCCCTCCGGGTCATCCTGCGTCATCCGGTTGCGGGGAGACGGGAACGCAAGCTCATCTTTATCAGGGTTGAGCGTTGAACGGGGTCCCGATGATACGGAGGCAGAGTTTGGAATGAAAGTTCAATCACTTGAGAGACTGGCCGGGATCTTCCCCTACCTGATACTCTTCACCTACATCGCAGGCTGCATCTTCTGCCTCCTGATCGACAGGATGAGTTACCTGATCAACGGTTCGATCCTTGCGGTTCCTGCGATCATCGGGTCTTTTGCATTCCTGCTCATCAGAAAGAAGGAGATCGACCTCTCAGTTACGCAGGAGGTATTTCGTTACCACCGCCTAGTCTCCCCGCAACTCTTTCCGGCGGTCTTCACCCTCACCGTGCTCGCCTTTCTCGTAACCCCGGCTGCTTCCAGGTGGGGCCTCCTTGGCGTGCTTGTTCTGTATGCGATAATATTCATCCAGATCGTATCCGCCCGGTTGCGGCCGGCAGTGGTGCTCGTCGAGATCATGCTCACCCTTGCAGTCACGATCTACAGTTATACCCTGCGGCCGGCCCTGTACTTCGGGACGACGGATCTCATGCCGCACAGTTACATGGCTGCCATCACCTATATCTCAGGGCACGTTATCCCGGGCGAACTCGGGACGTATACCTACTTCCCCCTGTATCATGTGTTTGTGGCCTTATCTTCCCACGTGCTCGGCCTGGACATCGAGACCTCCCTCTTCGTCACCACCGGCCTGATATTCTCCACAACCGTGCTGTTCCTGTATCACCTCGTAAAAAGCGTATTCCATAACGACCAGATCACCCTCCTGGTCGTTCTTGCGTACGCGATGAACGCCGACGTCATATACTACGGCACCTATATGGTGACAAGGACCCTGGCCTATGTTGGGTTCCTCATTCTCCTGTACCTGATCTACTCCATTGCAGAGATAAAACCCGACCCGGGTTACGCCGTCACCAGGCCTGCGGAGAGAAGGGTTTTTGCCGTGGTCATGGTTCTCTTTATCCTGTTGACCCACCAGGTCTCGATGCCCATGATCATCGCCCTGATCGTGCTCCTCTTCCTCCTCGAACGGCTCACCGATGAGAGGAGGCACATGAGTACGGCCTTCCTGATGGTCCCGGTATCCCTGTTCGCCAGTTACTGGCTCTTTGTCGCCTACCCCTTCGTGAAGGACCTCTTCCCGCGCGCCAACCTGGCTGTTTACCAGAACATCGTCTTCACCGAGGCAGTCTACCAGGGCTGGAACTTCCTGCTGAGCCAGGTTGACACCCTCTTCGTCGTGTTCTTCGGACTCCTGGGGGCGATCTACCTCATATGGAAACAACAGCCGGCGTACACGACCGTCTTTGGTATGTTAGGACTCGCTGCGATCATTCTGAACGTCCCAAGTGTTCTTACCGTGGTGTTTCAGTTAGTATCGGTCCTCCGGATTGACCGGTTCGCCATCCTGTTCTTACCGATCCTTGCCGTCGCCATAGGCGTGGGGATCTACGTCCTCATCCGGTACCTTGCCGCCCTGAACCTCTCGCCCAGATGGGTCGGGGCCGTAATGGTCACCCTCATTGTCCTCTACGGCATCAGTTCTCTCGGGTTTGTCAGGGAAGAACCGGGTTACATCCGTTACTCCTTCGAGCAGGACGAGATCGCCGGGTTTAACTACGTGCTCGATAAGGTGCCGAGCGGATCCGTGCTTCACTCGGACTACTACACGCTGCGGTTCTTCGGACGAAAGGAGATCAACGAGTCGGAGCGCCTGGGGCTGCCGTACTATACTAATCGTATCATACAGGACGATCTGGCTATTGCAGAAGAGAGCGGATATGTCATCCTGCTGGATGATCAACTCAGGCATGGCGGACTGCTCTTTGGTGAGGAGGCGGTGATGGAGGAGACAGAGTTCAACCCGGAAGAGGGCCTCCGGCCCTATCTCTCCACAGGGGAAAATGTCCAGAATATAACCGGGAGACTCTTCGTGGAAGACAGGGTCTACTCAAATAGGGGCATCGACATCTATTATTTCATACGCTGATGGGGTGTGAGGAGATGCAGCAGGGCGGTGCCTTGCTGCAACGCCACCCCGGGAGGATCGTCGCCCTATCGAGCGGGTCCACACGAAAAGCAACCGCTCGCGCAACTCTTAACCCTTGATCCGGGTTTCGTCCGGAGAGAGCGCCATCCTCTTCCCCCAAGGCTCTTATCCTGAAAGAGGAGATGGCATTTTGCGGCAGCGTGGTTGATTTTTACCGGCGTGAGTGATTCCAATTCAAGAAAAAGGGTTGCAGAAGCTCGCTGGGGAAGCCAGGAGCTCAGGTAAGGCGTATAAGACCATCCTCGAATGCAGGAGGGGCGGCGATGACGCGATCCCCCGATCAGTTCGACATGCAATTTTCCGCGGAGGCGCACAGGGTCTCGGCACGAATAAACCGTTATAGGGTCCATCCCGGAGATTCAGCGAATATAGGACGATACCCTCGCAAATTCCACGCAAACATTATATAGTATCCCCGGAAGGGCATTCCCCTATGCCAGGTCCAGAGTCTGTAGCATTCACGACACTCCTGAAGTTCAAGGGATACCTGCCCACCTCCGGGCCTGAGGATATGCCTGCAGGCGTGAAGGGTGAAGCCACCGGATCCACCTCTTATAGGAGACAGGGTTTGGGCAGCGTGCTCACGCCACCGGAAGAGCAGTGTGAGTTCGTTAACGGAGCCCGGGGCCTGCCCGGAGACCTCCCGGGGTATGCTGCTACCACGACCAGGAGACCTCAATCGGGAAGGTCTCCGCTGACGGGCGGCGGCACCGGCACTAATCGGGGTGGACCATGAGAGTCGCGCAGGTAACCCCGTATTTCCTGCCGCATAACGGCGGGATGGAGATGTACGTCTATAACTTAAGCAGAGGTCTGATCAACGAGGGTCATACGGTGGAGGTGATAACCGCAAACGTTCCTGAGGGCAGGACTCATGAAGTCATCGACGGCATTTCCGTCAGAAGACTGAGGTGTCTTGGGGAACCGTTGAGAAATCCTCTTGTACCATCTATATTTCTCCTCATAAACGAACTGAAACGGTTCGACATCATCCATATTCACAACGTCTACAGTTTTACCGCCCTCTCCTTTCCCCTGTTGAAGAGGTTCTGCAAGATCCCTCTTGTCCTCACACATCACGGTCAGTTGATGTTCGGCGAGCCCTTGAAGGACATCTGTGTACGGCTCTATGAAAAGAGCGCAAAAGAGGTTATCTTAAATTCCGTAGACACGGCTGTGGCACTCTCGGAATCGGACGCCCGGCACATCTCGCAGCACACCAATATGGCGGCACAGGATGCACCACCCCCGCCTCGAAGCGTCGTCACGATCCCGAACGGCTACGACAACAAAAAGTTCCGTCCTATGGATTCCCGGGAGTGCAGAAAGGCATTGGGCCTGCCTTCGGACAAAAAGTTGATCCTGAACGTCGGGAGGCTGTATGGTGCGGTCAAGGGGCATGAGCACCTCATCGAAGCGATGTCACAGGTCGCGGCGGAACGAAAGGACGTCCTCTGCGTAATCGTCGGTCCGGGGAGACTCTATTCTACCCTTGAGCAGCAGATCCGGTCGCTCAACCTCGAAGACTCTGTTGTGCTCGCCAGCGGGAAGCCGCATGATGAGATTCCTCTCTGGCTGAACGCCTGCGATCTCTTTGTGCTGCCGAGCTTGAGCGAAGGCAACCCGACGGTCATGTTCGAGGCCTTCGGGTGCGGGAAGCCCTTCGTGGGGACGAGGGTGGGCGGGGTTCCGGAGGTCATCACCTCCGACGCATACGGCCTGCTGGTCGATCCCGCCGACCCCGACGACCTTGCCGAGAAGATCCTGGTTGCGCTGGACCGGGAGTGGGACCGCGAGGCGATCCTCGCATGCTCGGAGCGGTATACGTGGGAGAACATCACAAAAGAGATCATGGACGTCTACGCCGAGGTGCTGGGGTGAGACCCGGATGAGACTGCTCGTCTGCACGACGGAGTATTTTCCTCACGGTGCAGGCATGGCCAACGTCGTCTACAACATCGTCCAGCAACTCACAGAGAGAGACATTGAGTGCACGGTCTGTTCGCCGAAAGGCCCGGATATCAAGCTCGGAAGCTGGCCCCTGATAGAGAAGGCGGGCGTTGTTGGCCTGATCAACTACTGGTACCGGGTCTCGCGGTACTTCAGGGATAGCGACTACGATGCCGCCTGGCTCCAGAACCCCTTCATCATCGCCGATAACCCGTTCAAGCGCTGCCTGGTGACAATGCACTCAACATACTCCGGATCGAGCGACCTCGGGGTTGGGAATCTTCCCTTTCACCTGTATGAGTCGGTTGTTGCCCGGATCGAGCGGTCCTGCCTGAACCGCATGCCCCCAAAAACCCTCTTCACCGGCGTCGGGCAGCCGGTTCGTGAGGAACTGGAACGAATCGGGGTCGCACGGGACCGGATATCCTACATCCCGAACGGGGTTGACGTCCGGCGGTTCCACCCCTCGCCGGAGAAAAAGGCTCTCCGGAAGAAGTTCGGCATCCCGGAGAAGGGCGTGATTCTCCTGAGCGTTGGCCGCCTGATCCCCGCAAAACAGCCGTTCACCCTGATCGAGGTCTTCGCGCACCTTGAGAAGAAGCACAGAGACATGACTCTCTGCATCGCCGGAGGAGGCGAGCTCCTTGAGGCGGCAGAAGACCGGGCCCGGAGGCTGGGAGTGCGTAACATCCTCTTTCTCGGGACCGTGGATCACGACCGGGATCTCCCCAACCTCTATGCCTGCGCGGACTACTACATCATGACGTCGAAATATGAAGGAGGAATGCCGCCCCTGACGCTTGCAGAAGCGATGGCCTCCGGACTGCCGTGCATCGTCTCCGATATCCCGAACCTGCGGATCGTGAAGGAAGCCGATTGCGGGGTAACAGTTGCCCTGGATGATGCTTCACGCGCCGCGGATGCAATCCTTTACTACCTGCACGGGGAACACGCCGATCACGCGGCGAACGCGAGGAGATACGCCGAGGAGACACTGAACTGGGAGACCCTTTCGGCAAGATACGCACAGATGCTTGAGCACCTGACCGCAGGGTGAACCGGGGAGATCGCCGTATGCCGGATGTCGTTAGGTATAAACCGGATTGAGATGCCAATGCCGGCGGGTACCTGTATGGACGTTATCATTCTTGATGCACACCCGGTGGAGGACGTACGGATCGAGAGGCATATCACCTACCTCGCGGAGCAGGGAGTGAACGTCTGCCGGATACACTACAACTACCCGGACGAGTCTGCAAAACCGGGAATATTCTCCCAGTACGGAGTAAAAGGGTTCAGGATAAACCGCTTCTTCTTCCAGGGGAAGGCGAGGACCCTGTATTTCATGGGCTATTGTTTACGGCCAAAGATACGGGCAGACTGCTGCAGAGCGCTGGAGGCGCTCGGTATCGACCCGGCACAACCATCCATCATCCACGTCCACGACCCCCTGCTGCTGCCGCTGGCCGGCATGCTCGTCAGGGATAGTCTGCCGAACTCCAAGGTCGTCTACGACAGGCATGAGGTCTACGAGGAGTGGGTTCACTTCGGACGAATATCAATACCGCTCTTCTACGAAGACCTCGCGAAGAAGCGGATCTCCGGGACGGTCGTCGTCTCGGAGCACCACCTCGATGCGGTTCGCGGATTGTTTCCGGATTCAAGCATCATAGCGGTCCCGAACTATGCGGCAGCCGCGGCTTACGATACTGATGCGATAGACGAGAAACTCCATACAACCGGGACCGGGATGCAGGTGCATGCCGTGTATATCGGGAGCCTCAACAACGCCGCCGACAGGGATGTCGACCTCCTGCTCGAGATCGCCGATTCGGCCATTCGCTCATATGACAGCGTGACCTTCTTTATCGGCGGGACGTCCATGGATGAAGGATCGAGGGCGAAGATCGAGGAACTCGCCGGAAGACACAACGGCAGGTTCCGGTTCCTCGGCTATGTCCCGCGGGAAAAGACGATCGAACTCACGGAGGAAGCCCATATCGGCTTCCTTCTTGTGAGGCCGGACGCGAGATACTGGGTGAAGACCTCGCCCAACAAGATCTTCGAGTACCTGGTCTGCGGCACGGTCCCCATCGTCAGGGCCGACGTCGATCATGCCGATGAATTGAGGGCCTGTTCGCTGATCTTCGATCGAACGGATGAGAACGAAGTAATCGTGAACGCAGTCCTCGATCTGCTCGGCAGCCCTGAACGGCTGCAGCGATATATGGGCAGTGCCAGGGAACTGAGCACGAACTACACCTGGGAATCCGTAGCGTGCCGGTATATTTCACTCTATACCGCGTTGCTCTCTTCCGGAACCGCAACCGGCGCTACTGTCCGGAAAGCGCCTCATACAGCAGATGGAGGCAAAACCCGGTAAACCGGGAGCAGCATCGCCGCTCCGCTCCGGGGAGGGGGTCCGGGCTGCCCCTCGACTGCGACCCGGCCTGCAGGAAGGAAAGATGCGCGGTCAGGTTTCTTCGCCCTTCAAAAGCACCTTCCGGACTTTGTAAGATACCTGTATCGGCTTTGAAAGCAGGAAAAGGTTCGAGTGGATCGGGAGATGCCGGACCCCGAATTTTGCCTTGTTGCGAAAACGGGTGTTTTCCGGGTCCAACTTCTGTCGTCCGAAGGATATCCGTTCGTACCCGTTCTTCCATGCCCAGTTGATGTCCTCCCACATGATGTAGTAGGCAGGGGTATACCGGTTCGGGAGATCCCGGTTGAGCGCCATGAACTGTCCATAGAACCTTCTCCTCGCCGGGTCGGCGATTGCAAGCGATCCGCCAGCAAAGAGATTGTCCCGGACTAGCGCCGTTATCCGCAGCTCGTCCGGCGGGAAGAGGTCCCGGATCCTCTCAAAGAAGGCAAGCGGCAGGATCTCGCCGCGGATGTGGGTCAGGTTCCGGGTATAGTAGCGGTAAAAATCCCCGATATCTCCGGACGGAGGGACTTCATGGATCTGGAATTCGTCGTTCTCAAACGTCCGTATGGCCTGTCTCGTGCTCTTCGAGAGCCCGGCCCATATAGTATCGGGAGGGGTCTCTCTCAGGTCCACCATCATGTGGCCCGTAGCGTCGCTTTCCCTGTGATGGACGAATCTGGTCTTGCATGACAGGGCGCGGTTGCCCGTATTGAAGTGCAGGAACGAATACCTCTTCGCGAGAAGCGATAGAACTTCATCGAACCGATCGGTATCGAACTGATCGTCGAGTAAAACACCGTTCTCGTCAGAGTGCGGGATGCTGACCAGGCCCCGAAAGTTCATGACCGACCGTTCGGCCCAGGGACATATCCCGACAACCTCTTTGTCGCTCCTGATGAGGTAATATCGTAATTTCAGGTGGAGAGTCTCCTCAAGGACCTGCTTCCACTTTAAACTGTGAAAGAGAGTCCCCTCGGGAGATTGACTGTTGAACTCCTCCCACTGGCGGGCGTTGTCCCCGGATACCAACTCGATAGAGCAAGACATGTGGGATACCTGCAGGGGCCCGATATAAACATTTCCGGACTGGATGCGACGGAGCGCTCATTGCGCCACGTAACGAAAACCGTTCCCGGAGGGCCACGTGGATGATAGACTCCGGCTCCGGCACCGAACTGGCAGCCGTTGCATCCCGTATCGTACATATACTTCCGGAGCCCGACGCCCGGGCCGAACCGGTTTTTGCGGGGTAGACGTCCTGTCATTACGGGACCGAAGCACCCGGCATGCACCGCGGCGACTGCCGGAGCATCAGGAGTGCATTACATGGGGCAGAAAATATTAAGGCAGGTGTCGTTAAAGGTGCCGACGCATGGCATACTCGGTCGAACCGTTATCGGAGAGCAATGCCCGTCAGTGGGAGGAGTTCAACAGTCAATCCCGGAGCGGAACCCCGTTTCACAGCCTGAAATGGAAGGATACCATAGAAAACGCGATGGAGTTGAGATCAAGATATTTTCTGATCCGGAATGAAGGGAGTGTTGTGGGGATATGCCCCTTCGTAGAACAATCGATGAAGTTATTCCGGGGCTTAAACGGCATACCCCGTTCTGATTACAATAACATCATACTGGACGGCATCTCCGATCCCGACCATGTCAATGAGATCCTGTCCCTCTTCCCGAAGAGGTACTCCTACCTGTTCTTTGATACGTATGACCCGGCCCTGCCGGAGAGGATCGCGTATACTAACATCCCGAATGAGGCCGGGAGCAATCTGATGCTCGACTTAAACCAGAATCCCCCGGAGGTCATATGGAAGGATATTCTCTCCAAAGACGACCGGTATAAGATAAGCAGATTTGAAAAAGGAGGGTTTACGGTTCGGGAGATAATAAACGGGCATGGCATCGAGGAGTTCTACCACTACTATGCGGAGAACCTGAACCACATCAAAGGATACGCTCTGCCGCTTGTACACTTCGAGAGACTTCTGGATTCATTTTCACGGGACGAGGTGAGAATTGCGATCCTCGCGAACAACGATGTCTTTGCCGGGGGTAACCTGATGTTACTGGATCCGGCCCAGAGAACGGCCTATTTCATGTTTCTTGCACTGAACCGGAACCTTCCGAACAAATACTCGCCCACATATTACCTCTCGTGGGAGGGCATCAACTGGGCGCAGGCGAACGGGTACGAACGGATATCCTTCGGGCGGGAGAGGCCGGAGAATCACCGTGTGCGGGGTAAACAGAAGTTCGGGGCGGAACCGGTCCCGATTCACTCACGGGTCGTTTTTCTATCAAAGACGGCTTCCCGCCTCTATCGGTTGAGGAAAGCCTTTCAGGGAGGCGGGCAGGTGGACGATCCCTCCCAAGGCCGGGTGTCCTGAATGGTTCAAACGGAGGTCCGGGCAGTCGACCCCGGCGAATATCCCGCATGGGACGAACTGGTCGCGATCTCTCCCCAGGGGACGGTCTTTCACACGAGCGACTGGCTGGTCCGGACCGCGTCGTCCCTGAACCAGACGCTGAGGCTACTCGGGTGCTACGAGGATGACGCACTGGTCGGGGGCTGCCCGCTTCTCCTGTCAAACCTTTATAAAATGCTCAGAACAGCCACTTCCGCAGCACTGCTGACCCCATACGGCGGGGTGGTGACAGCCCCGGTGGAGAGTACGAAGCAGCGGGAGAAGGAACTGCACACCGGGAAGATCGTCACTGCCATCCGCGATCACATTCTCCGGGAGAAGTTCGACCACGTAAACCTGGTAAACTCGCCGGGCCTCGATGATATCCGGGGGTTCACCAGGCATGGGTGGGAGGTAAAAGTATACTACACCTACATGCTTCCGGTAGACGGGGGTGTTTTTGAGCGGATATCAAAAAATGCACGGCGAAGCATTCGCAAGGCCCAGAAACTGGGCATTGTTGCCGCAGAGCATTTCGATGCCGGGGCATACTGGAGGCTCACGGAGAGCACCTTTGCAAAGCAGAACTCGCAGCCGCCGTTCTCGCAAGAGCACCTCATAACCATGCTCGAGGTTATCAAGGAGAAGAACCTCGGCGAGATGTGGGTCGCGAGGACTGCCTCGGACGAGATCGCCGCGGCCGAGATCATTGTCCGCGATGCAAAGACCGCCCATCGCTGGTCTGCCGCTTCTGCGGAGGAGCACCTTAACACCGGAGCGGCATCGCTTCTCCTCGGTGAGATCGCCGCCCGTTGTGCGGATCGAAACAGCCCCTCGCTCAACCTGATGGCCGGGAATCGAGCCCACCTGAGCACATTCATAGCGAGTTTCAACCCGGATCTTGTCCCGTACTACAGCGTCGAACGGTGCGGGGTCGGGTATCGCATCGCAAGGAGCATCGTGAGGGGTATAACCCCACGCAACGTATAGCACACTTGTGTAAGATTATGCGGCGGAACTGCCCCGTCCGTGCAATGTAGGCGAAGAAGGACCCGCCGCTCGGATACAGCGGACGAGCACGAGGATTCTGCTGTCAATGAAAAACATTATTGTCTCCTCAGGATAGTGCGTCCCCGATGACCTGCTCCACTGAGGTCTTATCGGAGGGCAACGCTCATCGGTGGGAGGAGTATAATACCCGATCCGGCAAGGGCACGCTGTTTCACGGTCTGCGATGGAAGAGGCTTCTCGAAGACGTGCTGAAGGTAAAATTACGATACTATCTCATCTTCGATGGCCAAAAGGTTGTCGGCTTATGCCCGTTTGCCGAACAGTCCGCCGGCTTCTTCCGGGGTTTAGCGAGCATACCCCACTCGGAGTTCAACAACCTGGTACTGGACGACTCTTTCGACAGCGCTCATTTAAACGAGATTCTGTCACTTTTCGCAAAAGAGTACTCGTTCCTCCATCTCAGCACTTATGACCGGGAAGTTCTGGACAACATAAACTACAACGGTTTCAATACCGGGGAGACGGGCAACATGGTCCTGAACGTGAAGCAAAAGCCGCCTGAGGAGATCTGGAGCAGTCTTTCGCGAAACATGCGATATAAGATCCAGGTATTCGAGAAGAAGGGATTCAAGATCCGGGAAGCCCGTCAGCGCTCCGAGATCGAGTGGTTCTACCGGTATTATGTGGAGAACCTGAACTATATCGAAGGGGACATCCTCCCGCTCTCCTTCCTTGAAGGACTTCTTGAACTCTTTCCCGGGCGGGTGAGGATCGAGATCCTGACCAACGGCGACGTATTCGCCGGCGGGTCCCTGACCCTGCTCTCGCCCGAGCGAAAGACGGCCTACTACCAGTATCTGGCCCTGAACCGGAATCTCCCGAACAGGTACACTCCTACCTACGCCATCTACTGGAACCTGGTCAACCGGACACGGGATGACGGGTATGAATATCTCTCCTTCGGACGACAGCGGCTTGACCTTAAAAACCCACGCTTCCAGGACAAGGCAAAATTCGGGGCAGAACATGTGCCGATCCATTCAAGACTGGTCCCGCTGTCGAGGATAGCATCGCTGGCGTACCAGGTGAGAAAGAGGTTCTCCGGGTAGCCGGGCCGTTCATCGGCCGGCGGCAACCGTTGCGCGATCGCAATCACGTCTCTTGCGGAGCACACCCGACGCCCCTACGGCCTGTTCCGGTGTGAGCGAAATGTTAATGTGCTCTCAGAGGTTTGACAGTGACAGGTTCTCCCCTCCACGAAACGGCGTCGGCAGAAGTTCAGGTGCATGCGCATGGAACGAAGGAGTTCTGTCCTGATAATCGTGATACTCGCGGCTATTATCGCCCTTACTGCCGTCGTCGCAGTTATTGCCCTCAATCCGGGCTTCCAGGAACCGGGGGCAGAAGGTGCGGGGGTTACGATCTCCGGCAGCGTGATCTCCGACGATGCCGATCCCGGCACGATCTACGTCCTCGCACTCTACCCGGTTGTTCTCCAGAAGATACGCGAGATGGAGACCGAGGCAGAGCCATACCTGTCGGGGCACGTTGCCGCATATACAACCATCGGCGCTCTGGGGCCCTACAGCATCAGAGTTCCCGAACACGGCGAGTACATCATCTATGCCTGGAAAGATACGAACGGTGACGGAGGGATCAACCATGAAGAGTACCTGGAGCCGACCGGCTGGCACCGGACCGACGACTATCTCCTGCCGGCGAGCGTCGACGTGACCAAAGGCAGCAGCGTTACCGGGATAGATCTGACGTTGATCGCCCCGACCCCCTATCCGGACGGGGAACTGAACGTCAGCCGGGGGAACGGAGGGGGGACCCTGAAGCAGATCAAGGGCTACCCGGTCCTGCACCTCCGGGGAACCGACGAAGAGCGGGCATATGCTCAGGGGTATCTTGTCGGCCCGCAGATCAGGGACTGGGTCGAGTACGTTCTGGTCGAATATTACGCCCGATCGCCGTCGCTCTACGAGAACAACCTTCTCCCCTTCATCCGGAACAACTTCTCGGCGAATGAACGCTACGTCCCCGTTGCCGATGAGATGATCAGGGGCATGCAGGATGCGGGGACCGACATGTACGTCGACGCCCTCGAACGGGACGTCACGCGCAACGATATCCTGGCAATGAACGCCCTGTATGCTCTGGTGCTCATGAGAGATTCCATATCGAATGGGGAACCGGGTGACCCGGGCGCGGACGAACCGGGCAGCGTCATGTGCTCGAACGCGGTCGTCTGGGGTGACCTGACGCAGAATGACGAACTTGCCGGCGCCGTGATCCACGGCAAGAATATGGACGGGGAGAACGACCTGCGGAAGGTCACGGTGAACA
>ENA-UOOK01003490-UOOK01003490.1-fermentation-metagenome-genome-assembly--contig:-NODE-3490-length-17830-cov-4.033024_pt1 | contig 17830 bp, 13 predicted proteins | sample MGYA00245777_ERZ724023 | MGnify/ENA primary metagenome ERZ724023 (study PRJEB28704, sample SAMN03018312) | fermentation metagenome | biome: anthropogenic terrestrial biome; feature: soil; material...
TCAGGGAGTGACTGTCATGGTACGCCTGTTACAATCAGAGCCCGGCAGGAAGGGAAGACGCCGGAAGAAATCAGCAATCAATACCACGAGGAGTTTGTATCTGTTTTTAATCGACTCGGGTTCAGCTATGATCTATACACCAAGACCTCCTCAGAAGAGCATAAGGCCTTTGTACGGGACTTCCATGCCAAGCTTTACAAAGGTGATTTTGTCTACAGAAAAACAGTGAAGCAGGCCCGGTGCCCATGCTGTGAAAAGGTATTGACCGACCGCCTAATTATAGGCCGGTGCCCTGTATGCGGGGAAACAGCAAGAGGCGATCAGTGTGACGCTTGCGGTACGATTTTGGAAGCCGATACAATTTTAGACGCACGGTGTGCTGACTGCGGAAGTGCGCTGATTTTTGGAGAAGCTACACAGCTTTTTATCGCCATTTCCAAATTGCATGACGAGCTTGTCGACTATCTCAATAAACACGCACGCTGGCGAAAAAATGCCATTGCCTTTACGAAAAGATATATTGACGAAGGCCTGCGCGACCGGGCCATAACACGGGATCTGGACTGGGGTATTGACGTTCCCAAGGAGGGCTTCGAGCATAAAAAAATTTACATCTGGGCAGAGAATGTTCTGGGTTATCTTTCGGCAAGTTCGCTGGTCTGCCGTGAGCGGGGAGAATCATTTTCGGAGCTGTTCGGCAAAAATGCCCGCCATTATTATGTTCATGGCAAAGATAATATCCCATTCCACACCATCATATTACCTGCGCTTCTATTGGGGCATGGCGGCAATTTGCGCTTGCCGGATGACATTATCTCCAGCGAATACCTGACCCTTGAAGGCCGAAAAATCTCAACCAGCCAAAACTGGGCAATTTGGGCAAAGGATATCGCTTTTCGCTATAACCCTGATTCCCTGCGATATTTTTTTATTGCTAACGGGCCTGAAAAACGGGATACCGACTTTTCATGGCGGGAATTTGTGGAACGCAATAACAGCGAGCTGGTCGGCGCCTATGGCAATTTCATAAACCGGACGCTTGCGTTCATCAAAAATTATTTTGGTGGTATCGTGCCGCAGGGGAGGCCGGATCCTGTTATTCAGAATGAGATTGCGGATTTATATGAAAAGGCCGGTCCGAGAATCGAAAATGGGCAGCTGAAAGATGCGCTGGATACCATATTTAATTTTGTACGTTCCGGAAATAAGTATTTTGATGCAAACCAGCCATGGAAAACGCGGACAGAAAACCAAGAGCATTGCTGTGACACTTTATTTAACTGTGTGCAAATCATTGCCAATCTTGCGATTTTGCTTTATCCGTTCTTGCCGTGTACCTCAGAAAGAATATGCAGCTGGCTTGGACTGAAAAATGGATGGGCATTTCAGAGCGTCCATGCGGGGGTTCGCCTGCCGGAGATTTCTATTCTGTTTGAACGGCCGGATAAGGGTATAATTGATAAAGAACTGAAGCGTTTAAACAGTGAATCCAGGTGACTATGGCATTGTGTATAAATTGATTTTTTAGAAATTTCGTTTATACTGGTAACATGATTTAGCAGGTGAAAGCATGACAAAGATACTTCTTGTTGAAGATGACAAGAGCATAGTGGATAATTTGTCCGAGTACCTTAAAGGCGAGGATTTTATCGTAGAATCGGCAGCCGGGCAGAAGCAGGCCATAAGCAAAATAGAGAAAAACCGGTATGATCTGGTCCTTCTGGATGTATCTTTGCTGGATGGCAACGGCTTTGCCGTGTGCTCCTATATTAAAAGCAACACCGATATCCCCGTTATTTTCCTGACCGCTTCAGATGATGAATACAGTGTTGTGACGGGCCTGGATATGGGGGCCGATGACTATGTGAATAAGCCGTTCCGGCCCAGGGAATTGGTATCCCGGATAAAAAGCGTCTTAAGGCGTACCGGCAATACCCAGCCGCTTATTGAACTGGATGGATTAAAGGTGGATACCGTAAAGGGAACGGTTCATAAGCATGGGAAGGAAATCTTCCTCTCGGTACTGGAATACCGGCTTTTACTGGTATTCTTAAACAACAGGGGAATTCTCCTTTCCCGGGCCAAGCTCCTGGAGGAAATCTGGGACATTGCCGGAGAATTCGTCAATGATAATACTCTTACGGTTTACATTAAGAGGCTTCGAGATAAAATTGAGGACGATCCCCAAAATCCTTCCATCATAAAGACGATCAGGGGCCTGGGCTACAAGGTGGGAGATTGAGGTTTATTTAAGCCCCGGATGTTTGATCATGATGACAGGAGGCATGGGGTATTCCATGAGCTTATTAAGAAATCCCGAGGTTAAAAGAAGTTTTCTGATATTCCTGGGAATTACAGTGGCTGCCATAGTCCTGGGCCTGATTTTGGGAACAGGCTATGGTTTATTTGCTTTTTGCCTTTGCTTTCTATTTGATGCCGTCTATTTGATTTCGACCAAAAAACGCTATAAAAATATAGAGAAGCTAAGCCGGGAGATTGACCTTGTCCTCCACGGAAAAGAGTCCATACATCTGGACGAATATGCCGAAGGAGAATTGTCCATTCTCCAAAGCGAAATATCGAAAATGACCATTCGGCTTAAGGAACAGGCCGGGGCCCTGAGAAAGGATAAAACCTATCTTGCCGATTCAATAGCGGATATCTCTCACCAGATCCGCACACCCTTAACCTCCATCAATATTATCGTGTCCCTGCTGCAAAGTCCTGAATTGGAGCTGGAACGCAGGAAGACGCTTATCCAGGAGCTGAAAAAACTCCTTTCCAGAATCGACTGGCTGATTTCAACGCTTCTGAAAATGTCCCGGCTGGAAGCTGGTATGACCCGTTTTAAGAAAGAAAAGGTACTGGTTTCGGCGCTGATCAAAAAAGCTGTCCAACCCCTTGCCATACCTATGGAGCTTCGGGGCCAGGAACTGAAGACAAGCATAAAAGGCGGGGCGTTCTACTTAGGCGACCTTGCATGGTCGGTGGAGGCCGTTTCCAATATTCTTAAAAACTGTCTGGAGCATACCCCCAAAGGCGGGATTATTGAGGTTGAAGCAGAACAGAACGCAGTCTATACCGAGATCGCCATTTCAGACAGCGGGAGCGGCATTGACGACGCGGATCTGCCCCATCTTTTTGAACGGTTTTATAAAGGGAAAAATTCAAATAGCCAGAGCTTTGGCATTGGCCTGGCCCTGGCCCGGATGATTGTGACAGAGCAAAACGGCACGGTCAAGGCGGAGAATAAACCCGGCGCAGGGGCCCAATTCACAATACGCTTCTATAAAGGAATTATATAGTCGTAGCCTCCGAACAATCCCAATATGACAGTTTTGTCACTTTAAAGTCACTGCCATGTCACCTTGACAAGGTAGAATTAATACGTAAACTGAAATCGGAGGATTAAAATGGAAATATTACGAGTTGAAAATTTGAACAAGATTTACGGATCCGGCGATAATATCGTCCGGGCTTTGGACGGTATGTCCTTCAGTGTTGAAAAAGGTGAATTCATTGCAATAATCGGCCCCTCGGGCTCAGGCAAGTCTACGCTTTTGCATATTTTGGGTGGTGTGGATAAACCCACTTCCGGCAAAGTATTTATGGATGGGGTTAATGTCTACGAACAAAACGATGAACAGCTGGCCATTTTTCGCCGCAGGCAGGTAGGCCTTATCTATCAGTTCTATAATCTGATCCCGGTTCTCGACGTGACAGAAAACATTACCCTGCCGGTCCTTATGGACCAAAGAAAGGTCAATGAAAAGCGCCTGGAAGAGCTTCTTACCACATTGAACTTAAAGGGCCGGGAAAATCACCTGCCCAATCAGCTGTCCGGGGGCCAGCAGCAGAGAGTGTCCATTGGAAGAGCTCTTATGAATGCTCCTGCGGTGGTTCTGGCCGACGAGCCCACAGGAAATCTGGATCGAAAGAACAGCCAGGAGATTGTGGAGCTTTTAAAGTTTTCCAATAAGAAATATAACCAGACCTTAATTATCATCACCCACGATGAAAATATAGCCCTTCAGGCAAACCGCATCATGGCCATTGAGGATGGGAAAATCATCCGGGATGAGGTGATCAGCCGATGAACATCTTCCATAAGGTCACATTAAAGACCCTTCAAAAAAACAGAACCAGAACTCTAGTCACCATCATCGGCATTATTCTCAGTGCAGCCATGTTTACCGCTGTCACAACCTTTATTTCCAGTCTTCAGAACTTTATGATGAATGTGGTCATCAGTGAGGAGGGAGACTGGCATGGATGCCTGTATGCGGCAACTTCTGAAAAGGTGTCGGAGCTTAAAGGCAATGATGAAATAAATCAGCTGGCACTGGCACAAAATATCGGCTACGCCGCCCTTCAGGAAAGAGGGAACGAATATAAGCCCTATCTTCACATTCTTGGTGTGGATACGGCATTCAAGGATACCATGCCGATACACCTTGTTTCGGGACGCCTTCCTGAAAACCCGTCGGAACTTATTTTGCCCGCGCACCTGAAAACAAACGGGGGAGTCAGCAATTCTCTGGGGGACCTTCTTGATCTTGCCATTGGTGACCGGGTATCCGAAGGAACTGTTTTGGACCAGCACAACCCATACTTGAACGGGGAAAAGGGGCAAACTGAAGAGCTCGTGATTCGTGAGAACCGCAGCTACACAGTAGTAGGATTTTATGAGCGGCCCAGTTTTGAGGACTATTCCGCCCCGGGATATACGGCCATAACGGTTCAGGACGTAAACCCCGGGCCTCATATGACCTTTAATGCATATTTTAAGATGCAGGATCCCGGGAAGGTATATAAATATCTCAACCAGCAGTCAAATGGCGAGGGCTTTTCTGCAGCCTTGGCAAACTCCGATGTGCTTCTTTTTAGCGGAGAAGCCCGGTATGATTCCTTTTTTCAGGTACTTTACAGCCTTGCGGCCATCCTGATAGGAATTATTATGTTTGGTTCTGTTTCGCTTATATACAACGCCTTTTCCATATCGGTCAGTGAGAGGACAAAACAATTTGGCCTGCTGTCTTCCATTGGGGCTACAAGAAAGCAGATAAAAAACAGTGTGTTCTTTGAGGCGTTTTTTGTAAGCAGCATCGGAATCCCTCTGGGCATACTCTCGGGCATTCTTGGTATAGGTGTTACTCTGGCCTTAGTAGGGGACATATTCTCAAGCCTTTATTCAAATGCCCGGGGAATTTCTTTTTCCCTGCATGTAAATCTGTGGTCCATCATAATCGCGGGCGCGGTGGCCTTTATAACCGTGATCATTTCAGCCTGGATACCTTCGAGGCGCGTTTCGAAAATTACAGCTATTGAGGCGATTCGCCAGTCCTATGATATTACTGCCAAGGCAAAGAAGATAAAAACCTCCAGGCTCATCTACCGGCTGTTCGGACTGGAAGGGATGATTGCCCGGAAACACTTTAAGCGCAACAGGAGAAAGTATAGGGCGACGGTGGTATCCCTGTTTATGAGTATCGTTCTCTTCATCTCCGCCAGCTCTTTCAGCGCATACCTTAAGGACAGCGTTGGAGATGTATTTGAGACCCAAAATTATGATATCGTATTTAGTATGGATCGCGGTGCCGGTGAGGACTCTGCTGCTTTGGAGACTTATGACAGCTTAAAGAATGTCGCGGGTGTGAAAGAATCCAGTTTTACTTACGTGGAGTACTGTCAACCGGATATTCCGGAGGAATACCTCACGGGAGAATATATCAAAGAGCATGAAGAAGGTAATGGACATGCATTTTTTTACGGAGTGGATGACGAAACCTACTTGAAATTTTTGAATGACAACGGCCTTGATCCGGCGGTGTTTATGAAAAAAGGTGATCCTGTCGGCATTGCTCTTTCCACTACCCAGTTCTTCGACTACAATGAGCAGAAATATAAAAGTTACAAGGTCTTTAAAATGGATCAGCCAAAGTTTGACCTCCTTGTTCTGGACCAGGAAAGATTTAATGCGCTTACCGAGGAGGAACGACAGGATCTTGAAAACCCGGAAACCCCGGGAAGCATAGAAGACTATTACCTCCGCTTTCCGGTAAGGATCGGCGCGGTTTTGGATACCCTGCCCACCGGCGTTAACGGCAACTACAACCAGGCCAGTGTTACGGTGATGTATCCGATGAGCCTTATGGATGAGGTTTTACCTCAAATGGGCGATAGCCAGATCACCATGTATTTTACCGCCAAAAACCACGGAGCGGTCTATGACAAGATGGCAGAGGTTCTGGCTGCCCGGAGCATGGGAACCGAAGGCTTGTATGATTATGCGGCATCAACCGAAATGGAACGGAATCTCATACTGGTTATGAATGTGTTCTCCTACGGGTTCATTGTATTGATTTCGTTGATCGCAGTGGCGAATGTGTTTAATACCATATCCACTAATATCATGCTTCGGAGAAGAGAGTTTGCCATGCTGAAATCCGTCGGTATGACCCAGAAGGGATTTAGCAGGATGATGAACTTCGAGTGCTGGCTCTATGGCGCCAAGTCCCTGCTTTATGGGCTTCCGGTATCGGTGGGAGTAACCTTCCTGATATATAAAAGCATAAGCGCAGGTTATACCGCCAGCTTCTATATTCCATGGCAGGCCCTTGTGATAGCTGTATTCAGCGTATTTGCAGTAGTCTTTGCCACAATGCTGTATTCCATAAGCAAAATCCGCAAGGAAAATCCCATCGATGCCCTTCGCAATGAAAATTTGTGAGGAAAAAGCAAATTGATTGAACGATGAAAAAAGCCCCGTTTATCAGGAAGTAATGGCATAAGCCCTGCAGCCTGAAAGCGAGGCTTTTTTAATACGAAGGTTCAACTCATAATTTAGCGCCATGAGTGATGTTTTGTGCGCCCTCAGGAAAATTCGTCCGGGATTTTATTCGGTAGCTCCGCAATCCTGCTCCGCTTACGCACTAAAACCTCACTTTGTCGCTTTTCGAAGTCATTATGATTATTGCTAAAAAATTCCCAAAGACCCATTGACACTCTCGGTCTAAAGAGTTAGACTGAGAGTGTCTAAACATTTCGACTGGAGGGTTTCTTGTGGGATATGAATTGAAGCTGAGCAATGCAGATTTTCGCTTGCTTTTAATCGTGTGGGAGGCGGAGCCTGTCAGTTCGCCGGATCTTTGCAAAATGGCGGAGACTCGGCTCGGCTGGAAGCGTACGACGACATACACGGTACTCAGGCGCCTTTGTGATAAAGGACTGCTGCAGAACGAAAATACCATCGTCACTTCACTTATAGGGCGCGAGCAGGTACAGCGAGCCGAAAGCCGTCAGGTTGTAGAACGCAGCTTCGACGGCTCGCTCCCGCAGTTCATCGCAGCATTCCTGGGCAACAAGAAGCTCAGCTGTGAAGAGGCTGAGCAAATTAAGCAGATGATTGACGAGTATAGGAGGCGCTCATAATGGAAGCATTATTCTTGAAAATCCTCAATATGAGCATCACCGCAGCTTACGTATTGCCCGTTGTGCTCATACTGCGTGCTTTATTGAAACGTGCGCCCAGGTGGATATCCTATTCCCTCTGGGGCATCGTGCTGTTTCGGCTTATTTGCCCCATTTCCTTTTCGTCAGCGTTTTCTCTTTTCAATCGCTTTCGGGTACCTGCGCCGGTAAATGGGGGCATGGAGTATATCCCGGCAGACATCGGGCTGATGTCCAGGCCGGCGGTGGATATCGGGTCAACGAACATCAGCGGGACCATCAACAACTCACTGCCGCAGGCGGTTCCGGCGGCGAGCGCCAATCCCATGCAAATAATCCTGTTTTTTGCCGCTTGTATCTGGATTGCCGGCATGGCCGTCATGTTTATTTACAGCGCAGTATCTTATTTGAGGCTGAATTACAGGATTTCTACCGCTACTCTGCTGCAGGATAATGTTTATGAAACTGATGAAATCAATTCTCCTTTTGTGTGCGGATTTTTTAAGCCAAAAATATATTTGCCGGTCGGGCTTGATGATAAAGAGCGGGAATACGTTTTGCGTCATGAGCGGACTCATATTAGAAGGGTTGACCACTTGATAAAGCCCTTCGCTTTTCTGGTGTTGTCCGTTCACTGGTTCAACCCTTTTATGTGGCTCTCATTCTGGCTCATGAGCCGTGATTTGGAAATGAGCTGTGACGAGCGTGTGGTGCGGGAGCTTGGTGCCGGGGAAAAAGCTGCGTATAGTGCAGCCCTTGTGCATCTTGCAATGAAACGCCCTATTCTGGCCGGAAGTCCGCTGGCATTTGGTGAAAGCGGTACAAAGACTCGGGTAAAAAATATATTGAATTATAAGAAACCTGCGTTTTGGGTCATATTTATAGCTCTGGCGGCTGCAATAACAGCAGGCGTGTGTTTATTGACAAATCCGGAAGTTAGCCCGCTTCCTAATGCCAATGAAGTTCAATTGAGTGAAATAGAACAGCCTAATGAAAGCTCTGGTCCTGATTTAAGCGGGGGGGATACCTTTTTTGCGACCTATGTCTTTAATAAATGCTTATATATGAATCCCTTAAGTTCCTATTACCCGTTTAAAAGCACTGGCTGCTTATATGTAATCGGTGAGAACAGCTTTACCGTTATTGACGAAAAGACGGGGGAAATACTCGAGATCATTTCGCTCATTGAATGGAATGAGCAGCAGATCTCAGACCAAGAGTGGGCGGCTATGTTTGAGATCGACATAGGTGTTCCTGATATCAGCGGCATTAGCTCTTCATCTCGGATCATGTATGTGCTGTCGGACAAATACCGTTTATTTAAAATGGGGGACGAGATATGGCTTGTGCAAATGCAAAGCAATAGGGATAGGATATGGAGTGTATACCAAATTAGTAAGAGAAGCACTAAATTCAGCGATGAAGAAATTGACGCAGCAATCACAAGCGTTAAAAAGAAATTCGCCGCTGAGTTTAAAGGCTGTGAACTGATCAATCTCTGGTATGATGAAGCGGAATCCGATAAGCGCATTCCTTCCTATTTATACGGCGCTTTGCGGGACAATGCCATCATCCTGCTCAGTGATTTCTATGTTCAGCCGAATGGCGGAGACGGCAGCCTTGAGCCTGATTATACCTATAATAACTGGATGTGGATACTCATAAGGGATGACCGCTCAAGCAAATGGAGAGTGGATGACTGGGGATATTAAAAATACTTTAATTTGTAATTTAGTGCCGGAGCAACGTTAAAGTGCAGAAGCGGAACTTGATTGCGGAGCGGCGCGAATCAAAGTAAAAATAAATATATATTGTTGCAGAGGCTGGAAAAATATATAATTGAATAGATACAAATCTTAATGTGGATTTGGCTAACATTTCTTATTGATACAATTGAAGGGAACTTTTATGGATAAATTCAGAATAGATCTTCAGGAGCTTTTATTGTGTATTTCCAATGCGCAGGAATTGGTTTCCAATACCCTTACCAATCACCAGCAAAAGGTTGCGTATCTTTCTTACCGGTTGGCTGAACAACTCTGCCTTGCTCCATCGGAACGGGAGAATATTTTTCACGCGGCGTTGGTCCATGATGTAGGCGCCCTTTCAGTTGACGAAAGACTGGCAATTATAGAAACCGAGCCGATGACGATCTATAATCACGGTTATATAGGGGCAAATCTTCTTGAGGAATTCAAGCCCATGAAAGAGGCTGCCAACATTATAAGGTACCATCATCTGCCATGGCGGAACGGAGAAGGTATAGTTTATATGGGCAATGCCGTACCTTTCGGCAGTCATATCATCCATTTGGCAGACCGTACCTGCGCCAGAATAAAAACAACGCAAAATATATTGTCTCAGCTTCCGGAAATACTGGGTTATATTAATTATAACAAGGGCACTGTTTTTGCACCTCCCATTGTCGAGGCCTTAAATCAATTGAGCAGAAAGGAATATATCTGGCTTGATTTAATATCCCGGGACTCCATTAGGAAATTGCCCGAAGGAATATTTAATATTCTGGTTTTGGATATTGATGATGTAATTGACTTATCCTACGTGTTTTCGCATATCATAGACTTTAGAAGCAAATTCACCGCACGCCATTCTGCCGGGGTGGCCAAAACCTCCCAAAGGCTTGCCGAGATGATCGGATTCTCTCCCCTTGAATGCAAAATGATGCTTATTGCCGGTTACCTGCACGATTTAGGAAAACTGGCCATCAGCAACGATGTTCTGGAAAAGCCTGCAAAGCTGAACGAGGACGAATTCAATGAGATACGGTCCCACACCTATTATACCTATCAGCTGCTGGATACCATCCCGCAATTTGAGACCATCAAAACATGGGCAGCCTTTCATCATGAACGGCTGAACGGCAGCGGATACCCATTTCATATCAAAGGAGACAGCCTTACTCTGGGATCACGGATTATGGCTGTTGCCGATATATTTACCGCAATCACAGAGTCACGCCCCTATCGCAAAGGCATGGATGACCAGCACGCCATACATGCTCTTAAGGATATGGTCGCAAGTGAGGCCATCGACGGAAACATAGTAAAGGTGCTAATTGATCATTTTCAAGAAATTAATGATATCCGCGAATCCGCACAACAGCAGGCATCTAATCGCTATGAATCTTTTTTACATACTGAGGCTGTTCTCTAGGCCATACCGGGTTTTTTGAAAATAACAAGGCAAAAAGCCGAAGCTATATCTTCCCTTCAGCCTTTAGCCATTTGAGCGCATCGGAGATGGTCTCCTGAAAAGGGCGGACAGTAAATCCGAGCTCCCGCTTGGCCTTTTCGCTGGAAAAGAGGGAATTGCTCCTTAAAGTATAGAGGGAGTATTTTGTAAAAAGCGGCGGCTGTTTTTTAAGTTTATAATAAACACCGAAAAAAGGAACAAGCATCCGGGCCGTCCATGCCGGGAACATATAAGTTATAGGCCTTGAGTCCGCCAGCTCATGCACAAGCTGTAAAATTTCCCGGACAGGTACGTAGCGGTTGCCTAAAATATAGCCCTCGCCGCAAGCACCTTTTTCGCAGGCCGAGACAACGCCGGCCGCTACATCTCGCACATCCACAAAATCAAATCCGCCTTCGATGCCTGCCGGCAGGCGATTTTTTGCGCAGTCCATGAGCAGCTGGGATATATGCCCGAAGGCATAGTCATTGGGACCGCACAGCCCGGTTGGGAATATCAGCGTGGCATTCAAATTTCGTTCCCTGACTGCATCCATCACGATCTGTGACGCTTCTGCTTTTGTCTTGCCATAGAATCCGGCCACCTGATCCGCGTTAAATTCAGCGACTTCGGTTATGATCCGGCCCTTCGGGAGTTCCGGAATAGCGTGTACCGAGCTGATATAGATCAGTTTCTTTACCTTTGACTGAATGCATTGCTTTACGATATTAAAAGTGCCCTGAACATTAACATCATAGACCGCCTTTACATAATTCCATACGGTTGCAACAATCCCTGCCGAATGGATAATGATAATCTCGGTACCTTTGGGTACCTCAAAGAATTTCTTTATTTCATCACGATTTAAAACATTGCCTTCATATATTTCAATACCTGCGGGAATACGGCAGGCTGCTTTGTCGCCCGGCAGCACAAGGGCACGCACATTTTTTCCCTGGGATGCAAGCTCATGTACAATACTGTTTCCAAGGTTGCCGGCGGCACCTGTGACCAAATACTTGATTGCCATATTTACTCCTCTTTTCCTCCGAATTGTAACCGGATACCACCTGTTGTAACCGGGGGTTAGCGCCACAGTTATTAAACATGATGTTGAATATCTTTCATAATCATAGTATATTTACACCGTGATATATAATCAACCAGCAGATAATTTTGCTTTGATATATGATAAACATCGCAGGAAAAATTGTATAGAAATCAACAGAACAAATGATTCTTGTCTTGCAATAACCGGTTTTAATAGGATAGAATTTCTATTGAAGCCAATTCTCCGAATTTATTGGAAGAACGAACAATGGAAAGGATGGAATATATGGACAATAAAGCTTTATTTGATATCACTTATGGGTTATATGTGGTAACTGCTGCCAGTGGAGCAAAAAAGAATGGCCAGATAGCCAATACGGTTTTTCAGCTTACATCAGAGCCGATATCTATGTGTGTATCCATTAACAAGCAGAATTTCACCCATGGAATCATTCGGGAAGGCGGTCGTTTTTGCGTTTCGATTTTAGCACAGGATACCCCCATGGAATTGGTGGGGTTGTTTGGGTTCCGGAGCGGCAAAGATACTGATAAATTTGAAGGGGTTCAAACAATAACGGCTGAAGGAGGTTCTCCGGTGCTTACAGAGCATTGCATCGGTTATTTGGAATGTAAGGTCAGCCGGGAAGTGGACCTTGGAACCCATACCATGTTTATAGGCGAACTTTCTGATGCGAGGGTTTTACACAAGGGTAAGCCCATGACATATGCCTACTATCATGAAGTGAAAAAAGGAACCACGCCGAAAAACGCGCCTACCTACAGAGGGACGGAAGAAAACGCTTCACAGGAAAATCAGGGCCAGGATGCCCGGGTCTACCGCTGCCCCATTTGCGGCTATCTGTATGATCCGGCGGAAGGTGACCCTGAACATCATATCAAAGCAGGAACAGCCTTTGAAGATTTGCCATCGGATTGGAAATGTCCCATTTGCGCAGCACCCAAAAAAAGTTTTTTACCCCAGGGTTAAGATTAAAAATGGGTAACCATATAGTGTAAATAAAAAAGTAGGACTTATCAGGCTTTCAATATGCAATCAGGATCCGGAGGCTGAAGGCAGAACACCAAAGGCGGGGCTAATTATTGGAAAAATAGTCTTTCATATTATCCTTCATACGAAACAGCAAGGAAACAGCCAGGGGGATCTCATCCTCACTGAGGCCGCGGTATAGGACCCGATGGAGTTCATCAATGATTCGGTAGACGCGGCCCTTTATTTCCAGGGCTGCCGGTGTCGGATAAATGTGGTTGACGCGCCTGTCTCTTAAATCGGTTTCCCTGGCCGCCAGTCCCAGCTTTTCCAGCCGCTTGACACCCCGCGCGGTGGTCCCCTTATCCATGACAGCGTTGGCAGATATTCCTTCCTGGGTGATGCCGGGATTTCTATAAATCTGCATAATGAAGGGAAGCTGTCCAACTTCAAAAGGCAGGCCGTATTCTTTAAATTTTTTTACTAAAAATCGCTGTCCGTAACGATATAAATAGGAAATGACACGATTGATATATTCCGGTTGTGTCATACTGGTGTTATCTTCGAGCATAGCTGGCTCTCCTCTTTTCCAAGTTTATTCAATTCACTCAGGACGCTGCTTGTCATAGGAATGGCAACAAGAAAGGTAAATATGTCCGCAATGGGTTGGCTGAGCTGTATGCCTAAAATGCCCAACAGCGGAGGCAGAACAAGGATGAGGGGGAGAAAAAAGAGGCCTTGGCGCGCAAGTGCGATAACAGAAGATTTCTTGGATTCGCCGATGGTTTGGAACATCATATTGCTGATAATAATCCATGAATGCAGCGGGAAGGTAATACATTGGAGGCGGAGCGCTCTGGCGCCGATAGCAATGACCTCAAGGTCTTCTTTCCGGAAAAGGCTGATAATCCGAGGAGCGAATATAAAGCCGGCGGTGGCTATTAGGACCAGTGCAACAGCCGCTGTTTTCAGACAGAACCAGAAGGCCTGAGCGACACGATTATAAAGCTTCGCCCCAAAGTTGAACCCGCATACGGGCTGGAACCCCTGCCCGAAACCGATTAAGGCCGAAACAGCGAACATTAAAACACGCGACACAATGGACATTGCAGCTATTGCCGCGTCACCGAAAGGTTTTGCAACAAGATTCAGACATATGGTGGCGACACTCGCAAGGCCCTGGCGATAAAAAGAGGGAAGGCCCCCTGTCAGAATTTCTTTATAAATGGACCATTCAGCCTTAAACTCTTTGAATGTGATTTTTATATTGCCGCCCCGTCCCGAAGCATACAGCAAAAGGCAGAAACTGATGAACTGGCTGATAATCGTTGCCAGCGCCGCCCCTCCTGTACCCATACCAAATCCAAAAATAAAGAGAGGATCCAGAGCAATATTGAGAAGGCCGCCCAACCCAATGCCGAACATGGAATAAAAGGCGCTTCCTTGAAAACGAAGCAGACCGTTTAGTACATAGGAGGCCGTCATAAACGGAGCGCCTATGAGAATGTATAGGGTATATGCCCTGGCATGGGGAAAAATTGTCGGAGTTGCGCCTAATAAGAGCACCAGGGGATCAAGAAAAATCAGTCCTGCTATTGTGAAAACAGTTCCCAGTCCGAGAGCGGTAAAGAAACTGGTTGAAGCAACATGAGAAGCACGCTTTGCGTTCTTCTGTCCCAATAACCGCGCAATATAATTCCCCGCACCCATTGAAAGGGTGAATCCAATAGCCTGGATAATGGCCATCAGCGAAAAAGAGACTCCTACTGCTCCCGAAGCGCTGGTGCTGATTTGGCCCACAAAGAAAGTATCGGCCATGTTATAGATAGATGTAATCAGCATACTGACAATATTGGGTACCGCCAGACTGATGATAAGTTTAGGTATGGAGGTCTGTGTCATCTTTAGTAACTTGTTGCTTGTATTTTCCATATAATTCATCCTCGTTGTTTTTTTACATCAACATTGAACATTGTACTACTAAAATAGTTGTCTGCACAACTATTTTTTCGATTTCGCCACAGAATAAAAAAGCTTATACTCTTCGATGTTATCGGGTTTGGCCTTTCAGGGCAGTATGGTATAATTAAAAAATATGTAAAGGAGTGCATCCCATGCTGCTTAAAATAACAAACGGCTGTGTTGCTTTCGGCACGAATATTGTGCTTTCGGGCATAGATTTTGAAATAAACAAAGGCGAAAAGATTGCTTTGGTAGGGCGGAACGGCTCTGGAAAAACAACACTGCTGAAATTAATGATCGGCGAATATGAACTAACAAAGCTTGATAACGGCGAAGATTCCTCTATCATTAAGTCCGGTAATCCAACCATCGGTTACCTCAGACAGGTCACTTTTGAGGACGAAACCGTCACCCTGGAGGATGAGGTAAAAAAGGCCTATAAGGAATTAATAGATATCGAAAACCGGATGGAAAAGCTTTTGAGGGAATTGGAGAGCGATCCGAACGATAAGACGCTGATCAAATATTCCGAATTGCAGGAAAGGTACAAACTGCTTGACGGATACGAGTATAAAAAAGAATATGAAATGGCAATTAAACAGTTTGGTTTTACCGGTGAGGAAAAAATAAAGCCCCTCTCTGATTTTTCCGGCGGACAGCGTACGAAGATTGCTTTTATTAAGCTGCTTCTCAGCAAGCCTGACATTCTGCTGCTGGACGAGCCCACCAACCACCTGGATATTGATGCCATCGAGTGGCTGGAAGAATATTTGAAGACATACAAGAATGCGGTTGTGATCGTTTCCCATGATCGGGAGTTTCTTGACAAAATTGTCAGTTCTGTTTATGAGATCGAGCGGGGAAAAATTAAAAAATACAGCGGCAACTATTCTGCCTTTGCGGTGAAAAAACGCATTGACTGGGAGGTTCAGCAAAAAGAATATATTGCACAGCAAAGGGAAATTGCCCGTTTAAGCGGATTGGTTGATCGCTTTCGCTATAAAGCCTCCAAAGCGGCTATGGCCCAGTCAAAATTAAAGCAGATTGAGCGGATGGATATTGTTGAAGCGCCTGAAGCCGCGGACACAAAAAGTTTTCATGCGGGCTTCGAGCCTGAATATCAAAGCGTCAAGCTGGTTTTATCGGCCCGAGATTTGATTATTGGCTATGATGAGCCCCTTTCTTCAATTACGGTTAAAATCATGCGCGGTGATAAGGTCGGTATTATCGGAGGCAATGGGCTTGGAAAGTCCACCTTCGTAAAGACCATTATGGGAAAGATTCCAGCCCTCGGCGGAACTTTTTCTGTCGGTGAGCGGGTAAAAATTGGGTATTTTGATCAGCAGATGGCTCAGTATAAAAGTGGTAAGAGCGTACTTGACGAGTACTGGGATGAATTTCCCCAACTGACACAAACCGAGGTGCGAAGTGCGCTGGGGGCTTTTCTTTTTACGCAGGATGATGTCTTTAAACCGGTTAATGCCCTGTCGGGCGGCGAGAAAGTACGGCTTGAGCTCTGCAAAATACTGCAGAGAAGGCCGAACTTTCTTATTTTAGATGAGCCGACAAACCATATGGATATCATCGGCAAAGAAACCCTGGAAAAAATGCTGCAAAATTATATGGGCACCCTTTTATTCGTTTCCCATGACCGATATTTTATCAAACAGATAGCATCCTCTATCTTGGTTTTTGAGGAAAATGATGTAACCTATTACCCTTATGGCTATGAGTTTTATCTTGAACAGGCTGCAAAAAAATCAACCGAAGAAAAGGACAATGCTGTCAAAGAAAAAAGGGAAAAGAAAAGCTACACAACGCCTGCCAAGGAAAAAGCCAGAAGGGAAGCCCGGCTGAAAAAGCTGGAGGCGCTGCTTGCCGAATGCGATGAAAAAATTACGAAGCTCAAGGCCGAGCTTGAGTCGGAAGATGTAATCTCGGATTACATCAGGCTGACCGAGCTCCAGGCAGAGCTTTTCGAACAGGAAGAGCTGAGCCTGGAATATTTGGAGGAATGGGATTCGCTTTCCACTGATTTTTAAAAAATGTCCGCATCTTTAAATACATTTACTCTACCAATTCAGATCCCATGAACTATCCCCATTGGGATCGGTGGATTCTCTGATGATAAGTTCTGAATTAAGTTTTACAAGCTTAATTGGAGAGTCCGGGTTTTTGATTCGATTTAAGAGCAAATCAAAAGCAATAGCCCCCATCTCTTCCTTGGGAACTCTCATTGTGGAAAGAGAGGGCGTGATGAGTGAAGAGGGGAAGTTGTTGTTAAAGCCGATTACGGCAATATCCTCAGGGATATTTAATTTTGCGTCTTTTATGCAGCGAATGGCTCCAACCGCCATCTGGTCATTGCCTACAACCACGGCATCGATTGGGATCATGCGTGCCAGCAGCCGCTGCATACACATATGGCCGCTTTTTGGCGTATAATCTCCCTCGATGATATATTCCTCACGGATGGGGAGGCCGGAATCGGATAAGGCGGCTAAATAACCTTCCTTTCGGTGCTTTCCCATATAAAAACGAGTGGGTGCGGCTATATAGGCAATATTCTTTTTGCCAAGCGAAATCAGGTAATTGGTTGCGGTATAGATTGCTTCCTGATTGTTCATGATAACGGCATCGAGCTTATCACTGATCGCCGCTTCAATACAAACGATGGGGATATTAATGGCATTCAGCTTTTGTATATATTCTTTGGAAGAGGGATTTTCGACATCTACACAGGAGGACAAAATGATTCCGTCAGTCCATTTTGATTCCAGCAAATTAATACAGTCTTTTTCGCGTTGAAGAATTTCACGTGTTTCAAATATACTCACCGTATACCCCATTTTAGACGCTTCAACATGAATGGTGCTGAGTATCTGGGGGAAAAATACGCTGCTGATAGAAGGGATAATGATGCTTATTGTATTCGTTACTTTGCTTTTTAGTCCTTTGGCTATGGGATTGGTTTGGTAATCCAATACTTTAACAGCTTCCAGAACGCGGTCATAAAGAGGCTTACTTACCGTCTTTGTATTATTCAAAACGTTTGAAACCGTTGAGATGGATACCTTGGCATAGTTAGCAACATCTTTAATAGTAGCGGCTTTCGGATGATGCATTCATTAAACAACTCCTCGTATAATAATTTTTGTTGAAACATTTCTATTCAATTTCCAGTTAATA
>ENA-UOOK01003491-UOOK01003491.1-fermentation-metagenome-genome-assembly--contig:-NODE-3491-length-17829-cov-6.939068_pt1 | contig 17829 bp, 13 predicted proteins | sample MGYA00245777_ERZ724023 | MGnify/ENA primary metagenome ERZ724023 (study PRJEB28704, sample SAMN03018312) | fermentation metagenome | biome: anthropogenic terrestrial biome; feature: soil; material...
CAATGATGTGCTCGCAAGCTTACGAAGATGACTTTTTAAGAAGCGATTGCTTTAAAGATACAATGGATATCATAAGCTGGAAAGATTGAGGACTTAGAATAATTAAATTATGGCTCTGGAATTTAGATGCTCTTGGAATTCAGGAGTCTAATTAATATAAAATCTTAATATATTAAAATCATATGTTAAGATTTTTTAATAAGATAAGATTTCCTTGAAATTTCAACAAAGGGAATTTTATTAATGTAATGACAAATTTCGATATTATTTTTAAAAACAATGATATTTCAATGATATTGTGCATTAATTTTAAGATATATCTATATATAGTATTTGGTTGACATATTTTAGGGTTACTGCTACAATATGTAGTACCATATAAAATAACAGGGAGAAAAGGGATATGATTAGAATATTAAAAAGGACAGGAAAATTTGTTGATTTTAATGCTGATAAAATCAGCAATGCCATTATGAAGGCAATGAAAGAAACAAAGGAGGGAGTTGATGAGGAATTAGCTAAGGAGATAAGCCTGAAAATTGAAGAGGAGCTTTTAAATAAAAACTTTCCCATACCTGTGGAAATGGTACAGGACTTGGTTGAAAATTATCTGATGGACAGTGTTAGAAAAGATGTTGCCAAGAAGTACATATTATACAGATATGAAAGGGATAAGTCAAGAGACTCTCGTAAGAGAAAGGATTCTAAACTTCTCAGTGAAGAATTTATCAGCAAATATAAACATATAGGCTCACCTATGAATCAGCTTGGGAACTTTGTTTATTACAGAACCTATTCGAGATGGCTTCCGGAGGAAAGAAGAAGAGAATATTGGTGGGAAACAGTAAGAAGGGCAGTTGAATACAACTGTAGCTTAGTACCTACAAAAAGAGAAGAAGCAGAGCAATTATATGATAACATATTTAATTTAAGGCAGTTTTTGTCAGGTAGAACATTTTGGGTTGGCGGAACTCCTGTTTCATATAATTATCCTATGGCTAATTTCAACTGTGCATTTGAAGTAATAAATGATTTCCATTCATTCAGAGATTTATTTTACCTTTTAATGATAGGCTCCGGAGTTGGTGTAAGGATTTTAAAAAGTGATATTGAGCAGCTGCCTAAAGTAAGAGCAAGTTATAAAATAATTCATGAAGATTACACTCCTGTGGAAAAATCCAAAAGAGAAGATAATACAGGTGTAGAATTCAGCCACAATAATTCCGTAAAAATAACCGTTGGGGACAGCAAGGAAGGATGGGTTCAGTCTCTTGACTATTTCTTTAGCTTTATAAATTCAAGCGAATATAGAAATTTAAATACCATCATAATTAATTACAACAATGTGAGACCAAAGGGAGAAGTGTTAAAAACCTTCGGAGGAACTGCCAGCGGTCATGCAAGTATGAAAAATATGTTTACAAAAATTGATTTGGTCATTAAAAAGCGAGGAGCCATTGAAGGTAAGGACAGATTTAAGCTGAAACCTATCGATTGTCTCGACATTGCAAATATCATAGGTGAAAATGTAGTAGTTGGTGGTAAACTATCTTATGCTTCCAACGATAATAAAAACTCTTTTAATTCATGGAAACTCCTTATAGCATAAGGACAATCATGAGCCAAGTCTGGAATAAATATGAATGATAAAAGATTCTATATATATGAATGGTTTAAAACAGTAAATAATGAGATATTTTATGTTGGGAAAGGTACTGGCAGACGAAGATTTGACATTCATAATCGAGGTAAATATTTTATGAATGTCTTTAACAAGTATGAATGTGATGTCAGAGTGTATAAAGATAACTTGACCAACGAAGAATCATGTGAATGGGAAATAAAAAGAATTGCCGAATTAAAAAGCATAGGTCAGGCATATTGTAATTTCACTAATGGTGGAACTGGTTTTTCCACAGGGAAATTAAATCCAACTTATAAAACCTCACATAAAGGGAAATCGAATCAATTCTATGGAAAACATCATAGTAAAGAAACTAAGATGAAAATTTCCGACAATAGAAAAGGTAAAGGCGGACAAAAGGGTGAATTGAACAGTATGTATGGTAGTGATAAAACTAAAGGTGAGCGCAATGGAATGTATGGTAAAAAAGCATTTGAACATCCAAATTCTAAAATGTATGAATTTACAATTAATGAGATTACAGAGATACTAACATACAAACAATGTGAAAAAAAATTCGGAATTGCTTTTAATAGAATCTATGAGCATGGTGGTAAATTGCATTATAAGAAAAGAACACCAAATTCAATATATGAGGGATTAGAAATTATCAGGATAAAATAATTGCAGAAAGGTGCAACGACTAACGAAAGCATAGCTCTGAAAGAGTGAAGAAGCGAGTAGGGTACATTCAAGCGAATGGAAACGGAGAGCAATCGAAAGGTTGAAGATATAGTCTGACCTATATGGTAACATATAGAAGTTCATAAGAGAACTGGTGTAGAGTAGCGTACTACATTGAACATATGGTAAGAAGAACTGCAGAAATAATGCTTATTGATTATGACGATACGGACTGCATTGAAGCTAAAAGCAAGCTGTATAAACAAATAGACGGTCAGTGGATTGTTGATAAGGATATAATTCACCGCTCAATGAGCAACAATTCAATTTATTACAGGAAAAAACCTACCCGTGAGCAGTTAAAATGGCAAATTGAGCAAATGAGGTATTCTGGGGAGCCGGGATGGGTTAATGAAGAGGCAGGCAGTAAAAGAAGACCAAATATGAACGGAGTTAATCCCTGCGGTGAAATACTTCTCGATAACAAGGGACTTTGCAACTTGACAACTATAAATGTTTTTGCATTCGTTGGTGAAGACGGAACCTTGGATGAAAGAGGGCTTATCAAGGCACAGCGGCTGTCAGCAAGAGCTGCTTACAGAATGACATGTGTTGAGCTTGAATTGTCTCAGTGGGACAGAGTGCAGCAAAGAGATAAACTGACAGGGTGTTCGCTTACAGGGTGGCAGGACATGGTTAATGCTGCAGGTCTTGACATAGAGCAGCAGGCATCATTATTAAGAAAACTTAGAGATGCAGCACACAACGAAGCAGAAAGATATGCCGGAGAAATCGGTGAAAAAGCGCCTATTTTGGTTACTACCGTAAAACCTGAAGGTACATTGTCACAGCTTCCGGGAGTATCCAGCGGTGTTCATTATTCACATGCACCATATTTTTTAAGAAGAGTAAGAATAAACAGCCACGATCCTTTGGTTAAGGTATGTGAAGAATTGGATTACCCGATATATCCGGAGGTAGGTCAGGATATTAAAACATGTACCACAAAGGTTATAGAGTTTCCTCAGAAGGCTCCTGTGGGAAAGACTAAATATGATATAACAGCAATTGAACAATTGGAAAATTATAAACTGTTCATGGAAAACTATGTTCAGCATAACTGTTCAATCACAGTCCATGTAAGGGAGCATGAATGGGATGAAGTAGAGCAGTGGGTATGGGACAATTGGGATGATATTGTGGCACTTTCATTTCTTTCATTGGATGACAGTTTTTATCAGCTTATGCCATATGAATCAATAACCGAAGAAGAATATAATAAGAGAGTAAAAGAAATGAAGCCGTTCATTCCATCTCTTTTAAACAAGTATGAAGCTAAGGAAGAAGCATTGGATGTAGGAAACGACGGCTGCGATACGGGAATTTGCCCCATAAGATAATTAATCATAATTTTAAACAATCCTTAATGCAGATTCATGGAATTAAGGATTGTTTTTTCTGTAAACGCAGCAGAAATTAACAGATTATCATTGAACTTTATTCGATTCATCAACAAATTTTTATTGAATATTTGCTATATCTATGATACTATCAAAAAATAAATTTGGGTGATACAAATCAAATATTAAAAAAGATAGAAAGGAATGGAGCAAAAAATGGAAGTTATAATTAAAAACAATTATCAAGAAATGAGTCAATTAGCGGCAGAATATTTAATTAATACGGTTAAAGCCAAAAATGATGCCATATTAGGTCTTCCTACCGGATCAACACCGGTTGGGATGTATAAAGCAGTAATTGCTCAGTACAAAGACAATATTTCATTTCAAAATGTGCGAACATTTAATTTGGATGAATATGTAGGATTAGATAAAACAAACATAAACAGCTACCGCTATTTCATGGATGAAAATTTGTTTTCCCATATAGATATAAAAGAAGAAAATATTCATATTCCAAACGGTGTTGCACAGGATTCTGAACAGGAATGTCTAAATTATGAGGAGATGTTAAGTTCAACAGGTCAGATGGATATAATGTATCTTGGGATTGGACATAACGGACATATCGGTTTTAATGAGCCGGAGGATTTTTTTGAGCCATTCACACATATAGTAAAACTTACTGAAGATACAATAGAAGCTAATAAAAGGTTTTTTGACAGTTTTGAAAGTGTGCCTAAAACTGCCATAACCATGGGTATCAAAACAATAATGTCCGCAAAAAAAATTATACTTTTAGCATCAGGCGGCTCAAAGGCTGAAGCCATATCAAAAACTGTAAAGGGAAAAATTACTCCTCAGGTTCCGGCTTCCATATTGCAGCTTCATAATGACGTAACATTAATAATTGATATGGATGCCGCAAAATATTTATAATTCACTTAATACGTTATTGATATATAGGGCTGCTGCATTGGCATAATAGCAATGCAGCAGCTTTTATATTCCAATTACTGTTGACACCCAATTGGGCTGTCATCCTGAGCTTACGCAGTCTCATTCACCAATTTATTTACTCCTTACGTCGCATAAATTGGGAATTCGTTGCGAATGACCTACCGCTATTTTTCGGAAAAAACACTCCGAAAAATAGGGTTAGGACATCTCCATTTCATCCAAGGTCAAGCCATAGCCTTCTAAAAATTCATCCATAAATATTCTAACATCAGGCATATTCATTTTTTCTATTTCATTTAATATTGATTGCTTTGCTTTTAAAAATTCCTTGTTTCCTGATTTTTCTTCTTCGATGCATTTAATATATGCACTTATTTTATCTGCCGCTTTTATGGTCTTCCATATTTCTTTCTCATTTTCCTTAGGTATTAAAACATCTTCAAATTCATCTTTAAAATCATCGGGAAGCATATTCAAAAGCCTTTCATTTACTGATAATTCCACTTCCTTATAAGCCGATTTAATTACGGAATTATAATATTTCACCGGTGTCGGCATATCTCCGGTAAATATTTCAGCCGCATCGTGATAAATAGCATAAAGAGCCGTTCTTTCCGGATTTACATCCATGTTCAGCCGTTTCTTCCGTATAACGGACAAGGCATGAGCAATTACCGCAACATCAAGGCTGTGTTCAGATACATTTTCTTCCTTGGTACTTCTCATTAATCCCCAACGGTTTATGTATTTCATTCTTGAAATAAATGCAAAAAAATTGGACTTTTTCATGATTTTCTCCCTAAAATACGCAGTTTTGCCATGCCGTGCCATTTTGAGCGCAGGCTAAAGATGACTAACCCTATTTTATTATTAGCTCACTTATTTTATTGTTTGTATCAATACTGTGCACCTGCATTTTATTTTCGGATAATGTGTACAAATAATCACCGATGTATATTATTCTTTTGATTTCATCTCCGTATGCCTTGTCTGATTCCTTGTGTGTTATCATATTTTTTAAGTTAATGCTGTCATCAGTAACATTATAAATATATGCTCCGTTAAAATCACTCTTATAACCATCTGTTGTTCTGTTTAAAGGAAATGCCATTATCCCCTTGCCCAAAGAGAACATCAGTGCCTTGTGATTGTATAATACTTCTGAATATGTTCCTGCCTTCCCGATTATTTCGGTAAATGTTTCCTTCGGTTTAGTGACATTTGTAACATCAAACATTGAAATTTTTAAGCCTCCGGTTACGGTTCCTCCCCACTGGTTTTCTTCCGTATCATATCCGAAGCCTAATATATGATTTTCATCAACCATATGCAAATATGTGCTGTATCCCGGAATTTTAAGCATTCCTTTTAATTCCGGAGCTTTTGGATTTGATGTGTCAATTACAAACAAGGGGTCAACCTGCCTGAATGTTACCATGTACACCCTGTTTCCGGCGAAGCGTGTGCTGTAAATTCTTTCACCTTCGGCTAAACCTTCTAATTTACCTAATGCTTTTAAATTTTCATCTAAAATATATACATTATTTTTGGATGTATCATTCCACATATCACCGGTGGTTGTTGCAATTCTGAAATTACCGTTATGCTCATCCATTGAGAATTGATTAATTATGGTTCCCGGAACTTCACCCTGAACAGCTGTACCTATTTTTCCCTTATCCAATTTAAATTTATAGATTACCGTACTTGTTGTATATTCCGGACTAAATGCTTCAATCTGACTAATTCCGTAATCATAGGAATAATCATTTACCGCTGCGTACAGGCTTTCCTGGGATACATAAATTATATCGGAGCCGCCTAAGAACACCTCCACATCCGGCTTGGATGCTTTATATGACAAATCGATTCCAATTGTATACATATATCTTGAATTGATATAGTTGGGGAAATACTTGATTTTATCATATCCATATTCATGCTTCTCATTATTTAGCACATCCGTATAATATGGAAGAGGTATTTCTATATCCTTTTTATCATAATAGTTAAATCCTATGTTAATATATTTGTTGCTTATCAAATATAGGCTGTCATCAATCACCCTGCCGGATAAATAATTGCCGTCAAAAAGATATTCCCTTTCCAGTATGGGTTTTTTGATATTCTCTATGTTATAAATCAGCACATTTGTCCTGTCCTCATAATTTCCGGGGGGCATTATAGAAGGCTTTATTGTATTGATACCGTCCATTGGCTCATTCATAATATAAAAATAGTTATTTTGACCGATTACAATCAGCTTGTTTCCTGCAGTAAAAATTTCAATTATGTTGGTGTTCTCAGGAATTGTTACTGTATTGACAACCTTCGGAGCATTTGGATCAGAATCAATTATTTTCAGCCCTGTGCTTGTATTGATATATATGTATTTTCCGTCACTTTTAATGATATCTCCTTCCTGGACACCTTCAACCTGATTATTTGTATCGGATTTATCCGTGCCGGAGGCTGCAGCAGACTCGGATTTCATGGCTTCGGGGGTCTCGGGAGCCATGACGGGGGCTTCAATTGATATGGAATCATCTGCTATATTGTTTACAACGCTTCTATCCATCCAAACATAATTATAAAGTTTTGAACTGTACTCTAACAAAGCAATTAAGTTTTCCTTTGTACCAACAGTAGAAATTATGTTTTTATCAACAGGGACAGTGTTATTTTTAGTAATATAAATTGAGCCTTCATTTCCGTCCCACCTTACTGTATGTCCTAAACTTTCAGCAATAAACCTGAGGGGAGCGAATGTCCTGCTGTTTATCATCTTCGTGGGTACATCAATATCCTTGACAATACCGTTAACAATTACCTTATCCTTGCCCAAAATCATTTCTATTTCATTGTTGTCATCCTTAATAACCACTTCCTGAAGACTTTTGTTCCAGTCTACCTTGGCGCCTAACTTTTCAAAAACACCTCTTAACGGTATCAATGTTCTTCCGTTTTCTATGAAGGGCTCAACATCAAATAATACCTTTTCATTATCCACATAAATTTTTATTCCGTCTTGAGCAAAAGCTGTAATACTTAAACATAAAATTAAAATTAGGGTCATCACAAATATTTTATTAATATTTTTCATAATCTCACCTCTTATTCCCTTTGACGTATTTTAATAATTTATTGTTCCTAATTATACCATAAAAGTTTATTTGCGAAACATAAAAAAATGGTTCATCTTTTGATTATTGACAAACCACATTTATGTCATCCTGAGCAATAGCCCGGGATGACAAATTTCAACTTTATTTAGCTTTGAATGTGCTGCAGCAGGTTTCCGCAGGAACGACCGCATTTTTTCCGTTAATTATAATATCGGCTGCTTCACACCGCTGAGATTCATTATAGGCACATTTTAAAGCCTCGCATTTTATATACGTGTCACTCAGCGGCTCCTTCACGGAGCTTTGTATGCCGGGTTTCTGCTCAATAAATGTATCGCAGTTGGTTGAACGGCTTTCATCTGCCCTTTTTCCCTCAACAGCAACCGTCGGAGCTGTACATCCCAATCTTTTATTAAAATAACAATTTGTTACAGTGCATTTAATTTCCGCCATGGCATATCTCCTTTCATCAATGGTTCGATTAGTTTATCCCAAAGATGTTTAATTATGCCTTTACCTGTAATATGCCAACAATAAATCGACCATTCTGCCGTAGCTCCTCACTCCGTCCTGCTGGTTATTTGCTTTCAGATAAGTGTCATTTATTTTGTCGGCTACTTCCGAAACCTTTGTATCAAACTGCTTCCAATAATTTCTTGAGAATTCCATATCTTTTATTACATCCTCCGAATACAGATTATAAAGACGTACAAATTCATCATAATCTGCAGAATATAAAGCATTCATCGAATAAGTCAGCGCCGTCATTGTTCCGCTGTAATAAAAGTCATCGTATCCTGATTTAATGCTTGCCAAATATGCTATGAAATTTGCTTCATCCTCCCTCATAAATCCCCTTAAATGAACCAATTCATGAAGCATCACTGAAGGAATCTGATATGGGGGTATATGAACATTAACATTTGCTTCAAATGTAAAAGGAAAAAATATACCCGTTATTCCTAAATAGGACATTATCTTTGAATGTTTAACAGCCTTGGGAGACGAGAATCCTCCCTTCAAAACTTTGTATTTTTCAGATATTTTATTCATGGCATCTTTGGCTCTCCCGGCAGTTTCATAATAATTGTCGAATAATTGTGCAGTTCCGGAATCATCGGTGCTAAGCTTTGCCCTGTATTCATTTGCATCTTCAATTAAAACTTCACAGAGTGTTATCAGCTCCTGCTTGGAAGATTTCTTAATTTTCAAGCCGCTGTAATAGGTAAATTCATATCTGTAATAATTGATTCCGCAAAATAAAACAAAAACAAAATACACCACTGAAAAAAATGAGGCTATTCCAAAAATGTATTTTTTAATATATGCAGATGTCCTGCTTTTCACAGTCTTCACTATGATAACTGCTGTTAACAATATTATTGTCAATATAAAGACAATTATGATCAGCTCTGCTAAGGAGCGGTTAGTTATAAATGAAATCAATCCCCAGGTTTTAACAAATATGGGGTAAATATTAACAGCGTAATACTCTGCATAGCTTGAATTGTTTTTTACAAATAGCGTAATTAAAACCGATATCGAAATCAGTGCTATAATCCACTTATTTTTATATTTCAAATTTTTCATATTAATACCTTTTACCGTTGAGCCGTAATTACCCTGATGAGCATGGCAATTCTTTCAATCTTCGTTGTGATGGGTCAGCCATATCCCGCTGCCTATTGCAATATTTTACTATAGTTGCTAACATGTTTCAAGATAATTTAACCCCCGGATTATGAGCCGAGGGTTTTAATTGCTTATACCTATTTTACTTCTGTTACTTCATAACCGGCATCGGTTACTGCCTTTGTTAAAACATCGCTGTCTACATTTTTACTTAATGTTACATCTGCTGATTTTTTTTCTAAATCAACCACTGCATTTTCCACTCCGTCCACTGCCTTCAGCGCCTTTTCAACAGCTGCCTTGCAATGTCCGCAGCTCATTCCCTCAACTGTTAATACCTTATTCATTTCATTTCCTCCATTATTATTTTTTGTTGTTTTTTCTTTATTATACGAAACATCTGTTTCTTTTGAATAAACATTTAAAGCTTCCTTCGCCATTCTCGCCGGCTTAAAGAATTTCAGCCTCAATGCGTTTGACACTACCGAAACCGAGCTTAAGCTCATGGCACCTCCGGCAAACATGGGGTTAAGCTTCCATCCCAATATGCTGTAAAATACTCCTGCCGCCAATGGTATACCGATTGTATTATAAATAAATGCCCAGAATAAATTTTGCTTTATATTTCTGATTGTAGCCTTGCTCAATTGAACTGCCGTTACAGCATCCATTAAATCACTTCTTATAAGCACTATGTCCGCTGATTCTATGGCAACATCCGTTCCTGCTCCTATGGCAATTCCTACATCTGCCCTGGCAAGCGCCGGAGCATCATTGATACCGTCACCAATCATGGCAACCTTTCTGCCCTGCTCCTGAATTTTTCTTATTTCCCTTTCCTTATCCTGAGGCAATACTTCCGCAACGGCTCTTGAAATATTCAGCTGTTTTCTGATTGCTTCCGCTGTTTTTTTATTGTCACCCGTAAGCATTACAACTTCAATACCCATTGCTTCAAATTCCTTGATTGCCGCTTCACTTGTAGGCTTAACAATATCAGCCACCGATATTATACCCAATACACTATTTTCATCCGCAAAATATAAAGGTGTTTTTCCTTCTTCCGCAAATTTCATACTTTTTTCTTCAAAGTCCTTGATATTTATATTTTGCTCGTTTATTAATCTTAAATTACCAAGATAATACTTTTTGTTATTAATTGCAGCTATTAAGCCTTGCCCGGGAATTGCTTCAAAATTTTCCACGTCGTATAAATCCAAGCTTAAATTTTTAGCTTCCTCAACTATTGCATCTGCTAAAGGATGTTCTGAGCCCTTCTCTGCGGATGCGGCTATTCTTAACATTTCAGTTTCATCTATTCCGTCGGTAACAAGGTCTGTAACTCTTGGTTTACCTTCGGTTATTGTTCCTGTTTTATCCATAACGACTGTTTGTATATGGTGGGCTATTTCCAATGCTTCAGCCGACTTAATAAGTATTCCGTTTTCGGCTCCCTTTCCGGTGCCAACCATTATTGCGGTTGGTGTTGCAAGCCCTAATGCACAGGGGCAGGAAATAACCAACACTGCAATTCCTATTGAAAGGGCAAACTCGAAATCCGCTCCCAAGATCAGCCATACTATCGTTGCCGCAACAGCTACGGCAATTACTACAGGTACGAATATACCGCTTATCCTGTCAGCCATTTTTGAAATCGGTGCCTTAGAGGAGCTTGCTTCCTCAACCAATTTGATTATCTGAGACAACGTGGTATCATCTCCCACCTTTTGAGCTTCGAATTTAAAAAAGCCTGATTTATTGATGCTGGCACCTATTACTTTGTCTCCAATCTTTTTTTCCACAGGGATACTTTCACCCGTCAGCATGGATTCATCTATTGAAGAATTGCCGAATATGATTGTTCCGTCAACAGGAACCGACTGACCTGGTTTAACAATTACAATATCGCCCATTACCACATCTTCAACTGGAATTTCTTCCTCTATACCGTTTCTTTCGACCAAGGCTGTCTTTGGAGATAAATCCATCAGCTTTTTAATGGCATCCGAAGTTCTTCCCTTAGCTCTTGCTTCCAAAAACTTACCCAATGTTATTAAGGCTAAAACTACCGCAGCAGATTCAAAATATAAATCCATTGAAAACTGCATTACCATGTCCATATCCATATGTCCGAGACCATAGCCTATTTTATATATTGCATAAATTCCGTAAGCTGTTGCCGCAGATGTACCTATGGCAATCAAAGAATCCATATTTGGGGAGCCTTTAAACAAAGTTTTAAATCCAATTCTGTAATATTTGCTGTTTATAATCATAACCGGCAGGCACAATAAAAACTGTGTGAATGCAAATATCAATGAATTTTCCATTCCGTGAAATATGTTAGGAAGTGGCCAATTAAGCATATGACCCATTGAAATATAGAATAAGGGAACCGCAAATACAAAAGATACGATTAATCTTTTTTTCATTTCTTTAATTTCAGATTTATCATCCGTATCGGCAGCCTTTTTTGTTTCGGCTTTTCGTTTTTCAGCCAAGGATGCGCCATAACCGGTATCTTCAACCACCTTTATTATGTTCCCGTCACTTAACACCGATTCATCATATTTAACCGTCATGCTGTTTGTAAGTAAATTTACATTTGTTTCTATGACGCCATCCGTTTTTTTTATATTCTTCTCAATCCTTGCAGAACATGCGGAACACGTCATGCCTGTAACATCAAATTTTTGTGTCTTCATTTAAATCACCTCTTATTTAGAAACCTTGTTAATTATTGAAATAATTTCGTCGATTTTTTCATCTTCATTTCCTTCATTAAATGCTTCCTTTACGCACATATGCAAATGAGCCTTCAAAATTTCATTGTTGGCTTTTTTAAGAATTGACTGAACGGCTAATAATTGATTTGAAATATCAATGCAATATCTGTCTTCATCAACCATTTTGGAAATACCTTCAATCTGCCCTGCGGCGGTTTTTAATAATCTATTAATTTTATCCTTATCGGCTTTCATTTATCCACCTCTTGTTATTCAATACTACCCCCCTGGGGGGTATATTCATAATAAATCACTTAGTTTTATTTGTCAATAGCCAATAAAAATATTTTTCGGTTATACAGTTATTACTAAGTTATTCTGAAAAAACTGCTTGTCTCCAAAGTCTGCTTGAATGTTTTTGAAATACTGCTATAAGTACGGGGACATTCCTCTTACCCGCAAGGACTTTCCCCATAGTAGAGGTGTGTCCCCTTTCCCATGATTCTACTTGAAAGTTTTTAAAACACTGCTATAATAATTAGTAATAAGGCATTTATGGACAAACTCTTCAGATAAGCATTAAAGAAATGTCCTGAATTAATAAAATATTAGAAGGCAGGTTATTATGGATAGAAAATTTATTGAAAAGTTTGGTATCAGCTTACCAAGATTAGGCTATGGCTGCATGCGTTTTCCAACGAAGGACAACAAGATTGATTTTGAAAATGCCAAAAAGCTTATTCATTACGCTTATGACAGCGGCATTAATTATTTTGACACTGCTTACAATTATCACGGCGGAGAATCGGAAATATTTTTAGGAAAAGTATTGACAGAGTTTAAGAGGGAAAGTTATTTTTTAACAAGCAAGCTACCGGTATGGAAGGTAAAAGAAGAAGATGATGCTGAAAAGCTCTTTAATGAACAGCTGAAAAAATGCAATACGGAATATTTTGATTTTTATCTGCTTCATTCTTTAAACGAAAAATCAATAGAAACTGTCGAAAAATTTAATTTATATAACTTTATACTAAAGAAAAAAAATGAAGGAAAAATAAAAAATATCGGTTTTTCATTCCATGACAGCAATGAGGTCTTGCAAAAATTTGCTGCCGCTCATAAATGGGATTTTATACAGCTTCAAATAAATTATTGGGATTGGAAAGAAAATGATGCCAAGAGCTTATATGAAACCTTGGAAAGCCTGAATATACCATGTTTTGTTATGGAGCCTGTAAGAGGAGGATTTTTAGCTTCCTTTGCGCCTCATGCCATGAAGCGTTTTAAGGACTATCACCCGAATCAAAGTATTGCTTCCTGGGCGCTCCGATGGGTTGCATCACTGCCCAATGTAGCTTTAATTCTTAGCGGCATGTCAAATATGGAGCAGCTTCAGGATAATATAGATACATTTACAGACATAAAAAAAATAACCGATGGGGAGCAGGAAGTTATTAACTTAGTTATTGATGATTTAAGAAAAATTAAACCGGTTCCATGCACAGGCTGCCGATATTGTATGGATTGTCAGTTTGGAGTTGACATACCCGATGTTTTTGAAATATACAATGATTATAAAAAAACAGAAAACAAAGATATTGCCCTTCGAAGCTACTTTATGTTCATGACTGACAAGGAGCAGGGAGGAAATTGCCAAAAATGCGGTGAATGTGTGACAAAATGCCCGCAGCAGATTAATATTCCCGAAGAATTAGAGAAAATTCACAAGGAAATGCTGTCAATCAAATCTGAAAAATAGCCGGAGGTTTTTCGTTACGGCTCAGGATAACAATCTTGAATGCAGGGAATATACCCTGCTTTTTTTTATAATCACCTTCATTGTACCTAAAATAAATTTTAATATGCCGCATATGATTATATGAGTACAAATTTTGAGGTGAGTTATGAAAAAGGAAAAAATTATTATAGGTACCTTGATTTTAACTGTGGCTACTACTTCCGTCCGCTTTGTGGGTATGTTTTTCAGGATATATTTGGCAAATACCCTTGGTGCGGAAGGTATAGGCTTGTATCAATTAATTCTTTCCTTTTATTTTCTGATGGTTACCTTGGCAACCTCAGGAATAAGAGTTGCCATTTCAAAATTAGTGTCAGAGGAAATTGCCGTGGGGAATTATGCCAACGCAAAAAAAGTTCTGCACCAATCCATAGCTATTTCTATTTTTACAGGTTTTGCGGCAGGATTAATATTGTATTACTTTGCAGATTATATAGGCACCGGTATACTGAATGATGAAAGAACGGTGCTGTCTTTGTTGTACTTGGCTCCAAGCCTTCCGATTATGGCAATTTCGAACTGCTACAAGGGATACTTTTATGCATTGGGGAAGGTAACGCAGCCATCTGTTATTCAGATGACCGAACAGTTTGTAAGAATATTTTTAATACTTTATATAATGGATACCTTCCTGCCCAAGGGTTTGGAATACGGCTGCGCCGCAATTGCCATAGGAATGACCGCGGAAGAAATATTTGCTTTATTCTTGGTATGGTTTATGTATGTTTTTGATAAAAAACCATATTCTCATAAACCCTGTAAACAAGCCGATAATATGATTTTTAAAATATTTGGTATTGCACTGCCTCTTTCCGCAACATCAAATTTAAATTCAATATTAAGAACCGTTGAAAACACCTTAATCCCAACAAGACTTTTATTGTACGGTCTGTCTTCGGAAACAGCAATAAGCCTTTATGGAATGATTAAGGGAATGGTTCTGCCCATATTATTCTTCCCTTCTTCAATTTTAACATCACTTTCATCTCTGTTAATTCCTGCCGTTGCAGGGGACAATGCAGTCGCCAATGAAAAAAGAGTTACCAAAACACTGTCACAGGTGTTGCATTTTACTGCTATCTCAGGAATATTGGTAGTTGCGGTATTCATAGCATTCCCTCACGAAATAGCCATAGCGGTTTACAATGACTCACAGGTTGGTTTTATGATAAAATTAATTTCTTATGTCTGCCCTTTCATGTATTTGAACATGGTTATATCCTCCATGCTTAATGCTCTTGGAGAACAAGTAAGCTCCTTTATAGTTAATATAATCGAATCTATATTGAAAATTTCAATTATTTATTTTTTCGTTCCTGTGTACGGATTTAACGCATATTTGTTTGCACTTTTTTTAACTACAATTCTTAATACAATTTTATATTTAATACGGCTTTTACAGGTATCCTGCATTGTTTTCGACATATCAAACTGGATTTTTAAGCCTATTGCCGCTGCCGGAATATCAGCATTTTTGGCGAAGAATATATATTTACTGTTTGTGCGGAATTCTTCCCATAACATTGTTTCTTTATTTTCATCAATAATTATTTTATCACTGTTGTACTTAATGAGTTTGATTGTATTTAAAAGCATTCATATAAATTCCTTTGATATAAAAAAATCTATACTTAGATAAATTATACAATATATGAAGGTTGCACAATTCCAAGCATAAATTGGCATTTCAAAAAGGCATATTTCTTCAATTACTCCAAAGAATACATTAAAAGGAGTGAGAATATGCAGTATGATGCAATGAATTTTATGTTGTTTTTTTTAATATACGGATTCTTGGGTTTTTTGCTGGAAAGTGTATTTAGAAGCCTTGCGGAAAAAAATTTTTTTATCAGCAGAGGGTTTCTGACAAAAGGATTTTGTCCGTTGTATGGTATTTGCGGCATTTTAATAATTGAAATTTTTACATTGTGCGAATTGTCAATTAACAACCCCTTATGGGCTATTATAAGTGCAACCGCAGGAAGCATTGCTGCGGTTACACTGCTTGAATATTTAACAGGAAGAATGTTAGACAGGGTTTTCCATTATAAACTGTGGGATTACAGTGCATATCCCTTCAACCTTCATTCATATATCTGCGTTGAATTTTCATTATTGTGGGGAATAGTCGCACTGCTGTTGGCATATTTTGTGCACCCGGCAATTCAGGTATTGGTATATGCGATTCCCTATAATATAAGAACAGTTTTCGCCGTTGTATTCTTATCAATAATATTTGTAAATGCATCCTACAATATGCGCCGAAGGTGGTACAGCGGTGAGTTTTCTTAGCGGACAGCCGGGGGACTGTCCCATTATCCCGTTATCAACAGTTCATCAATGGGTCTTCCCGGCGGCACTATGGGATAGACACTGCAGTCCTTGTCAATTTTGCACTCTATGAAAACAGGTTCATTTAAACTGTCCGTTTTGTTTAATATTTCTTCCAATTCAGCCATCGAACCGGTTTTATATGCCTTTATGCCGTAGGCGGCGCACAGAAGCCGGTAGTCAACATCATCATAATTGTCTGTTTCAGAATATCGTGCATTGCTGAACATTCTCTGCCATTGTCTTACCATCCCCAATGAATTATTGTTAAAAAGCACTATTTTTACAGGCAGCTTATATATTGAAATTGTTACTAATTCTTCGCAGTTCATTCTGAAGCTTCCGTCTCCCGTCACTAAAATGGTTTTTTTATCGGGATTACCAATCTGGGCGCCTATGGCAGCACCCATTCCAAAGCCCATGGTTCCCAATCCTCCTGATGTAATAAATTCGTCAGACTTATTAAACTTCCAAAATTGTCCCGTCCACATTTGATGCTGCCCCACATCTGTTGCAACTATTGTGTTATCCCTATAATGCTTATTAATTTCTTTAAGTATGTTTTCCGGTACAAATTGTCCTTCATTATCGGTTTTTAGCTTTTTTGACATTATTTCTTCAAGCCACCCGCGCCTGTCCTTTCTGTCCGCCTTTTCCAAAAGCTTTGTTAATATATCAGTCATATTTCCAATCAGAGGAATACTTTCATAGGTATTTTTGTCAACTTCCGTAGAATCAATATCAATATGAATAATTTTAGCTTTTGGCGCAAATCTATCGGGACTGCCTATGACTCTGTCGCTGAATCTCGCTCCCATAGCTATTAACAAATCACAATTTGCAACAGCCATGTTTGTTTCCATGGATCCGTGCATACCCACAAATCCAAGTGATAATTCGTTGCTTCTGGGAATAGTGCCTAAGCCCATAAAGCTGTTACACACGGGAATTCCTGTTTTTTCCGCAAATTCAACCAACAAGGTGTCATTTTTGGAAATTCTGACACCTCCGCCTGCATAAATAACAGGTCTGTGTGCATTATTAATTAATTCTGCAGCCATATTTAATCTATCTTCATTCGGTACAATCTTTTCAGCCCGGATGCATTCGCTGCTTCCCTTATATTCACAGGTATGCAAAAAAACATCCTTGGGAACATCCACCAATACGGGTCCCGGTCTTCCTTCCATCGAAACATCTACAGCCTCTCTTATTACATCTTCCAAATCTTCGGTCTTTCTTACCATGTAGCTGTGTTTCGTAACAGAGAGAGTCATTCCCGTTATATCCACTTCCTGAAATGAATCCTTACCTATTAAAGCATTCGCGACCTGACCGCATATAACCAGCAAAGGAACGGAGTCCATATAGGCATTTGCAATACCGGTTATTGTATTGGTAGCCCCGGGGCCGGATGTTGCTATAAACACCCCTAACCTGCCCGTACTTCTTGCATATCCGTCTGCCGCATGAACGCCGTTTTGTTCATGCGCCGGTCTGTATACCTTGAAATAATCCAGCTCATCATATAGAGCATCAAAGAAAGGTA
>ENA-UOOK01003492-UOOK01003492.1-fermentation-metagenome-genome-assembly--contig:-NODE-3492-length-17829-cov-4.107235_pt1 | contig 17829 bp, 14 predicted proteins | sample MGYA00245777_ERZ724023 | MGnify/ENA primary metagenome ERZ724023 (study PRJEB28704, sample SAMN03018312) | fermentation metagenome | biome: anthropogenic terrestrial biome; feature: soil; material...
AAAATTCGCCCTTTGCAGCAGAATCTGGGTTTTTGAAGTGGAATCATATATAGCATTGATAATAACATAATTAATACCTACTTCGCAATAGTTGATTTTCACCAAAATCATCTATGCATCATTTGAACTGTCAACTTTTTTTTGTAATACATATATCACATAGGTACAGATTATCATTATTGTTGCAGTAAGAATAAGTATATATTGCTTGTTTTGCATCTCTGTATTAAATATTTTAATTATGCGTCCTTCCGTCATTCTGATAAATTCCTTACCTATCATAACACCTAAAAGAGCAGCAAGATTATTCATCGTTGCATAGAATCCAATAAAGTTTGTTTGATTGCCTGAAGGTATATTTATATATGGGATATTTGAGAAAGTAAGGTTTATACCAGCTGCAATTATAAATGCATAAATGACAGCAAACGGATATAACAGTAAAGATCCTGTATTAACAAAACAAAGAGAAATATAGTAAATAGTATATAATCCCATAGATATATATAAGACTCTAAACCAGGATGTACGTTGAATAATTCTTGACCATACTGGGGTAAAGAAAATTAAAACAGGTATATTTAGCATATTAATAAAATTTAGAAATGAATATTTTACATTCAAATCTTTCAATAAATATATGGTGTAATAGGGACCGGGTATACTAGCAGAGAAACTCCATAAGCAAGCGATTAAAACTGTGATAAGGTATTTTTTTTCTTTAAATGGCAAAACAAATATGCTAACCAGGTTTATTTTCACATTGGGTTTTTCATTTGGATATTCTTTTATTTTACTTTGGAAATATAGATCAATTACTGCTGTTAAAATAGCTACAATTCTTAGAATAAGTAAACCTTTTAACTCATTACCAATTATTTTGTAATTGTCTACAATTCCACTAGATACAAGAATTATAGTATATACAATTATTCCACTTGTTATTCTGTAAAAAGAAAAAAACTGAGCTCTTACTTTTTGTGGAATACTCTTTATATGCCATACACTAAAACCAGGCGCAAATATAGCACTAATTACGTTTAAAAGCAATATTACTGATATAACAAATATAAGCTTTGTGTTATCAGAATAACCAAAATAAGGTATTGAACCTATTACAATGATATTGAAAAAATAAATAGTCGCTCTACTAAAAAGAAGCAACTTTTTTCTGTTTTGAAATCTTTCAAGTAGAAGAGGTGATAATACTTGAAGTAGATTTCCTATGAGTCCTGCCATTGTTATTAGCCCCATAAAGGAGTCATCTGCATTCATTAAAAGCAAAAAACCTGTTAAAAAAGCCCCTCCAATGAGGTTATTTGTTGTTTCGGCAGCATAAGATGCCAAAGCAATGTATTTTCTATTAACTGCTTTTTCATCTTCAGAATTATATTTTACAAAAGAAGATAGTTTTACATTAATCCTGTTAAGTGTTGTTTTAAGTTTTGTATTCATTTTAACCCCATAAAAAGCAAATATTTATCTATTGTAATCAAATAATACCATAGATAAATATTTGTTTCAATTGGGTATTATAGATTTCGCATAAATAACTCTGCATCTTAATTTCATCTTGTGCGAAATCTACACCTATAAAACTCATTAAACATACAAATATTTGCTTTTACAATGTAAAAATATTATTTTTAATATTTTCTTTCAAAATCATCAATCTATCAAAATCCATAGATGGAGAGTAATATTTCTCCATCTCAAAATGAATACTTTTTGCTTTTACTATTGATTCAACAGCTCTCTTTATTAACAAATCAATCTGCTGCTCATTCTCAAAAGCAACATCGGCATATGCTTCTTTTGCTGCTTTATCGGTAAAATATTCAAAGTTAATATAACTATGGATATCTGTTTTAGCTTCATGATACTTATTTATGGTTGTTAATGAAACATCAAGTTTCGGTATTATAAGGTGTTCAAGCTTATTAGGTAAAAGGCCACAATAAAAGCATTCAACATCATAACCTCTTGCAATTACTTCTTCTTTTATTTTTTCTAGCAATACATCCACACCCATGCCAGGATTCCCGACCAAACCATATATTTTACTTTTTGTTAGCAAAGAGTCTAAATAGTTAACTACACCATCTGGTGTTATTGCACTAGCAAATAAGCGTCTTTCAGTACCTTCTTTTTCGATCGTTCCATTATTAATTGTATTAGAAAACAAACCTTCAATTATATCATAGGTTAATTTATTCACTTTCCCATTATCCGTATACTTTCTATTAATAGCTTCTGTATCTTCGTATATGGAAGCAGCTGCTCTAAGATATCTATACGCTCTAGAAAAATTAAATTTTATTTCTTTTCTTTCTGTAATAACTCTATTTCTATATTCAGCTAATGCACTCCTATCCCAGAATTCCCCCAAATTAATTATTTCATCTACAACTCCTGGATATTCCAAATCAATTGTATGTGGCGAAGTTCCATCAACCATTGCAATTTTCAGTGAAGGAATTAAAACTCCATCAAGACTATTACTATCGCTTGAACAATGAAAATATTCCACCTTATGACCTTTATTTATAGCTTCAGTACCAATATATTTCATAAAAGTAGACTTGCCAGTACCGGGACCACCTTTTAAAACATAAACGTTCTTAGCATGATTCAAGTCTATTATGTAGTTATAATAACTAAAAAATCCTTGAGATGTGTTTCCACCGGCAAATATATGCCTTATTTTGTTTTCTTGCATAATACCTCCTGCAAATTATTTAATTTATACAGAATAGTATATGCAAAAATATATTTTTAAGTTCACGATGATGAATTATTAGAGACAATTTCTATCATCTTGCATAAGGGGGATTAAAAAAATAAACTGTTCAAATATAAATTTAAAACGCCCAAAGACATGCCTTTTTTAAATTTATATTGACTAATGTAATTTTTGTTAATCCCTAACTCAGTGAAATGATTTTTAATCTAAATCATTTCATACTTTTTGCTCCTTTTATGCTTAATAAATTTTTTTGCCTGCAAGCTTGTAATCCGCAATTTCCAGCTTGCGAGGTATGTCAATACCATAGGGACATTTAGGTGTACACTGTCCACATTGTGTACATTGATCTGCTTTTATACACAATGAAGCGTACTTTTTCATAGCCATATCCTTGTTTCCAAACCAAAAGCGCAAACGGTCTCTAAGTGCGAACTCTGAAGCATCTCTGATGGTACCATCTCGCATTTGCCGATCATAATACCCTTCATATTTGAATACTTCAGGAATTGGAATGTCTGAAGGGCAGGGAACACATTCATTGCACTGCCTACAGACATACTTACCTAGTTCTGGAGCGTTCGCAAATAGTTCTTCCTCCTCCTTAGGTGTCATAGGAGTAAAGTTATTCGCATATTTTAAATCTTCTTGAAGCATTTCTCGGGTGTTAATTCCTGTAACCACAACCGATACGGGACGACTCATGGCATATTTGAATGCTGTAGAAGCGGATCGCCAAAGCAATCCGTCTGCGATGGGCTTCATAAGGATTATAGCAGCTCCCTTTTCATTAGCAAGAGGAATTAATTCATTCTCAATTTCAGGAAAATTAAAACGGTCATAATAGTTAATTGTTGGCATTACCGCATCAAAAGGATATTGCTGTAATGCCTCTATCAACACATCGGGCTGTCCATGCATTGAAATACCAACATGACCGATCTTTCCATCTTTCTTCGCTTGATGAATTGCTTCCATAGCACCATCAGGACCTAAAATTTTATAAAGATCTTCCTTAACACCTACACCGTGCATGATAAGCAAATCGATATAATCTGTTTTTAAGTTTTTAAGGCTTCGGTTTAAGCTCTCTATGCATCCTTGATGGTCACGAGCGCCTGTTTTTGTAGCCAAAATGCATTCCTCACGACGCGAGTTCATTACTTGTCCTATCTTAAGCTCAGCCTCACCATTTCCATAGCTTGCTGCAGTTTCAATATAGTTTCCGCCTGCATCAAGATATGTATTAAGCAAATACTCCGCCTCACGAGCTGGAATTTCAAGGAGATGGAACCCTCCGAATCCAAGGAGTGAGGTCTTAAGGCCTGTCCCACCAAAATCTCTTTTTTCCATGCAATTCACCCTCCATATGATTATATGTTATATTATTAGTGCAATTTATATAGCAATTAAGATGCTTGTAATTATTTTACTATGTTATTCTATTGGGTGTTTTGAAACATAGCTCGTTTACGTCTCATTGATACACTTAGAATTATTCCTATTGATATAAAATTAGTAACCATTGCACTTCCACCTGCACTTACAAAGGGAAGCGGGAGACCTGTTAATGGAATAAGTCTTAAGCACATACCAATATTTGTAAGAAATTGAAATCCCATCATACCAGTTATACCAATAACAAGAAAAGAGCCAAAAGAATCTTGGGCGTATTTAGCTATATAAATGCACCGTAAAAGTATAAAAAATACCAAGATAATAATTAGAACTGAACCTACAAAGCCAAGTTCTTCACCTATAACGCTGAATATAAGATCCGATTCTTTTACAGGTACAATACCATTTTGAGTTTGAATTCCTCTGTAAAGACCACTTCCATATATCCTTCCTGAACCTATTGCTAATTGAGCTCTATCTAACTGCCAGCTTGCTCCTGCTGGATCTGAACCAGGAAAAATAAATTCAAGAATTCTTTTCTTCCTGGAATCGTTTAACGCAAAAATCCATAAAAAAGGAGTACAAGAAATTAATCCAGCAATAGATATGAAAATATACTTATATTTAATTCCATAAACATAAATCATTATAATTAATCCTACTAAAAATATTATTGACATCCCATAATCAGGTTGAAATGTAATAAGTCCTATAGGCAACATTGTATAACCAAGAAACTTAATAGTGTCTCTTTTCAAATCGTTCCCTTCTTTTATTCTTTCAAGAAAAACAGAGACAATTATTACAAAAGCAATCTTCATAAGTTCTGATGGCTGAAATGATATTACCCTTGGGATATAAATCCAACTACGACTTCCGTAATCTTCATAACCTACTCCCCATTTCAATACATATACTAACATAGCAATACACACAAGGTAAAATATAAACCCTATTGTTTTAAAGCTTTTATAATCAAAACCACTTATTACTAATGCAGCTGTTACCCCAAGTATTATACTAACAATCTGTGTTCTCATTAATCCTAAACCATTTACCGCAGTCCGAGTGGCACTACTTAAAATTATCAGACCAATTAAAGTAAGTGTTAAAACACTAAAGAACAAAATATAATCAAATTGTTTAAGATAGTTTACCCCTTTAGTTTCTTCAACAAAATACATAAATAGTAATTATTCCTTTTTATCATTTACTTCATTTACTTCGTTTACTTCATTTACTTCGTTTATTTCATCATCGCTACTATTATTTTTGGGTGCAGAAGAATTTGTACCAAAATCAATATTCTCTTCTTCTTGAAGTGCCCTTAGTACATTTCCGTAATCACTTGTTCCAATCTGTGAAGGTTCTGCTTCTTTTGAAGCAGCTAACTTTCTACGTCTTACAACAAAAATAATAATAAAAGCTATTACTAAAAAAACAGATAACAGTTGAGATATTCTAATATTTCCTGCCATAAGGCTATCTGTTCTGAGCCCCTCTATCCATGCTCGTCCAAGCCCATATAAAATAGCATAAAGGAAAAACACTTCACCATTGATTTTTTTACGTTTTCTATACCATATAAGAATTAGGAAAACCCCTAAATCCCATAGGGATTCATATAAAAAGGTTGGATGAACAGGCTTTGAAGGGTCAACAAATATCCCCATTTGTCTCAATCCTTCATTATTAAGTCCCAACTCATATTTTATCCTATCTCCAGTCATACCCCAAGGAAGATCAGTGTTTACTCCATATGCTTCTTGGTTAAAGAAATTGCCCCATCTGCCAATTGCCTGAGCCAAAGGAAGATACGGTATTGCAAAATCAAGTAAATCAAAGATTTTAATTTTTTTAATTCTAGCAAATATATATACAGCAATTAGTGCTCCAATCACTCCGCCATATATAGCCAAGCCACCTTTTCTAGTATTTATAATATCTAAAAAGTTACCTTCAAAATCCTCCCAACTAAATAATACATAGTACAACCTGGCACCAATTATCGAGGCAGGTGTAAGATATAATATTACATCAATTAGATTATCTTGGTTAATATTATATTTTTTACTATCTTTAAGTGCTAATATAACAGCTAATAAAAAAGCAAAAGCAATAATTATTCCGTACCAGAATATTTCTATTTCAAAGATCTTAAAAGCAACATTATCTATCGGAAACTTAATACCCAACTTTGGAAATTCTATTGTACTCATTACATTCCCCCCATATTCAGAAGTTCTATTCATTTTAGTTAAAATATTTTGCTATGAAGGCATTATGACAGACATCGCAAAATATTCGTGCTTGAAATGTTCTTTCATAATATTAATAATATATTCAAAATCTATTTTATCATATAAATTGAAATAATCAAATAAATAATTATCTTTAAAAAAACTTGAAACAAATCTTCCTGATATGGTTTCTACTGAATTAAACCATCTTAAATTTCGGCCATACATTGCATTTCTTACTCTTACAAAATCTTGCTCATTCAAGTTACTAAATTTTTCATTGATATTTTGTAGAATAATTTCTTTTACTTTAATTGGATCCTGAGACTCTCCACTAATTACTGAATATGCATAATTCTCCTCAGCAGTATAATCAAAATCAAAGGTATTATTAATTAATCCTTGCTCATAAAGGGATAAGTATAAACTTGAGCTTCTCCCCATAATCATTTCAAGGAGTATTTTTATTGATATTTCTCGTTTTAATAAATCTGTTTTATTTTCGAATAGCTCATCCGTAGAAGGGTCAACAATATTATTTATTTGATTCTTACTCCAAGCAATATTATTAATAAAATTATCTTTATAACCAATTTGAAATAAAGGCATAGATATTTGCATTTTTTCTTCAATATAAGGAACATTTATTTTTTCTGGTTCTTTAGGAAATATCCTTCTAACTTCAGTTTCACTTTTATAATTATTTTCAATTTGTTTTTCAATTTGAGCAAAAACTTCATCTTTATCTACATCACCTACAATGCAAACAACCATATTAGTTAGGTTATAAAAATTATTATAACATTTTAACAAAATTTCCTTATTTATATTATCGATACTTTCAGAAGTTCCTAATATTTCATTTCTTACATTATTATTTTTATACAATGCTTTTAAAAAGTTAAAAAATGATCTCCAGTTAGCGTTATCTTTGTACATGTTAATTTCTTGTTTAATAATACTTTTCTCTTTTTCTATACTTTCATCAACAAAATACGGATTTTGAACGAAATTCAATAATAAACCAAAGTTTTCATTAAATTTATCAGTACACGAAAATAAGTAAACAGTTTGATTAAAACTAGTATAGGCATTAGGTTCAGAGCCTAACAAAGAGAATTTATCCATTATACTGCCATCTTTCTGATCAAATAATTTATGCTCTAGAAAATGCGCTATACCCTCTGGTACAGTTGTAACTTTTCTATTTCCTTCTTCCGAAAATTTAGTATTTATGGAACCAAAATGAGTTGCAAACACAGCGTATTTTTTCGAATATCCTTTCTTTGGAATTACAAAAACATTTAGCCCACTTTTATGATTATATTTATACATTACCTCATTGATGTCTTTATATTCCATAGTTTCTATATTATTCAAAATAATTACCTCCTGTAGCGTTAAAATAATTTTGTTTATTGTTTCGAAGATAATAGGTAAACTAATTCAGGTTCTATTTTCTTAGCGACTTTTATTACATCACTTATGGTTACACTTTTTACTTTTTTTAGTAAAGTATCAAAGTTATCCTCTGTTTTTGATAATAATTGTACTAAATAATAGTCGATAACTTGTAATTGATTATCTTTTAAAGAATTAATTCCAGTTTCAATTGATTTTAAAGCTGATTCGTATTCTATCTTGCTAATATCTCCTAATTTTATGGCTTTTATTTGCTCAAGTATTAGTTCTACTGTTTTTTCTTTATTTTGTGCATCTATTCCACAAGAAATTAGATACAAGCCTTTAAATTTCTCTAATTGAGAGAAAATATAATATGCAAGCCCTGCATTTTCTCTTATGTTCTTAAATAACTTAGAATTCATACCACCATCTAATATACTATTACAAACAAGAAGTGAATAATAATCTTGATCCTTTGGATAAATATTTGTGTTGAAACCAACAGATAGTTTTGCTTGGGTAATATCTAATATTTCGTTATATTCTTTTAATTCTTTGTTTTTATCATTATCATTAATATTATTTGCTTCATCCCGTGAAGAAGTAATATTAGTGTTCGCTATAATGTTAGCTCTTTTGGTAATAAGTATGTCTTTTAGGTAATCTATATTTTCTTTTGGAATGTTGCCACTTATAAAAACTTTAAGAGGAGTATTATGAATGATCTTATTATACTGATGATAAAGATTAGTTTCATCTACCTGTTCTAATCCTGATATATCACCATACTGATAAATGCCAAAAGGTTCATCTTTGCACATTTCTTCAAAGCACCTGTCTATGGCATATGTCACCTTATCATTAATCCTGCCTTTTATAAGCCGTTTTAAATTCTCCTTTTCTTGTTTCAAAAAGTCAGGTTTAAATGCTCCATTTTCGATAATTGGATCAGTGATTATATCTATAAGCAGTTCAATACAGTCATGGAATATATCATCCTGATTATTACCCTTCATTTTTTGTGATAAATAATTATCAGATATACATTCAGCATAAAAAAATATTACATGATATTCACCTTTTTTAATTATACCGCAATCGAAAGAAGCTCCAAATAAATTCTCTAATTGTAGAGAGATTTCATTCATACTTGGGTATTTATTGCATCCTCTTCTTAAAACTGCGGGTATCATGGCATTTTTTGAAACTGTTTCTTTTCTGAGATCATCAATAAAGAAAAAAGTTATTGTATTTGTTTTATATTTTGTTGTTGGAATGAAATAAATCTCTGAATTTGTAAATGAATATATTAATCTGCTATTTACCTCTAAGTTTAAATTGTTCATGTCTTACCGCCTTTCAAAATATAAAAATCTTCGATTTTATTCTTCTCAAAATTTTTTATCAATTATAAGACGGGTTTATTATTTCCACTTAATAAAAATATAATCATTTATTAATCATATCACATAACATGTTTAGAAAATAAAGCTGCTGCATTAGATACATCAGTCTTTATCTGATATGCAAGCTCATTTTTATCTTTAAATTTTATTTCATCTCTTAGTTTTTGTAGAAAATATACCTCAATATGTTTCTGATAAATATCACCTTCAAAATCCAGAATATGAGTTTCTACAGTAACTTTTGAATTGGAAAGTCCAAATGTAGGCTTAACACCTATATTTGTTATGCTATTATATAATATTCCATTTAGAAGTGTTTTTGAAATATATACTCCAAAAGAAGGAAGAAGAAGATAATCTTCAGGAGTTATATTAGCAGTTGGAAAACCAATTTGAGTCCCGAGTTTATAACCCGTTTCAACAGTACCCATTATCGAGTAATGTCTTCCAAGCATATAAAATGCTTTCTCCATATTTCCTGTTGAAAGACATTCTCTTATACTTGTACTGCTTATTATTTCATTGTTCATTTTTACTGGAGGTATTATTACAGTTTTAAAACCATATTCTTCACCATGTTGTTTTAATAATTTAGCATCTCCCTTTCCTTTGTAACCAAAAGTATAGTCAAAACCTGCTACCGCAAGCTTTATTTTAAGCTTGTCCACCAGAATATGCTTAATAAAATCAACAGGGTTCATTTTTGAAAAAGCTTCATTAAATTCTTCATAAAACAAATAATCCACTGGTAAATAGCCAAGTATCTGTGCCTTCTTTTCTGGGGTCATTAATAAGGGAGTATATTTGCTTTTATTTATAATATTATCTGGATGTTTTGTAAATGTATATATCATTGACTGTAAACCATTGAGCCTACATTCATTTATTAAAATATTGATTAGAGCCATATGCCCTATGTGAAGTCCATCAAAATTACCAAGTCCTACTCCTGTTGACTTAATTAATGATATATCGTTAATACTCCTTAGTACCTTCATTTATGCTATTCTCCTCAATTAAACATTTTTTTAGGTTTAATAAAACATCTTCCATCGATATTAATAATCTCGCCTAATCCAATAAAATGCTTTTTGTCATCATATACTTTAAGTATAGTACCAATATTACAAATAATGTCTACATTGCAATCATATTTAAAGCTCGAAGCATTATCAATAACCTGATTATTAAGGTCAATGTAATTACCATTTCTAAACCTTTTCCCGTCATCACTATTTAGAAATATATCATCAAAACTTTTAAAAACTTTATCAGTAGGTATAAGAATATCATAAATTTTATCATATTCTACTGCTTCAGTAATATCCTCTAATGTATAAGAACTGTCTATTTCAAAGATGCCCGTTTTTTTTCTAATGAGGAAAGACATGTGTCCCCCACATCCTAAAGCATCTCCAATATCTGAACACAAAGTTCTTATATAAGTACCTTTTGAACAGATTATATCAACTAGCACTTTGTTATCTTTAATATTTATAATATTAATTGAATTAATAAATATTTTTCTTGGTTTGCGCTCTATAACTTTACCTTCCCTTGCCATTTCATATAATCTTTTTCCTCCAACTCTTAAAGCCGAAAACATTGGAGGAATCTGCTCTATCTCTCCAACAAAGCAATTTATAATCTTAGCGATTCTGTCAGCAGACACATCTATCTTGTGACTCTCTATTATCTGACCAAAAGAATCCTGAGTATCCGTAGAAACACCCAATGTCAATTCAGCTCTATACGTTTTTTCCATATCCATAATATATTCAATCGATTTAGTAGCATTACCAGCACAAATAGGCAAAACACCTGCAGCTGCAGGATCAAGTGTGCCTGCATGTCCTATTTTCTTAGTATTCAATATTCTTCTTAAATATGCAACAACATCAAAGGATGTCATCCCTGGAGGCTTTAAAACATTTATTATACCATTCATAAGGTATGGGGACACTCCTCTCTCAAGTATCGGGTATTCCTTTGGTGCTGAGGAATGTCCCCAATATACTCACATTCTACTTTTAACGGCCTTTATTAAATCATTAAGAATTATTTTTTTAGTTTCCAAGAGGCTGGTATTTAAAGTGCATCCTGCTGCTCTTTTATGACCTCCACCCGAATATTTATTAACAATTTGTGATACATCAATATATGAATTAGATCTTAAGCTTACCTTTACTTCATTATCAAATTTCTCTTTAACAAAAGCAGCTACTTCCACTCCACTAATATTACGAGCATAATCTACAATGCCTTCAGTTTCTTCCTCAATTGCTCCAGAATCTGCAATCATTTTTTTAGTAATAGTAATTAATGCAATTTTACCGTTTTCAAATAATTCAATTGTATTTATTGCACTGCCAATTAATTTTAATTTATTCTCAGAAATCGAATCAAAAATTCTAAAAGAAACCGCAGATATATCAATTCCATAGCTAACAAGTTGTGAAACTATTAAATGAGTCAACGATGTTGTATTACTATACTTAAATCCACCAGTATCCGTTAATATTGCAGTATACAAACATAAAGCTATATCAACATCAAATTTTATATCCATGGCTTTAATTAATTGAAAGATAATTTCTCCAGTAGCTGAAGCATTCTCACAAATATAATTCATTTCAGCAAAATATGTATTTGTTGGATGATGATCAATATTGATTTTATGTATGGCATTGTTAAATATTTTTGCTCTTTTACCAAGTCGGCCAATGTCTCCTGTGTCTAAAGCTATAACAGTTTCTCCATTAAAAACTCTTTGATCATTAGTATTATCATCAGAGTATATACTAACCAGTTCTTTGCCAGGCAAAAAGCTATACATTTGAGGAAATTCTTCCTCAATGTATAGCTTAATGTCCTTGTTTTCCTGTTGTAATGCAAGAGCTAGAGCAAGACTTGAACCTAATGCATCGCCATCGGCGGAAATATGAGGAAGTATTATTATGCTTTTTGAATTTTTCAAGGTGTCCATAATCTCTTGTGGTATCACAGTAACCTCCTGCAATCAATCATTCTTTACAACATCATTAATAAGCTTATTAATGTAAACACCATGTTCTATAGAATTATCAAGTTCAAATAGAAATTCTGGTGTATACCTTAATTTTATTCTTTGACCAATTTCACGTCTGATAAATCCTGCTGCATTTTTCAAACCTTCAAGGGCTGCTTTCTTTTCTTCTTCTTCGCCTAATATGCTTATATAGACTTTTGCATACCTTAAATCACGTGTTACATTTACGCTTGTTACACTAATAAGTTTTGGTAAACGTGGATCCTTTAATCCAACTTGAATTATATTACTGACTTCTCTTTTCACTTCTTCTGATATTCGAACTATTCTGTCAACCATAGATATCACTCCTTAATATACTATTTTTCTTAAAAAGTTATAATGAATAACTAACATTTGTATGCAAATCCATGTAGTGTAAACGTTACATGGAACTTTTTGAGAAAATATAGTTCCTTAATTCATCGTAGCTCATGCTTATTTTATTAAAGCTAACCACTGCGATATTTTTTCAAAGCAATGGGAGCCACCTAAATCAACGAAATTTATTGCATTTATTTAGCTTCTATTTCCTCCATTGCATAAGCTTCAACAATATCGCCTTCTTTAATATCATTAAACCTTTCAATGAGGACACCACATTCGTACCCTTGAGCTACCTCTTTGGCATCATCTTTAAATCTCTTCAATGATTCCAGCTTACCTTCAAAAACTACTACACTATTTCTTACAATTCTTATACTTGAATTTCTTGTAATCTTTCCATCTGTCACATAAGCACCACCAATGTTACCTACACCTGAAGCTTTATAAATTTGTCTTATCTCTGCATGTCCTTGAATGACTTCTTTTAATTTAGGTTCAAGCATACCTTTCATTGCTGCTTCTATGTCACTAATTGCATTATAAATTACTCTATAAAGTTTTATATCTACATTCGATATTTCAGCAATCTCACTTACATTAGGCCCTGGTCTAACATTAAAACCAATAATTATTGCATTAGAAACTTCTGCAAGCTTTACATCACTCTCTGTTATTGCTCCTACTCCACCATGAATAACATTAATTCTTACTTCAGGATTACTTAATTTCTCAATAGACTGTTTTACTGCTTCAACAGATCCTTGAACATCAGCTTTTAGAATTATATTCAGATCTTTTATCTGACCTTCTTGAATCTGAGTAAATAAATCTTCCAGAGAAACCATAGAACTTGATTTCAATTGATCTTCTCTGTGCTGTTGCCTTCTCTTATCAGCAAGTATTTTTGCAAGTTTTTCGTCCTTTATAGCATAAAATAACTCTCCACTTTCGGAAACCTCAGGCAACCCAAGTATCTCAACTGGAGTTGAAGGTCCGGCAGTTTTTATACTTTGACCTCTATCATCATTCATCGCCCTTATTCTTCCAAAAATTGTTCCAGTAATAATAGAATCACCTACATTTAAAGTTCCTCTTTGTACTAAAAGAGTAGCAATAGGTCCTCTATTCTTATCAAGCTTAGCTTCAATGATTGTACCTTTAGCTTGTTTATCAGGATTGGCTTTAAGTTCCATCATGTCAGCAGTAAGCAATACCATCTCTAAAAGTGAATCTATGTTTTCACGTTTTTTAGCTGAGACAGGAACCATAATAGTGTCGCCACCCCAGTCTTCAGAAACCAGACCATATTCGGTTAACTGCTGTTTTATCTTATCAGGATTAGCAGAAGGCTTATCTACCTTATTAATTGCCACAATTATAGTAACCCCAGCTGCTTTCGCATGATTTATAGCTTCTATAGTCTGAGGCATTACTCCATCGTCAGCAGCTACAACAAGAATAGCTATATCAGTTATTTTTGCTCCTCTTGCTCTCATAGCAGTAAAAGCTTCATGTCCAGGAGTATCAAGGAATGTGATGTTCCTGTCGTTTATTTTTACTGTATAAGCACCTATGTGTTGGGTGATACCACCTTCTTCACTTTCAATAACATTTGTCTTCCTTATTGCATCAAGAAGTGAAGTCTTTCCATGGTCAACATGTCCCATTACAACTACAACAGGTGGTCTTGGTATTAGTTTGCTTTCATCATCTAGTTCGTCATCAAATAAAAGATCCTCAGCGTTTATTGCAATTTCCTTTTCTGCCTTTACTCCGTATTCATCAGCAATAATTGCAGCAATTTCGAAATCAATTTCCTGATTTAATGTAACCATAGTACCCATAATCATCAATCTTTTAATAACATCAGCAGCTGTCTTTTTTAAGTGTTCAGCCAATTCTTTAACAGTAACAGTCTCACCAATTTTTATAGATGTAAGCACTGCTCTTTCTACAGCTAATTTAGAAGCTTCGCTACTACCCTTTCGTTCCTTTTTTGGTCTAAAAGGTTTTCTGGGCTTTTTTACCGAAATTGGAGATGTTTCTAAAAGCTCATCAATTAGCAGCGCATCTTCCTGTAATACCTGAGATACACCTTTAGCTGGTTCTAGTATAATATCGCGAGGCTTAAATTTCTTTTTTACATCAGCTGTAGCCTTAGCTTTTGGTACTTCCCTTTTTTGCTCACGTTTGATACCTTTGTCAACATCTTTATTTTGATATTTGCGTTTATTTTCATCAATACGAATTTCTTCTTCAACACCTGGTGCATCTAATATATCTTTAGGGATATTTAATCTAGGTGCTCCAAAATCATTTGTTCTTTGACCAGAAAAATTACTATTACTTCTTGGATTAGGGTTATTTCCTTTATATCCCTCTCTCCTCGATATATTTGCAGTATTGCTCCTGTCATTAGGATTACTTCTTTGCCCAGGGTTACTCCTGTCATTAGGATTACTTCTCTGCCCAAGGTTACTTCTGTCATTAGGATTACTTCTCTGCCCAGGGTTACTTCTGTCATTAGGATTACTTCTTTGTCCAAGGTTATTCCTATCACTAGGATTACTTCTCTGCCCAGGATTATTCCTGTCATTATAGTATTTTTTCTCACCACTATTGTTATTTCTTTGCCCAAAATTATTTCTGTCATTAGAATAATTTTTTTCACCTGTGCTATTACCAGTTCTTTGATTGGAGTTACTATTATATCTGTTATTATCATTTTGAGAATTACTTTGGCCTTCATATTTAACTCTGCTGCTATCATCCCTTGACATACTTTTTGTATCGCTCCCAGATTCAAGTTTAGCATTATCATTTCTGATATTTTCATTTGCTCTAAATGGTTTTTTGGGTTGAATTTTATTAGTATTGTCTTCAGTTGAATGATTATATCTATCTCTGGGCTTGCCTTCCCATTTTTGGGCTTTATCTGTTTCCTTATTTTTAAAAGGACTATCGTTAATGCTTGTTTCATTCTTTTTTTGTGCTGAATTAGCATCTTTTACAGCAGCAGTATCTTCAATTTTCGTAGTAATATTATTTTCCTCCTCAGAAGATCTAACTTTTATATCATTTGCAACTAATTTTGACTGAACATTCTTTGTTTCTTTTTCAACTTCAATTTTAATTTCATGTTCAGTACTTCCTTCTACTTTAATTTTATCGTCAGCTTTAACTTCAATTCCAGGTTCAACCTTTTGTTCAAGTTTAACTTCAGGCTTTTGCTCTATATTGTTCTCATTTTTTTGCAAAGGTTTAACTTCATGCTTCATTTCTACCTTTGCTTCAGCTACAACAACTTGGGTTTCTTTATTATCATCCTGTTTAATAACCTTATTATCCTTAACAGGGTCTGATTTTTTATTTGATATTTGCATCAAAGGATCAGTTTCCCTAACAAAACCAGCTCTCAAACCCGAACTAGCAGTACTAACTTTTACTCCACTAAATTTTCTTCCGAATTTGAATTCATTTTTATCTCTTCCGTTTTGTGAATTACCATTTCTTTTTTTATCATCATTTTCTCTATATCTATTATCATTTCCCTTGTACTTTTCATTATTTTCTTTTTGTTTATCAACATTAGATGACTCATTTGATATTTCTGTTGTTCTAAATATCCTTGGTCTATCTTTTATATCTTGTTTTTTGGGTTCAGTTCTATTTTGGGGTGTAAAAGAAGAGCTGTTTTTTAAATTATCACCCTTTTTTTCTCCCTCATGAGAAATTATACCTATATGTTTATATAGGGCTTCTACTTCTTGTCCTTCTAAATAACTCATATGATTTTTTACATCTATTTTAATCTCTGATAACTTCTCTATGAGTCTTTTACTAGTAGTATTTAATTCTTTTGCAAGTTCATATATTCTAACCTTTTCCAAAGTCTAAACACCCCCAATTCCTGAATTTTGGTTATCTATAAGTTTTATGAGTTGCTTTGAGAAATCCTTATTTTGAATTCCTACTACTGCTCTCATATCCTTTCCTGTATACTTGCCTAATAACGCTTTTTCCCCGAAAATCCTGATATCAACTCCCCTATATTGGCACATGTCTATAAAACGCTTTTTTGTATTATCCGATGCATCCTGAGCTACCAGCATAAGTCTGACAGCACCTCTTTTTAAAACTTTTTCACAACTTTCTTCTCCAGATACTATTTTACCAGCTTTTGCTGCTAATCCAATAAATGCATATATTCTAAAGCTCATCAATCCCCTCCATTTGCTTTCTTAACAAATCATAAACTTCAGAGCTTATAGCAATTTCAAAAGTCTTTTCAAGCCTTTTAGTTTTTAAAGCATTCTCAAGGCAGGACATATTATGGCAAATGTATGCTCCCCTACCATTCTTTCTTCCAGTAAAATCTACTGATATTTCGTTTTCCTTACTTTTTACCACTCGTATTAATTCTTTTTTAGGTTTAATACTCTTACAACCAATACACATACGCATGGGTACTTTTTTAAGTTTCATATTAACCTCCATGATCTCAATGTGCTAAATGAATTGTAGTTTATTCTTCTTTTTCAGAATCTGGTTCATAAACTGTGCCTGCATTAAAGAACTGTTTTTCTATCTCAGTTCTTAATTGTGATTCACTTTTAATATCAATTTTCCAACCAGTCAATTTTGCAGATAGTCTTGCATTCTGACCTTCTTTTCCAATAGCAAGAGATAACTGATAATCCGGAACAATAACTCTCGCACTTTTCTCGTTTTCACTAATATCGACTCTTAGAACTTTTGCAGGACTTAAGCTGCTTGATATAAAATCTGAAGCTTTCACACTCCATTTAATAATATCAATTTTCTCCCCTCTCAACTCATCTACAACTGCTTGCACTCTGACGCCTTTATGTCCTACACATGCACCTACAGGATCAACATTTTCTTCTTTAGAAAAGACAGCAATTTTAGTTCTCGAGCCTGGTTCTCTTGAAATTCCTTTAATTTCAACAACACCATCATGTATTTCTGGAACTTCAAGTTCAAATAATCTTTTTACAAGTCCCGGATGAGTTCTGGATACAAATATTTGAGGACCTTTTGTAGTTTTTTTAACTTCAACTACATAGGCCTTAATTCTTTCATTAAAATTATAATCTTCACCAAGAGTTTGCTCGGAAGATAGCATCATAGCTTCTACTTTTCCTAAGTCTATCACTACGTTCTTTCTGTCATATCCTTGAATTAACCCGCTTACGATGTCCCCCTCTTTGTTATAAAATTCTT
>ENA-UOOK01003493-UOOK01003493.1-fermentation-metagenome-genome-assembly--contig:-NODE-3493-length-17816-cov-7.768425_pt1 | contig 17816 bp, 12 predicted proteins | sample MGYA00245777_ERZ724023 | MGnify/ENA primary metagenome ERZ724023 (study PRJEB28704, sample SAMN03018312) | fermentation metagenome | biome: anthropogenic terrestrial biome; feature: soil; material...
TTTTACTCTTTTTTCAAAGCTCTATTCTCTGCACCCCAACATTTATTATAGAGCCGAGAAAACAAAAGGCCCCTGCCGATTCATGTCAATTCGGCAGGGGTGATTTCTTGCTGCTTTGAGGAAACTGTGAAAACAGGATCGTCAGGGAATCAGTTCGAGGCGTTTTCCCTCTTCGGCGGCACTGACCCGCGAGGAGGCGCCAAGTTTTCCATAGATGTTCAGCACATGGGTTTTGACAGTGGAAAGGGAGATGCAAAGGTCTTCCGCAATCTGCGGATTTGTTTTTCCTTTTGCAAGCTCCGCAAAGACTTCCAGTTCCCGGGAACTGAGAATGCTTTGTTCGCCGGGTTGCCCGGCGGGAGAACAGATGCGCATGGCATCGCGCACAAACAGGCTTTCCTCTTCGCTGAGCTTGTCTGCCATGGCAGTGCTGAAATCTTTCCAGAGCGGTTCCAGAATGTCGCGGTCGACATAAAACGGCTGGAGGACGCGGTTTTCCCACGAATAGTAAACGGCCTCGCGGAGCAGATTATTCCGATGGCGCCGGTCGGCGGGTGACGAGCCGCTTGTCATCCGGATCAGAAGAAGATCAGCTTCCACAAGATGCAGGCAGTTCTGGTTTTTTCGCGAAAAGGTAGTACCTTTTCCGTGATCCCGTTTGCTTTTTCTGCTTCGCCATTCTGAAAGTACAGCCGCGCGTAGAGAAGCTCAAAAGTGGGGGAAGGTTCTGCGGAATGCGCAAGAAAAGCCTCGTATTCGGATAGAATCTTTTCCTGGCGGGCTGCGCCCATTCTTCCGGCGGCAGCAAGCTTGATCAGCAGCCGGTCCGTCCAAGTCTGCGTCTTGCTGTCTCCAATGATCTGTCGGATCACTTTTTCGCCCAGGTCCTCATTTCCGCTGAGCATGTCGTATTCCGCAAGGTTGTAGTCGAAACTGTAGGAGATCAGGTTTTCCGGAATCGAGCTGCCGCTGATCATGGCCCTCGCGCGGTCAAGATACTTTTTTGCGCTGGAAAGTTCCATCCGTTTCAGATAAATGCCGATGATTCCGATGCAGAAGTCGTATTGCCGCATGAAAGAGGCTTTGCCAGTTGTCATCTTTTCCTCTACTGTATCGTAAATTTTCATGGCATCGTTCAGACGGCCGGTTTCTTCCGCCAGCTGTGCCTTGCAGCTCATCGAACAATAGTAGACGCTGGCGGTCATGCGCGTTTCACAAAATCGTGCCTCAGTTTCACATAGGCGACGCCGAACATCATGAGAGAGAGGGCAAGAATGTAAATCACGGGGAACAGGTGCTGCAAAGCTTCCCCGTTTTGCAGATTCATGACGGCATTACTTTTGATGAAAGAATAGAAGCATCCCGACAGTGTGGAAGTAACGATTATGAGGGAGCTGCCGAGCATATTGGCGTTATCCGGCTTTTTGATCCACGTGTGCAGAAGAAGGGCAGATGAACTGCCGAGCATGGCGAGAATCAGGAACAGGCCGGCGTACTGCCCGATGGAAAAGCCGATGTTCCACCCAGCGGCCTGCAGAACCGCGAGCGTCACCCAGGGCGGCACGAAAGAACACAGGCAGAAGAGAAAATGCGCGGCCAGATATCGATTGAACGACAGCGGCGAAGCCGAGATGCGCAGGAGCTGCCCCTGCTCCTTGTCTTCTGCGAACGGGAAGAAATAAAAGGAAGCGCTCATTCCAAGGAAGATCATCAGAAAGCCGACCACGTTGACACCAACGCTCCGGTCGTTTTTTTGGGCAGGAATCTTCGCCCGAGGATTCTTCAGCAGAAGTTGCGGCATGTTTTTGAAATCGTCATTGCGCAGCGTTTCAATGTCGAACTTTCCGCTGCCCCACGTCCGCCGCGACGGCGACGACCTCGCAGTTATTGAAGTTCTCTTTCAGCCAGGGGATAATGATGGAAGTATCCAGCCCGCCCGAATAAGCCAGCACAACTTTTTTAATATCCTTTTTCATCTTGCAAGCCGCCTTTCGTTTATTGCAAATGTGTTTTATTTCTGGTTACAAGTTGATTATACACATTATATGCAGAAAATCAAGTGTTTTATGAATATTTATTCATTATTTTGATTGGGTCAATCTGATAGGTTAAGATATTCAGCATTTTCATCTGGTATGAGACTAATTAAAGTAGGGATATATTGACGGTTTTATTATGGATGCAATTGTAAAATATTTTCATTAAATTAAAATAAAATGCTTGACAAAGGAAATTTATGGTACTATAATTTGCATATTTGCATATTTGCATAGTAAATTTTTTATGACAAATAATATTAATGCATATAAAATATGGATATCGTTTTTATTTTGAAATTTCAGTTCAACTGCGCGCGTTAAAAGTTGAAATAAATAGGGAAAGGAATACGAGGCCAATGGGCTTATAATGAGGTGAGAAATTCCTCTTTCTTTCGCAGGTGTTATGTAAAACACTTTGTTAAAAATTGAAGGAGGTTATAACTGCCTTTGCGGCAGAAAGCTCATCAAGCAAGGGGAATTTGTCTTCAGTTTCGCTTCAAAAAATCAGCACGTTAAACACTTAAAAAGCAAATTCTCATAAACCCATTATAATGAACTGTGAAGTAAAGCTACCCAAACTTAGTGTTAAGCTTAACGTACAAAAAAAATCTCCTCTTCAATCAATCGTGCCAAACAACACTTCCGGGCAAATACATTTTAAGTATGCCCCATGTCCGGGAGGTGGTAAGCATACCATGGTGGGACGTGGAACGGGGTTTACTTATCGCGGCGCTTATCTAAGCACTGATCTGGTAATAAGAGGATTTTGCTCGCAGTGTTCAAAATGTGGAGAATTTATCATCTCTGAATATTGTTCGTTTTGGGATGGCGTTACAAAGTTGGGAACATATGCTGAAGGTCAAGCAAATTACGCTTTATCTAATGTATCAACATCTTACTATACGAATGATTTTTATTATAATGACAGCTTAGCACAAGATCCGTATTTTCGGTCTTTTGTTTGGTAAAATTATATAGCGAGATAAGCCTTTCAGTCTCCCCTTCTCACGATGGGGGAGACTGAATCAAATATTCCATCCTTTTCAGGGCTGTTGCTAATCGCGACCGGAAAAGCATGGTTTTCATATTTTGGGATATCTCTTATATTTAAATTACTTGGAAGGTGTTTTTCATGAAAACGAAAGTCATGCTTTTTGCCCTGCTACTTGTGGTTGGGGTTGGCTTTGCCGGCTGCCGTGGAACCGGGCAGCCAGCATCCTCATCTAAGACGAATTCTTCTTCAGGGGAAAGTGCGGAAACAGTTTTAAAAACAGCGCTGACCGGGTTGTTTTCGACACCAGACAAAGAAATGGCAGAAGTTCTGCGCCAGTCGTCAACCTTAGTGGGGAGCGGCGTGCCAAAGCAAGCCAGCGGCTCCTCCAACCCGACCGATACTATAATTCAAAAGCGGTATGGGAGAATTTTTACCGAGCAGGGTCTGGTATCCTTTACTGCGCAATATCTGTCAACCTATCAGGGCTTTGCGGCTACAAATCAGTGGAAAATGTCTGTCGATGAAATCAAAGCAACCGGCACGACCACAGGGTACGATTTCACAGCTCGCGTAAAATACGGAAAGAAACAGCAGGATAAAACCGCACCGATTTCAGGGGACGCCCAGTTTACAAACGGGAAACTGTCTTCCTTTCGCATTTCGTCCGATAACGGATTATTGGATGTGTTGCGAAATGCGGGCTGAAAAATTCTTAGGGCAACACCGCACAGAGCAGGATATCACTAAAAGTGGTAAAATAAAGGTATGAACAAACAAATCAGCTTGTCAGCTCTGAGCGACGAACTGGCACAAGTAAAAACACATAAAAAAGAATTTCTGAGTCAAATTGATCGCATCGTTCCATGGGACGAATGGGCAACCATAATAAAACCGCACTACTATAAGGGAGAACGCGGAAATAAGCCATACGACTTGGAATTGATGCTTCGAATTCACATTCTGCAGAATCTGTACAATTTAGCAGATGAAGCTACTGCCTGTGAAGTAATCGACAGTCGAGCCTTTTCTGATTTTTGTGGAGTAGCATCCAGCAATCAGGTTCCGGATGGAGATACTATCGGTAGATTCCGGAACATTTTGGAGCGCAACGGTCTGGAACAAAAGATTTTTGCGCAGGTCGTGATATCACTGCAGAAAAAGGGCTTGTTACTGAAAAAAGGAACTATCGTGGACTCTACTTTCATAGAAGCACCTTCCTCAACGAAGAATAAAGAGAAACAACGCGACCCGGATGCACACCAGGCAAAGAAGGGAAACAACTGGCATTTCGGGTACAAAGCGCATATCGGGGTGGACAAGGACAGTGGAATCGTTCATACGGTAGACGTGACGGCAGCAAATGTTAGTGATGTAAGTGAAACGGCAAAATTGCTTACAGGAGAAGAAGAAACCGTAAACGGGGACAGTGGCTATCTTGGAGCGACAAAGCGCCCGGATGCCGTTATACGCAACAAAAAAGGTAAGAAAATCAAATACAAAATCAATCGGCGCCCCTCTCAGGTGAAGAAACTCAGCAAAAGCGGACAATATTATGCCAAAAAGGTCGAGCATTCAAAATCATCGGTACGTTCGAAAGTTGAACACGTTTTTGCCATTGTAAAAGGTCAGCTGCGGTATCGAAAAACACGATACCGAGGTTTGCAAAAACAAATTCAAAAATTGAATATGATGTTTGCGTTGGCAAACCTGATTCTGGCTGACAGAAATTCTCTGGCAGTCTGATTCGGCTTGCCCTGCAGATCAAATTGAGGAAAGTGCAACGAGCTATTTTATGCCAACACAGAATTGCTCCGGCGTCTTCGCTGTTATGCGGTGTTGCCTTAGCACTCTTGCCGATAACAAACATTGCTGCATAAGACGGGCTCGTGAACAGCATGTCTTCCTGAAGAATGCCCTGCTCATCAACGGATGCGTTCTTCCGACGTTCTTTTATTACATCTGGAATCGTGTCATCATCGACAGTCGCAATGTGGCTGTTCTTGAAAACCACAAATCCTTCTGAAGTCTGCGATCCGTTGGCCTCGACTTTACCGACATTCTTTATTGTTCGTTCCAAATGAAGATTCACGATTTCATCACTGACAGTGTTCGCCGTATTGTCTGATTTCTGGACAGCTGGCTTTTTGACGGGCTCAAAGACCTTGTGTCCAAGCGTTCCCATAATCACCTTTGCGTAGTCGATGAATTCCTCCATCTCGCTTTCCTTCTCCTCGGTGATATTCCCGTGGTTCGGATCATTGCCGTTCTTCACTTCATAACGGTTTGCTTCAATAGCGAGATTACAGAATCGATTTTCAAGGTAACTTATCTCTGTAGGTCCTAAGGAGTTGTTGGAGGTGGTGAAGACAACCGCCTCCGTCCAATAGTCCTTCTCCGGATTACGCTTGTGCTCCATCAAACGGTTCAGAATGCCTTCACCATTTTTACGTGCGCCTGCCTGCCCGATGTAGACTACTTCCTTTTCGGTTTCGTCAGATTTCCCGAAAAGGAAGTACACACCGCTCTGCTTAAGGTCTTCACGGTCCTTGCACTTATCCAACTCAATCCGAGGGATCTTATATGCCACGCCAGTCCAGTTAGCAAGGGAGCACTTAATACGTCCGCTGGCATCTCCGTCCATCAAATACAACTGTATATTCTTTCCATGCGCTGCCATATCCACACCCTCACTTCATTACCTTTTCCATCAGCGACTTATAGCTGTCAACCACATCGTAAACAACTTTATCGCTGGAGATTGCCTTGAAATGCTCTCGAGCGCAGTGAATCTTGGACTCCTCAATCAGCCTGAGTTGCATTGACGACATGGAGCCTTTCGTCTCGGCTACAAAATAAATGTGCTTGACGCTACCTTCATAGAAGGCAATCGCCCAGTCTGGATTGTAATGCCCAACCGGAGTGGAAATGTAGAATCCATCCGGCAGCTTCACGTAGACTGCAACATCCGTACTCGTATCGAGCTGCGATGCGAAGTCGCGCTCGTTCGTCGAGTCGTAGACGATATGATCGTACAGGTGCTTCTTAGCTTTCATGGCGTTTGTGCCAAGCTTGCCCTTGATGGTCGGTTCGGTGAACACGTCTGTACCGTAGTGGTCGTCCATCACACTGTAGGTGATGTGCTCGATAATTGCAGTCGCTTTTTCGTCATTGATCAGCTGCGATGCCTTGAGGATAAACTCCTCCGGATTGTACTTGAACTGGTCAAATGTAGTCTTATTAATGCCGGTCAGAATCTGAATGACAGCCTTCCGGGTAAGCCCAGTAGATTCCACAATCCTCCCGACAAGATCATACGTTACGCTCTTGCTGGCCACGATCGCCTGCTTTGCTCCAAAGGTAGATGAAGCCTCCCGAACAAATGCCTGACCGGATCGCAGCTGCTCCTTCGATTTGATCTCCGCCATCGAGCCGGATTCAATCTTGAAATAAATCTTCGCCACGCGCAGCTTGCTGTCGAGGGCTGCGATGGATTTGCGGACAAGCTCATCGGTATCAAAATCCACCACATAAACGGATTTCGCATTGATCCGTGACCAGAGAGCCTTAAACTCCTTACTGTTCAGTTTTTCCTCATCCACCTTGAGCTCCACATTGTTGCTGCGGGCATTTTCAGGTGTCATTGCCTTGGCGTCATAGATAGAGTCAACAATATCTACGACTGCCGCCTCGAATCCTTTGACTTCCTCAGCCATCTTTAGATCGCCGTTGGCCTTGTCCTCGTAATACTTGTCTGTGAGAACGCCTTTGCGGTCAACATAGCGGTTCACGGTCATTTCGTACATGATTGCCGACGCCGTATCGGAATCGATAACCATCTCGTTGCCGTGATCGTTCGTGACAACACGGTTCAGGAACAGGTCTCTCGTAACTGCACGAGGACGGTCTGCGATATCCTCTGCAATTTCGGATTGGAGTCCCTTGGCAAAGCTCTCGTAGCTTTCAGACGCAATTACGGTCAGCACGTTGACGTTCTGCACATCGTTTCCGAGAACTCCCGCGTCCATGCGCTCGCCGTCCTGGTTGACGGAAAGGCGCATACCTCGCCCGACTTCCTGCCGCTTGCGGATCTCACTTGAAGAGGACTTGAGCGTGCAAATCTGAAACACGTTAGGATTGTCCCAACCTTCGCGCAGCGCGGAATGTGAGAAAATGAACCGCACGGGCGAACGCTTCGGATCGCAGTCGAGCAGCAACTCCTTGTTTTTCATGATCAGGTCGTATGCGTCGATATCGTCGGAGGTCGTTTCCTTCCTGCCAACCTTACTGTTGATCATGTGTCCCTTCTTGTCAATGGAGAAGTAGCCCGCATGCGTTTTCTCTACAGGAATAGACGCAAGGTACTGCATGTACTCGTCGTCGCCGAACTCCCGCTGCAAGTTCCCGACCACGTCGGCATATTCCTGCTCGAACATATCGGCAAAGATACCGTTCTGCGGCTGCCCGTTCTTGTCGTATACACGGTAGTGGTCCACCTCGTCGATAAAGAACAGAGATAGCACCTTAATGCCCTTATTGAACAGTTCCCGCTCACGCTCGATGTGGGAGAGAATGGTCTCCCGTATCTGGATGCGTCGCAACTGGTTTTCGTCCACCTTGCCAATCACGTCTCCGGCGTAAAGCTTGATGCCGTTGATGAACTCGATGGAGTCGTCTCTGCCGTCGATGCGCTTGACGACGAAGCCGTCCCGGTACTCGGGCAGCTCGCCGGAATGGTCGAAGAGGTTGTATCCTTCCGTCACAGTGGCGCTCATTGGCTTGATTCCGGACGCGCGCTTGCAGTCGAACTGGATTGTCGCAGTCGGAGCGGATTTTGAAAGATTCAGTCCTTCCAGATAAACGAAGCTCTCCGTAGCCGTCGTTCCGCTCTCCGTGATACCTTTGACAGCGATCTTCTTGACGAGCTTCTTGTTGTAGGCGTCCATCGCATCAAGACGATAAATCAGGTTGTAGTATTCCCTCGGTGTGGCAGAATAACGCAGCGTCAGAAGCGGATGGAATTCCTTCAGGCGTTCCTTTGTCTGCTTGCCTTCGACAGACTGCGGCTCGTCGATAATCAGAACCGGATTCGTCTTGGCGATGATGTCAATCGGGCGGCGGGAACGGAACTCGTCGAGCTTCATATAAATGCGGCGCGCGTCCTTTCCACGGGCGTTGAATGCCTGCGAGTTGATGATCATCACGTTGATAGAGCTGTCCGACGCGAAGCGGTCGATCTCAGTAAGCTGAGAGGAGTTGTAGATGAAGAAGCGGATTTTCTTCCCGTACTCCTCGGCAAAGTGATCCTGCGTCACCTGAAACGACTTGTACACGCCCTCGCGGATGGCAATGCTCGGCACGACCACGATAAACTTCGTCCAGCCATACGCCTTGTTCAGCTCGTACATGGTTTTGATGTAGGTATAGGTCTTGCCGACGCCTGTTTCCATTTCGATGGTCAGGTTATACTTTCCCTCAAGAGACTGTGACGGCTCAATCTGTCCGTTCCGCTGAATCTTCCGGATATGCTCCAAAATCTGCCCGTCGGACAGTTCCGGGACAATTTTTGCGTTCGACCAGCCGGTGAAATCCTCGTCCTCATTCATACCAAGCTGAAATGTCCCGGTTCCCCGGTCCATCATATAGGACGGCGTAAGGTATGGCTGCCCGGCAAAAACATCCACGACAGCCTTGGCGGCGTCAGCCTGAAACTTCTGATGCTTAAATTGCAGCTTCATTCTGCCACCTCCTTAAATGACCTTGACTCTTGTATCCGGAGCGAGGAGCTTGAAAATCTCCCCGACGTTAATCTTCTCCGGGCTGCTTGCGAAGCTGGAGTCGCGGAAGACCGCACGCAGCGGCTGGCGCTTCGCAATTGTCTTTATAACAGATTCAGGCACATTTTCGTCAAAGCATGCAATCAGGTCACCATCGTTGTAGGTGTGAACCGTGCAGCCTTCAATTGTTTCCGAAGTGTACGGCAACGACAGCGGCAGTCCCCATTCGAGCAGGCAGCCGAACAGCAGATCCAGATCCGTCCGGTCGGACTTCACGTTGGATTCCATCATCGTGAGCATGTCCTGTGTGTAATCGCCTGCGGCGTAATAGACATTATTCATGTTGGAGTCATCAAGCTTTAGAACACGGAAACCGAGACTATCATCGTTCAGGTCTTTTATCACATTGCGAATTCTTTGCTTCCCTAATTCACAAATGGTACTAAACCCGGCTTTATAAGCATCTGATTTTTTGCCTGTAATTTCAGGGACTTGAACCATTATAAATTTTCTTGTACCGTTATCCTCTTCGTTTAACCGTAGTACTCCTTCAGCAGTTGATGCCGAGCCAGAAAAGAAATCCATCACTAAAGCATCTTTCTTAGGACAATAATTAATAAACTGCTTCATCATTTTTACTGGCTTTTTCCCACTATTGAATGTCACACCTCCTTCGTGACGTATATTTCCGAAATCTGCACTAAAGTCATAAAAGCACTGTATCGGTTTTTTTCTTATCGAGGCGTGACCAGCTTTTATTGCTTCAGCTCTTTCCAGCGGAACACCAGAATACATTTTCCCTCGAATGGAACCTTCCCTCGCAGGACCAGTGTAATACCTAAACCCTAATCCATCGTCACCTCGTCCATACACCTTGTAAAGGCAGCCCAAACCATCTATGGATATCCTTGGCTCAACAACTTTCTGAAATACTTGGCCATAACTCATGTTGGTATATATGCTTCCAGAAATCCAGGTTTCCTTTAGCATATCCAATGTTCCTTTATCCGCTTTTTGGATTTTCCACTGACCAGGTTTAAAGACTTCTACTTTCTGATCGTTAACTGTAAATATTTCTCCCGGAGCAACCTCTTCTATAGAAAAAACGAACTTCTCTAACCCATATTCTTCTGTAGGCTGATTAGGAAGATATGTTTTTTGATTTTTCGCATACGCCACAACATATTCGATCATAGGCTTGAAGATTTTCTCTTCATTTAAACTCTTGTCTCCATAGCGAACTTGAATATGAAATGTGGTAAGATAATTCTCACTTCCAAAAGTTTCGTCGCATATTTTTCGCAGATTTGCATACTCATTATCATCTATAGAGATAAAAATGGCACCTTCGTCTGTTAACAGGTTCCGGGCAAGTTCCAAGCGGGAATACATCATAGAACACCAGTCGGAATGATATCGTCCAGCAGAAGCGGAATTTTCCCGTTGATAATTAACGTTTCCTTCTTCGTCAAAGTATCCAGTTCCTTCATTGTATTCATCATCATCCATAACAAATGAGTCAGGATATATAAAATCCTTACCAGTGTTGTAAGGAGGATCGATGAAAATTAAATCGACTTTATTGAGATAACTTTCTTGCAGAAGTTTCAGAACCTCGAGGTTGTCGCCCTCGATGTAGAGGTTCTCGGTTGTGTCCCAGTGGACGCTGTCTTCCTTGCACGGACGCAGAGTTTTGCGAATCGGACGGTTGGCCTCTACGATGGATGCTTTCTTGCCGACCCAGGTAAATTCATATGCCTCGTCCCCTTCGGTCACAGCATCGGACAACATCTGCCTGAGTAGATCAAAGTTGATAGCCTTCTTCAAATGCCCGTTTTCGTCCCGTGCCTCCGTGACGCAGTTCGGGAACAGCCCGGCAATCTTCGCGACGTTGTCCTGCTGGATGTCCTCGGATTCCATTCTCATCTTTTCCATTGCTTTATTCCTCCGTTATGGTTTCTGCTTTTTTGAGAAGCGCAAGCTCCCCGGCGATATCTTTTGCGGTCATGGTCGCGGTAGTCATTGCTTTCCTGTTGGCAATGATAGGGCTGAAGGCCATGACTTCCTGTTTCGTCAAATGATGCCAGATTGGTAGGAGCATCTTCCCGTTGACACTCTCCAGCGAGAACAGCGCGTCAAGTTCCGCCTTGGTCCAGTATTTGTCCGGCGCTATGTAGCTTGGAGATAGAACTACTATTCCGAATTTAGAGTGGCTGAGTCCTTCATCGATTTTCTGCCGCATTGAGTCTCCCCATTTAATGCCGCTCGTGTCGTACCAGACTTTGAAGCCAGCTTTTTTTAGCTCGTCAACAAGCTCATCGACAAAGTCCTTTTTGTCTTCCCATGCGTGAGAAATGAAGACGTCGTATTCAGGATCAGGCTGGCCATCGGAATGCTCCACCGACTGCACAATCGGCGTATTTCTCTTTTCAAGTTCCTCAATTCGGCTTTCGTAAGCCCGACGCATGTTCTTGACGGCTTTGTCCTGTTTCTTCTGCTCTCGTTCCTGTTCCTTCTGTAGTCGAGCGTTGGCATCATTTCTTTTCTGTCGTTTATCGGCTATTTTCTTCTGCAGGCCAGCACTCTCGTCCTGTGCCCTTAATGCGGCATTCTTATGAGATTCAATTTGACGTAGCTTGCTCTTTATTGTTGAATCCGAGGCGTTCTTCGACCAACTGATACCGTTGGCTTTTGATTCCTCATCCGCCGCCTTCTTGTCCGCTGCAGCCTTTTTCTTCTCGAGATCGGCTATATCCTTATCAAGCGAGTTCACCGTTCTCTGATATTGATCTGCACTCATCTATAGCTGCTCCTCCAATTCTCTCTTCAAATCCTTCAGCTCAGAGTTCATTTCCATCTGCCTGTTCAGCTGCTTTTCCTTTCGGATCTTCGCCTGCAGCTTGGCAATTTCCTTCTTCAGTTCTTCCCTCCGGTCGTCACGCTCGACGGATTCCTTTAGCGATTCCTGTGGCGCAGCGGCCTGCAGAGTGTCTCCCGCAATCTGACGCACGAAATTCTCATAGACCGTGTCAATGTTCAGTCCGTCAAGATGCACCGGCAGTTCATCTTCCGACACCCATTCTGTCTGATAGTAGCGATCAACTTTGAAAGCGGCTTTGCCGCTGCCAGCAGCCTCCTTGTATCCGATTACCGCTTTGAATCTTCCGTCATATTCCAGCACGAACAAGATATGATACGGTATCTCCCGGTCAATCTGTCTGAGCACATTCTCGTCGAGATTCTCCTCATTCAGCCTCACAAGAAACACTTCGATTTCTGTGACTGTTTTTCCTGCCGCAAGGTTAACGGTTGTCGGCGCTATCTTGTTCGTCCAGTAGATGATGCGTATCTGGTCGATGAAGCTGCGCTTCAGAGCCAGACTCACCGTCAGGTTGTCGTAGAATTTCTGTTTCGGGATTCGCTTATTGAATTCTGTTGATTTCGGCAGTCCCAGCATAAGCTCCTACTTTACATTACTACAAGGAAGGTCACTAACTCGAAGTCGTCGATTCCTTTCACCTCAGAGAGCAAGGCAGACGTACCGCCGCTCTTGAACAGACTGTCGATATCGCTTTCTTCCTTCGTATCTATGATTGAATTGATGGCATCGGAAAGCAACGCTGACATTTCGTTCATGTTCCTGCCATCGTCAGTTTCCTTATTAAACTTTGTGTAGACCTCTGCAATCGGCTCGCTTTTACCACGGCAGAGAAGCCTCATATCATCAAGAAGTTTTTTCGGATTCAGGTAATCGCAGACGATTTCGCCATCCATCCCGATGTACACCATGTAGAACGGATGGATGCGGTTCAGGCTGTCGATGTTCACGCCGTTGTTGCGGTTCTTCAAAACGAAGAGCACGCCTTCCGGAAGGTCGTCTGTCTTCTTGACCACGGAGTGGAGTCCGAACGGCATGTGGTCGAGGTCAGGATGCGTCTTGATGTATTCGAGCAGGTCGAGACGGAACTCGTTCAAGCCGAGGTCCATGATGGAGATTCCGCCTGACATATCCTCCAGATCAACCACTTCGGTCTGCAGCTTCTTAAGCTGCTCGCGGCGATATTCCAGGTCGCCTTTCTCCTCGGGACTGATCGGATTGTCGTCTCCTGTGGAGGTGAGGACGGATATCTTCATTCTTGTCTCGACGCGGGCTTTCAGATTGATGTATTCGTCGAGCGTCAGATCCGGCCAGAAGTTCACGAGCTGGATCTGCTTGTTCTTGCTGCCAATACGGTCGATTCGTCCAAACCGCTGGATAATACGCACGGGATTCCAGTGAATGTCGTAGTTGACGCAGTAGTCACAGTCCTGCAGGTTCTGGCCTTCGGAGATGCAGTCGGTTGCGATCAGTATGTCGATGTCCTTCTTGCTTCCCGGCATAAGGACGTCGCGGTCCTTGGAAACCGGCGAGAAGCAGGTCAGAATGTTGTTGAACGTTGCCTTGAAGTTCTTCAAAGTGGTTCTGCCATCAACCGTTCCGCTTATCATGCCGGTGTTGAGGCCGTACTTTTCCATGACGTACCGGCTGACATTGTCGTACAGATACTCCGCTGTATCAGAGAATGCTGTGAAGATCAGAACCTTCTTATTGCCAGGGTTGATCGGATTTTCAATCTTCTGTGAGATGAGCTTGTAGAGCTCCTGCAGCTTCGTGTCATGTTCCGGTGTAATATCCGCAATCATGAGAATCAGAAGTTCCAGTGTGTCCGCGTCCTTCTGCAGCACGTCCTTCCAGCTCTTGTAATCCATATCGGCAAGGTCAATCTTCACTTTACGTCCGACAGAGAAGTAGTCGGTGTTCTGATCCTCCATGTCGAAGTCATCGGAATCAGCTTCATACATGTCGATGTTGGCCTCTCCGTATTTCTCGTACTGAGTAATTCCGTCGATTGTTTCCATAATGAGGTTGCGGATGCGTTCCAGTGTAAGCCGGAAGGATGAGACCGAGCTTTCCAGCCGCTTGAGAAGATTGACGCTCATCAGCCTGCGGATACCTTCTTCACGTCCAGACTGCGTTAAGTTGTTTCCCTTGTGGTGTGTCAGTTCAATATACTTCTGCATCTTGCTTGGGAAGATATAGGCAGAAGGTGTGTAAATCTCCAACTGAAGCTGAGAGAGCTGTTCGTATATTTCGTTGTAGTTGATGGCGCTCGGAAGATCCGTCAGGCTCGGCCTGAGTGAGATTGGCTTGCGCCGTTCCGGGAACTTGCCGATCTTCTCCGTGTTGTAGTATTTCTCGATATGTTTTCTTGACCGTGCAATGGTTACAGAATCGAGCACTTCAAAGAAATCAAAGTCCAGTCGGCGCAGCAGATTATCCGTTGTACGCTCCTCGGCAGGGAGCTTGCTCCATGCATTAAATGCAGTCTGTGCTTGACGGAAAATCTCGTCGATTGACTTTGATGTATTCAGCTTCTCGTCAATTAACTCCGGCGTTCCTTCATATGCGAGAGCAAGTTGATTCTTGAGGTCGTTAAACCGGTTATTGACAGGAGTCGCTGACAGCATGAGTACTTTTGTCCTCACTCCAGCGCGCACAACTTTATTCAGAAGTTTTAGATAGCGGTTTTCCTTCTGGTCCTCGCCGGAAAGTTCTCCGCCGTTTCGGAAGTTATGCGACTCGTCAATCACAACGAGATCATAGTTTCCCCAGTTGAGCCGGTCGAGATCAAGCCCGTTTGATGTGCCGTGGTCACGAGATAGATCCGTATGGAAAAGAACATCGTAGCGCAGCCTGTCAGCGGCAATCGGATTGTTGACGTAGTTGTCCTTGTAGGTATTCCAGTTTTCCGCCAGCTTCTTCGGGCAGAGGACAAGCACGGACTTGTTTCTGTTCTCATAGTATTTGATGACCGCAAGCGCCGTGAACGTTTTTCCAAGTCCGACGCTGTCGGCAAGGATACAGCCGTTGTACTTCTCGAGCTTGTTGATGATGGCGAGGGCAGCGTCCTTCTGGAAGTCGTAGAGCATGTTCCATATCTTGCTGCTTTTGAAGCCGGTCGCCTCGTTTGGAAGCACGTCCTCAGAAACGTCCTCCAGAAATTCACTGAATACGTTGTAGAGCGTGATGAAGTAGATGAGCTCCGGCGAATTTTCATTATAGGCAGTCGTGATATTTTCCAGAACGACGTCGGTAACATTCTGCAGCTTTTCTTTATCATTCCAGAGAGAATCGAAAACCTGCAAGTACTGTGCAGCGAATGGAGTCTCGAGACTGTTTACCATGTTATAGCTGTTGTTGCCACGTTCGCATCCGATATCGACTGTCGTGAATCCGTTCAAAGGCATATAGGCAGTTTTTTCAGTTCCAGAGTCAGTAACCATAAACCCGGCCATGTTCTCACCGGTTGTATTTGACTTAAATGTGGCCTTTCTCCTGATCCAGTCTGCGCACTCTTTTGCGATTGCCTTCTGCGTCATTTCATTACGGAGTTTGATTTCAAATTCCGTACCGTAAAGGCTCTGCTCACGAGTGAGTCGGGGAATGTAGAACTCGCGCTTTTGCTTTTTCGCTTTCTCTGTTACAAAGGTCGGCGATGTGAAAATGAAACGGAATTCATCAATGCTTTCGAGCTGCTTCTTCAATTCACTATAGGCATACATAGAAAAGCAAGCCGCTGCCACGGAAACCTTGCTATTCCGCTTTATCGTTTTTTCCATGTCGTCACGGACAATATTCGTGACATTGTCAAATACCTTCATTAAACTTTCTCGCCTTCCATATGTAATCTATTTCGTGAGCCAAGTGCTGCTGGCAACGTTATCCGACTTCTTCCATCATTCTCTTGTAATGCTGCTCCTGATCCATCACCACGAAAATCGTGTGGAAAACATCCCGGTACTGGTCGCAGTCGATGCTTTCGTCGACAAAGTACAGCCCTTCATTAAAAGAATCTGCATGCTGGATATAGGAGAGCATGGCACCTGCAAGATGGTATTTCGTGTAATCTGGCACCACACCGCTGGATTCCTCATCAATCTTTTTCTTTACAGCCTCCAGCACCTTCGTACTCATTGCGGCGCTATCGTACCCGCAAAGCTGTATGAAGTAGTGCTCCAGAATCCGGCGCATGACGTTCATCAGCGGAATCGGTGAATCCAGCAGCTCGTACTCGCGCCAAAGCGCATGATAAGAGCCCTGTACTGGATCATAGTTCCTGTCTCTTTCATTAATCCTGCTCGCCGGAGTGACGCAGAGTTCGACGGTCGACACATTGTTCTTCTTGTTGATCTTGTACAGTGAAACATATCGGTACCTGCCAACCTGATCATAAACAACCTGCTGATGGAAGTAGGCATTATGCGTCAGAATAAAGAGCTGCTCGATATACCTTCCAACAAAGAGCGGATTCTCATTTTCTACAGGATCTGCAACGTTGGAGCAGATGCCGATCATTTCCCGGACCAGTGAGCCCACAATAAAGAGGGCGCTGCTGTCCATGCTCGAAACTGGATCGTCAATTACGACGATCTTGTTTTTGCCGGATTCGGTTTCCGACCGCATTCCCCGAACGACATGATAGAAATAGAGGAATGCGATGAAGTTGCGCTCGCCTTCGCTCAGGTTCACAGCCACTTTGCCATCATCGCGGATAACTTCATATCCGCCTTTGACGCCTTTCTTTTCATGCAGGCTGAACCCTTCAAATCCGGAATCCTTCAGATAGCCGTTCATGCTCCGTACGGTATCAGCAGTGTTGATAAGACCGGCATTCAGGTCGTTTATCTTCTGAGACAGAGAACGATATTGATCTTGGAGGTCCTTGACCTTTCCCTGCAGCGCTGCTTCTTCAGCCTCGATTTTCTTTTTCGATGCCAAATAATCGGCAACGTAGTCTTTAAGAATGAAAGCTATCTTTTCCCAGACCATGCGGATACATTCGTTCTGCTTGCTGGACTTTGCCGCGACGATGCTGTTGTTATTCTGGATCTGCCTGTTAATCTGTGATACAAGTTCATCCAGTTTCGCGATAATCGCATCAGCATCCTTCAGCTCTATAACCTTTACCGGTGATGCGATTTTGTCTGCAATCAGCTGATTGTTTTCCAAAATGCAGGACTCAAGCTCTGCCAGCTTTGTCTCATATACTGCCAGTTCCTCTGCCTTCGGATAGGCATCATCAAGGTTGCCCTTATATAGGTCAACAAGAGCCTTCATTCTGGCGTCATAATTGGACTGCAGTGTTCTTAGTGCTCTCAACGACTCCTGATAGCTTTCATCAAAGGCGCTCGACATAGAGGCTTCAAAATCATCTGGCAGCTTCTGCTGGCAGAACGGGCATTTCCCATCCGATTTATGAATATAGGCGTCGTGGCCGCGGCGAACCCATTCTGAAGCATTCAGCACTTTCATAAAACGGGCGAATTCCGTGCCGCCGCTACTGGTGATGGCTTCTCCGAGGAGCGGGAGCCCAGACAAGTCATAATCGCCATGAAGATCCGAGGACGATTTGAACGGTTCGTATCTTCTGGCATCCGGATCGAAGGCAACATCATAGAGTTCTTTTATTGCATTGTCGTCATGGTCAACCGGGGAATAACCGCCGGACAGTACCTCATCGGTAAAGCGCTCCCGAGACTTCTTCTTGTCCTGCGTCTGATCGTAGTCACGGCGATATTCGCGTGCGCCTTCCCAGCAGACATTTCTAAAATTCTCCAGCAGAGGAGCAAGCTCCCCGTGCTTCTTGTCTCTGGCTTCGGCGGCCTTCTTGCCGTCTTGTGTGACTTGCGCCCGGTCCTGCGCCGCAGCATCGGCCTTCTGTCTTGCTTCGACATTCTCCTGGCTCAACGTAAAGACGCCCTTCAGATTGCCATAGTCTGCGAAATTCTGGCTGACGAATGTTCTGTCATAAATCAGAACAGAGTAGTTTGCGGGATTTACGCCGGTTTTCCATTCAAGGCACTCAGGGTGTCTGAATGCATCGGCTATGCTGCTTTTCCCGGCTCCGTTCTTTCCGAAGAAGAAATTGATGTAGGTAGGACAGACTTCCTCATCATGAAAAGTATAGG
>ENA-UOOK01003495-UOOK01003495.1-fermentation-metagenome-genome-assembly--contig:-NODE-3495-length-17812-cov-30.410317_pt1 | contig 17812 bp, 16 predicted proteins | sample MGYA00245777_ERZ724023 | MGnify/ENA primary metagenome ERZ724023 (study PRJEB28704, sample SAMN03018312) | fermentation metagenome | biome: anthropogenic terrestrial biome; feature: soil...
ATGCTCTTATGGAAGTTAAAGGAGTAAAAGATGTTCAAGTTGATCTTAAAGAAAAACTTGCAGTAGTTGATGCACAAGATGCAGATAATGAAGCATTAAAGCTTGCCGTTGAAGATGCTGGCTACGATGTAACAGAAATTAAAGATATATAATAAAAAGGTGCGTAAGGCGCCTTTTTATTTTTTACCTGCTGAATCCAATATAAGTATAAAGTAACCGTCCCCAAAAGGTTCTTATCAAAAGCTGTTTACTTATGCTTTTGTTTATCCAAGGCTTATTCGTTGAAGCAAATATAAAGTAACCGCCGCCGCCCGAGGTTCTTACACAAGTGTTCATCCTGAGCCTCGTAAAGTGAACATCCCCCTCGGTTCATCCTGAGTCATTGCAAAGTGAACGCTCCCAAACATCCTTAATATTTACTTATAATCGGATTTAATTTTCTCAACGGCAGGATCAATGCCAGCTAAAAAGTCTTTAATACTATATTCAACCAAACAATCAGGGAAAAATGCATCACCGCTTCCACTTTGAAAATATTTAGTCGAATAGCTTAATGAAATCTTCGAGTTTGGAAGTTTCAAGTAGTGCAGAGCCCCATAATTATTAGGTTTTCCACCAGTAGGCTCTCCATAGAAAATAGCATTGGTTCTATTTTTAAATTCATATGTATATAGCAGCCCTGATGAAAAAGTTTTTCGTCCGACAATAACAAATAACTTTCCTTTGTTATTAAAATATGATGAATTACGTATTATATTAACTAACCTGCTGTTTCCAAAATATGAACCACCTACATTATCTCTTATATCGATAATTAACTTTTCTGCCTTTTTTTCTTTAAGCATACTTTTTAATAATGACAATTCTTTAGTGCTTGGATGATTTGCTGTAGTATTAAATCTGTAATAAATCAAATTATCATCTTCACTATATTTCAAACAAGAATTTTCATTGCTGCTTAAATATAGGGATTTGCTTTTAATTTTATCTGTTAGATAGCTCCATTTTATATCACTATTAGCCTCAGGAAGGATGTTAGTCTTGAAAGTCATATTATCTTGATTTACTAATGTTAATACTATGCTTTGTTTTTCACTCACTTCATTTATAACTCCAAAATGTCTTAATACTTTTGGTTCTTGTAACATAGATGGATTTTCCGACTTTAATAAAAATTCATTTTCATGAGGGATTAAAGTATTTATATCTTCTATTATTTTACCTATAGGGATATCGTTAATTTCAGTGATTTGGCAGCCCAAAATGTCTTTATATTTTGAACTAATACCAACAACAAACAACCCTTCTTTGAACCAATATGCATTTAAAGGATATTTATATTTTGAATCGAAATTTACTATATTAGTATGAGCATCTCCTATACTTGAAATTATACTCATTAATCGGACTTGTATTTCTTGTGAATCAATGTTATTTAAATCTTGCTCTAAGTTAAGAATGGAATTGTCAAACTCTTGGCGAGTAGTTTTAAAAAATAAATTAACATGTTTTTTGGGAAGGTTTTTTCTCATATATTCAAGATCTTCCTTCCATTGTGCTTTACTTATTGATTCATTCTTAATTGAGATACTTCTTAAAGGCCTTGTTAATATTACAAGCACAGCCATAACCAATATTATGAGCAAAATAACTTTTTTCTTCATACTTGTCCCCCTTAAATTATACTTTATTCATGATTAATCAAAGTATACTTTCGATTGTTTTAAGTTAACCATTAAACTAATATTCTTGTGTTGCAGCTGCTATCTCTTCAGGTATTTTAATATTTGATTTACTGCTGGGATCAGTAATATTCGTCATAATCTTTGTCATAATCAATAATAACCTTTTTACATCTTTTACAAATATGTGCTGTGGCTACTGATACCTCCCAAACACTTCCTGATGAAGTCAATCGTATCGCCTCTGTATCATAGTCTGGATCATAGTATGACCAAAATGATACCTTTGAACCCTCGGGATACCAAGAAACAACATGTTTCGGATTATGAATAAATCCTTTATCCATTTCTTGATTACAATATGGACATCTCATATTAATTTTCGCCCCCTTTAGGCATAGTTTATGTTCTTGTGTAATTAGTATAAAACCATTGAAATCACTCCATTGTAATAATTATTGTATATTATAAGATGTTACATAGTTTTAATGCAGTCTTTGCCTTTACTTCAATTGTAATACAATTACTGGAAAAGTGAAACCTAAAAATAGTAAAAATTGGGACAAATAAGAACTGTTCTATTTCTATCTAAAGTTAGACAAGCCTCCAACCTTTTATAAAGAAAATGAAAAACAGTTGTTATATGTCACAATTTTTCTTTTCTATAAATCTTTCTGCTTTAGCCACTGCTTTCTGGCAAGACCTATTTGGTCTATATCAATAGCTAGAAGGATGAAAGTCCGATTCAAATATTGATTCTACTATGTTTCATTTTATTTTAGCTTAAAAAAAATCTTTAATTGCAGGATACATATGATTGTACTTAACATATGCTTTAGAATAAACAGAATAATTTAAAGGATTAGGAGTTATTTTGTCTTGACAATGAAGAATTGAATCACATGCATCTTCAATTGATTTATAAATTTCAGCACCAACGCCTGCTAAAATTGCAGCCCCCAACGCAGGGCCCTCCGTTGTTCTTAAAGTAAATAACGGATACTCAAAAATATCAGACAATATCTGCTTCCAAATTATACTCTCAGCGCCACCACCACAAACGCGGATTTCCTCTAGCTTAATGTTCATATTTAACATAATATCTAAACAATTTTTTAGGCTAAAAGAAACTCCCTCTAAAACACTTCGTATAAAATCATCTTTGGTATTTGCATATGTAAATCCAAAAAATATGCCCTTAGCTTTTGGATTTAAATGAGGTGACCTTTCTCCCATAAGATAAGGTAAATATATGATACCATTTGCTCCTGGTTTTGAATGAGAAGCCATATCTGATAATAAGTCATATACATTTTTATTGGTTTTAGCAGCCTTATCAACCACATCATTGCAGAAATTTTCCTTAAACCACTTTAGTGATAATCCTGCACTTTGAGTAACCCCCATAACATTCCACATACCCGGAACAGCATGGCATAACGTATGAACACGTCCTAATTTATCTAAAACAGGTTTGTTAGTGGCAGCAAAAACAACTCCAGATGTTCCAATACTAGTGGAAATTATACCTTCTTTATAGATACCATTTCCAATGGCTGCTGCCGCTTGATCACCTGCACCACCAACTACACTAGTATCTATATTTAGTCCAAGTTCTTTAGCAACGTTAGATTTAAGTGTTCCAGTAACATAAGTCGATTCGTACACCGGTGGTAAAATATCCTTTGAAATATCTAGTTCATCCAGTAACTCATTACTCCACTTTCGAGAATTAATATCAAGCATTTGCGTACCACTAGCATCAGATACTTCTGTTGCAAAAACTCCCGTTAATTTATATCTAATGTAGTCTTTAGGCAGCAATAATTTACCTATTTTTCGGTAAACATCAGGTTCATTCCTTTTTATCCACATAAGTTTAGATAATGTAAAACCTGTCATAGCTGGATTTCCAGTAATGTGAATCAATTTCTTTAATCCAAACTGATTTGTTAGTTCTTTACATTCATTATCTGTTCTTTGATCACACCAAATTATCGCATTTCTTAAAGTCTCACCCTTACTACTTAGTAAAACAAGCCCATGCATCTGCCCTGTTAATCCAATACTTTTAATATCTTTTGAATTTACCTTGCTTTTATTTATAACATTAATAATTCCACTTTTAGTTGCTTGCCACCAATCCTCAGGATTTTGCTCTGCCCATCCAACTTGGGGTTGTATAATTTTATAGCCAATAGTTACTGAGGAAATTGTTTCCCCCATTTCATTAAATAGTACCGTCTTTGTACCGGACGTTCCAACATCTATTCCCAATATATATCTCATATTATTCCTCCTTAGAATAAAGGCTAAGATTAATATAAATCTTAGCCTAGATGATTTCCATAAATTTCGAATGCCCTAAAATGAAATTTTAATATTACCCGTATCAATATCAGCTTCAGATGTGCTATCTTCAAGGGCAGTTGCATTTATATCAACAGGCTTTTTCAAAATTAGCAAAACAATTGCTGTAATAAAAGAACCTATCAATAGAGCTATTAAGAACAACCATGGATGAGTCATAGTTGGCATTGCGAATAAACCTCCTGCAGGAATAGATGAATCACATCCCCACATCATACTAAATCCACCGCCTATTGCACCACCAACACCTGTTGCAATAACACACCTAACTATATCATTCATAACAATTGGCAAACATCCTTCTGTTATTTCACAAATTCCCATTGGGAAAGCTGCTTTTAACGTTTCAACTTCTGTCTTTGTATATATATTTTTCTTAACCACTTTAGAAACAAAATGAGCTATAGTCATACCAAATGGAGTAACCATTGAAGCTAAAATTAATACTGTAATAGGCTCTTTAACTCCATCTGCTTGCAATCCTAAAACAAAAGCAAATACTACTTTATTAATAGCTCCGCCGTAATCAATTGATGCAAGAACTCCTATAATCATACCGTAAATAAACTTAGATATGCCACTTAAACTAGTTAAATAACTTGTTAACATTTTTGAAAAGGCTACTATTGGAACTCCAATTACATAAAACATTATAATTCCAGAAATACTAGAGGCAAGTAATGGAATTATAAGCATAGGCATTAGTCCTTCTGCCCAAGTAGGAACTTTTATATGTTTAATTAAAAATACTGTTAAATATCCAGCAATATAACCACCAATAAATCCACCAAGGAATCCTGCTCCAATAGTTTTGGCGACTAGTCCTACAATAAGGCCTGGAGCAATTCCTGGCTTATCAGCAATTGAATATGCAATTCCGGTAGATACAACAACTGGTAATAGTCCTAATCCTAACCCACCCATAGTAGTAAAGGCATCAAAGATGGTAAATCCTTTTGAAAAGTCCTTAATTTCTTTCCCACCAGCGATATTGCCAATTGCCAGTAAAAAACCAGCAGCTACTACAACCGGAATTAAAAAAGAAATAGCCGTCATCGCATGTTTCTTTAGTTCTGCACCTTTCATTGATAAAACACCCCCCTTATTTGTTAACAATGCTTTCTATTTTTTTAATGAAATTATTAGGTGATTTAATTACAGTATCAGTTGAAACTTCTATCTTTTCCTTCCCCTCAAATCTATCCATGCCATTTATCTTAATATCAGCCGCAATAATTACTACATCTGCATTTTTAATGTCATCCTCTAATAATTCGTCTCTAACACCAATGGTCCCCTGAGTTTCCATGTGTATTTCATGCCCTGCCTTTTTTGCAGCATTAACCAGCTTTTCTTTTGCAATATATGTATGTGCAATTCCAGCAGCACAAGCAGTAACACCTACAATTTTCATATTATATCCTTCCCTTCTTTATAAAAAATCCCAAAGCCTATATTTATGATAACAGTTACTAGCAGCTAATTTTTAAAGTGATTTTGTATTAAATATCTTATTATTCTGATAATGATATTTTCTGTGTTGATAATGATCATGTTTTATCAAATTATGATTAGGGAATTCTGAAGTATTTTAACAGCATCAGAATTCTCTTAACCAATTTAAATTCAAAATACAGTTCATTATTAGTTTTAAATACTTTAACAACAGCTGCTGCAATACATTTGTTATGTCTTTTAAAATTATCTAATTTTCTAAAAATACATTTTTAATATCATCAATAGATTTTGCTTTTAATAGCTTGTCTACTGCATCATCATTTCCGAGTTTAGAGGCTATCTCGGCTAGTAATGCTAAATGATTTTCGGCATATTCATTATTATTACTTACTGCAAATAAAAATACTACTTTAACACCTTTACCATCTAAGGTTTCCCACTGAACTTCATTCTTTAATTTTGCAATTGCAACACCTATTTTTTTAACGGAATCACTCTTTCCATGTGGAATTGCAATGTAATTTCCTATACCAGTTGTTCCCATCGATTCTCTATAGTAAATATCTTTTTTAAAAGATCCTACATCATCAATATAACCTGCTTCTTTTAATTTTTGTGAAAGAGCAGTAATAACTTCATCCTTGCTATTTGCTAACAGATCAATACAAATAATCTTATCATCTAATACATCATTCAAATTCATAAAAAAACCTCAAATCTCGTATTTTATTTGGAAAGCTTGAAATATTTAACTTTATCAGCATCATTAAATAAGTCAATTTTATGGTCAACTACCTTACGGCATGCTTTTATGCACTCAGGAAACATAACATTTGGTTCTCTTATTTCACTAATGTCATTTTCTTCTATAACTTCTTTTAATTTTTCTGCAAAAGCAATTTTTATATCACTTGAAATATTAATTTTACGTATACCTAATTTAATGGATTTAGCAATTTCCTCATCAGGGTTGCTTGAGCCGCCATGTAATACAAGTGGGACATTAACTACCTTTTTTATTTCTTGTAAAACATCCATTTTTAACTCAGGTTTTAGATCTTTAGGATAAATACCATGTGCTGTACCAATTGCAACTGCTAGAGAATCAACATCAGTTCTTTCTACAAATTCCTTTGCTTTTTTAGGATCTGTATAAATAACTTTTGTAATACCACCCTCTATATTGTTTCCAGTATCCCCTATTGTACCTAATTCACCTTCTACAGAAACCCCAACTGCATGTGCTGCTTCTACAACTTTTTGAGTAACTTTTACGTTTTCTTCAAATGGTAGCTTGGAACTATCAATCATAACTGAAGTGAACCCTAATTGAATTGCATGAATTACCTGCTCATAACTTGCACCATGATCCAAATGTAAGACAATAGGAAGTTTACTATAGTTACTTTCATAGATAACTTGTGATACAAAACTATCCCTTAAAAAAGATAATTCGTCTGGATGAATTGCCATAATAAAGGGAGCTTGCTTTTCCTCAGCACTTTCCATAACTGCTGTTAAAAGCTGTCCTGAACCTGCATTAAAAGCTGGAACTGCAAATTCGTGTTTTTCTGCTACATCTAACATTTCTTTCATATCAATTAACATACAAAAATCATCCTTTCAAATAAAATTATTTTAAATCATACTTTTCCAAAAACTAGTTAATTCCATCCCTTTTACTTAGGAATCCAACTTCTATATCTTTTTCTTTGCCATTATTAATTTATAATACTGAAATCCAACCAAATGATTATAATCATCGAATCTTTTAGTTAATTCAGTTTTTGATAGCTCTTCGCCTAAAAATTTTACCATAATATGTTCCTTTCATCTGTAGTTTAAAATTTAGGGTCTCTTTGTATCCTTGGATCAGTAAATACATCAGAACCATCATCACTATTTGAAGAAAACTCTGAAACAATTGCCCCATCTGATCCTCCTGCAAACCAATGCAGAGTACCCGGAACAATAGTATATTGCTCGCCTGGTTTTAATATAATTTCATGTTTAGCTGTATAATATTTTTCATCTCCCTTTGGTGGCGTTACCTTAGGATTTGGTGTTTCCTCACCAGAAACATAAAGATAAACTAATCCACTTCTGCAGCGAAACGTCTCCTGTTTTCCTACGGATCCATCTTTCCTAGTTGGATGTCTATGTTCAGGACAAATTTGTCCTGGAAACATTAACATTTCTTTGCCACAATATCTTGGTGTATTAATATAAGTAACAACTTGGAAACCAACTTCATCAATTTTTTCTAAACCAAAATCTGCAATTTCAATGTTGTTTTTTTCTTCCTCTGTCAATGCAATCTTTGCATTTTCATACCATACTACTGCATTTCTTCTACGATTTATCACTTCTTGTTCATTCATAAAAACAACCTCCTTTAGTATTTAATTTTTAAACTTGATAGATTTTTTTAAGTTTTCAGTTTTCTGCAAAAATTCGATAAATTTCTTCAGTATTATTTGTATATAATAAACTTTTGCAAGCTTTATCTTGGCCTAATTTTATTGCTACTTGTGAAAGTAGCAAGCTATTTATACTTCCTTTATCATTATCTGCTACTGCAAACAATACTATAAACTGTACTGGCTCATTATCCAAGCTTTCCCACTTAATTGGTACTTTAGTTTTGCCTATAGCTGCTGTTGTTTCGTTCACAAACTTCGATTTTCCATGAGGTATTGCAATTTTATTGCCAATACCTGAGGGACCAAGTTTTTCTCTATAATACACATCATTTAAGAAAGCATCTTTATCCAATAAAGCTCCTGAATTATCTAACAATGTTACTAATTCAAGTAAAGCTTCTTCTTTTGTTGTGGCATCCATATTTAATTTAGTGTTTTCCTTTTTAATCACTTTTCTAAAGTCATCCTCTGAGAATTCCATCTTTCCCGCATACATTTTGAAGTAATCCATTATCTTCTTTGGATTTCTATATTTTCTTAAATAAGCTGCAAACTCTTTAGAAGTACGAAGATGGTATATCTCTGACAATATATTAGTCATTACATTCATATCTTCCATAGCAATATAAAATTCAACTTTTACATCAGTACTTATATTATTGTTTATATTTAAGGCTAAAATAGAACCTTGATTACAAAATCCTATATATACACTTACACTATCGCTAAGTACTATACTTCGAAATGAAATATTAATTTCATACTTTTTATTTAAATCTTTAATAATTACAGCATCTTGCTCATTAAAGAAGATATTTTCTTCAATAATAAATTTATTAATATAAAATGTACCTGTTTCAATATTGTTAGTCCCTAGATGCTTATCCGTTAATATCTTTGAAATATTTTTAATATCCTGATCATTTAAAAATGCAGATACTAAAATGTATGGTTTTTCTTTAATATCAATAGGTACTGTGGAGATAATAAAGTCAACATCATCAAGATTTCTCTTCTTCAGCATGCTTACAGATAGTACACCGGCAACTTCCAACTGTGGAAACACCTTTTTTATTCTCGTTGTCAGTAACTGAGATGTTCCAAGCCCACTTTGGCATACTACATATACTCGTTTTTTTACAGGTAAACGTTCTAACGCTGTTTGATAATATAATGTTAGATATCCAATCTCGTCAATTGGGATTTCCTTCTGTTTTAACTCGTGAGATATCATAAGTACAGCGATTTCACAAATACTTAATAATTCAGGATATTCTTTTTTTATATCTTCCATTAATGGGTTTGATACCTTGATATCATAGTTTAAACGATTTAACATAGGGCGTACATGTAATAAAAGACTCTTCATAATTATTTCATCATTAGAAATATCTATATGAATAATTTTTTCAATACAATTTGTTACTTTTTCAGTAAAAACCTTCGCTTTAAAATTTAATTTATCTAATACTTCATCTGCATTTTGAGTTGTATTTTTTACCAATCCAAAAGAAACAAAATATTGATATAAATAATAAACTTCAGATTCATCTAATTTAACATTAAAATCTTCATTTATTCTATTAATCATATTTACAGCTTCTTCATAAGCTCTTTCGGATTTCAAATAATTATAATTTTCTTCCACAATTTTCTCTTTTATCTGTTTTCCACTTAATGCTCTAGTCAATGAAATAAGAATATGAGTCAGGAGATTAATATAATACGTATCATTTAACCTACAATCATACTTTTTTTCTAATTCGACAAGGTATTGATTGATATAAGAAACCTTATCCTTGCCAAAACTTTCAGACAATGCGCTTAATGTATCTGGATCTATGCGGGCTGCTATATCATATAACCCTTCATTCTTATAGTCTCTTTTAGGGTATTTAGCAAGAAGAAAATTTAACATTTTTCTTATATCAACTTCATTTCCTCTTATTCTAGTTCCTTCTACACTTCTTTCCATTATTAAATTGAAATTTGATACCCATTTCTCAATGCAACTTAAATCAGCAGATATGCTTGTCTTACTCACATAATACATATCAGAAAGTTTTTGTATTGAAGTTGCGGTGCCTGAATTAATTAGCATATTTCGGGCAATCTCAATTCTACGTTCATTAACTGAAACTTTTTTACATTCTTTTTCTTGCCATTTAATATTGTTATATAAGAGACATTTAGCATCCTTAGCGTTTACAATCATTATGCCTGTCCCACGCTTTCGTGCAAGAACAATGTTAAATTTGTTTAAATACTTTTCTATTACTCTAAGATCTTTTTGTAATGTTTTACATGAAGTTTTTAAAAAAGTAGAAAAATATTTAATTGGTTTATACTCATTTTCTTTTAATAATAATTTTACAAATTCTACCTGCCGATTATTTAGATTACTCAATTTTTATCTCCTTTCTTCTATGTATTTGCTTATTTATAGGTTATCATGTTATCTTAATTACTAAAATACCAAACCAGTTCCTTTAATTAAGGAACTTATGTATCACCTAACCTTATATTTAACGTAGAAAAGGTTAGTAAGTTCCCCGTGGTCTCCCCAAGTAGCCGTCCCCCAGGGTCCCTTAATATTTACACTATAATCGGATTTAATTTTCTCAACAACAGGATCAATGCCAGCTAAAAAGTCTTTAATACTATATTCAGCCAAACAATCATGGAAAATGCAATCGCCGCTTCCACATTGAAAATATTTAGTCGATAATTAATCTTTCTGCCTTTTTTCCCTTAAGTATGCTTTTTAATAATGACAATTCTTTAATGCTTGCAGGTAGAGCTAGGAATCCCTTTTCCAGCTAAGTCTAAGAAGAGCCGATCCAGGGGCGTAGCAGCCGTTTGAGAATTACGGATGGTAGCCATCGGATAAAAGTTGATAAAAGAATTGCTTTAATTTTAATAAAAATCTATAATTAAATTGAATATTATTATTCAATATTTCAATGATATTTTATTTCTTATTATTCTCCAAAATTTATACACTATAAATGGGGGTATATTATGAATTACAAAATGATTTTTTATCTAGCTGGAGGATTAGGACTTTTCATCTATGGAATGAAGCTTACAAGTGAAGGCCTTGAAAAAGCAGCAGGAGATAAAATGAAGAGACTTATTGAAGTACTTACAAGCAATACACTTATGGCAATACTTGTAGGTGCTGCTGTTACCGCACTTATTCAAAGCAGTAGTGCTACAACTGTAATGGTTGTAGGATTTGTTAATGCTGGACTTATGAATTTATATCAAGCAGCAGGAATTATAATGGGAGCAAATATTGGTACTACCCTTATGGCTCAGCTTATTGCATTTAATTTAAACGATTTTGCCCCACTTATGATTGCAATAGGGGTAGCATTTCTTATGTTTTCAAAAAAGAAAAAGACAAAGGATACAGCTCAAATACTGCTTGGATTTGGTATTATATTTCTTGGAATGAATATTATGAGCACTTCTATGAGTCCTATAGCAAAGGAAAAATGGTTTTCAGATCTTATTTTAAATCTTAATGATAACCCAATTCTCGGCGTATTCGTAGGGCTTGGCATGACCGCTATAGTTCAATCCAGCGGTGCTACTATTGGTGTTTTACAGGCACTTGCAAAAACCGGAGCTATTGGAATCGATGTAGCAATTCCTGTACTTTTGGGAGACAATATAGGAACTTGTGCCACTGCACTTCTTGCAAGTATTGGTACTAATAAAAATGCAAAAAGAGCTGCAGTTATTCACTTAACTTTTAACACAATTGGAACAGTAATTTTCATGTTTCTTTTGAAATGGATAACCATGTTAATTGGAATGCTTGGTGGAGATGTAGCCCGCCAAATTGCAAATACCCATACAATATTTAACATCACAAATACTGTAATTCAAGCACCTTTTATTCCTCTCTTAGTTAAATTTGTTAACAAAGTAGTTCCAGGAAAAGATGAAGCAGTAGAAACTATGTCATTGAAATACATTGATAAAAGATTACTTGAAACTCCATCTGTTGCAGTAGGCCAGCTTCTAAATGAAATAGTAAGAATGGGAAATATTGCAGCAGATAACTTAGCCACATCCATAAAATCAATTATAAATAATGATGAAAAATGCATAGCTCAAGTAAAAGAAAAAGAAGAAGTTATTAACTTCCTTGAAAAAGAAATAACCAGCTTTATGGTAGAACTTTCTAATACGCCATTAGCAGAAGATCAGCTTGCAGAAGTTACATCATTTTTCCACGTGGTTAATGATATTGAAAGAATTGGCGACCATGCTGACAATATTTCTGAATTTGCTCAGGATAAAATTAATAACAATCTTGACTTTTCAGAGGATGGTGAAAAGGCACTTAATAAAATGGCAGACATTGTTCATACCGCAGTAGTTAACGCTGTAACAGCATTAAAAGAATCAGATACTGAACTTGCAAAATCTGTTATAGAAAATGAAGCTAATATTGATAGGATGGAAAAATATTTAAGGGAAGATCATATTGCAAGACTTAATAAGAGAGAATGTTCTCCCGTCAGTGGAACCATTTTCCTTGATTGTTTAAGCAATTTAGAGAGAATCGGCGATCACTCAAATAATATTGCTGAAATTGTAGCAGGAGTTTATGAAAAGGACATGTAGTAAATATTTTTTAAAATTAGACAACCTATATAATTATCAATAAGCGACAAATAATAAAATTCTTTGTCGCTTATTATATTTTGCTTTCTTTTGTCATTGACACATATTCCCCGGGTAATACAAAATAATTATTTTTAAGAAACTTTTGTAGAAAATTCACAGCAGCCATTATTCTCCTCTATAATACAATGTTTATTTCAGCACCGCAGTAAGGACATTTTGCATCCTTTAATTTGCTTTCTACATTATACCCGCTGCGTTTTATAATCACATTTTTGCAGACAGGGCATAATGTGTCGCTTTTTACATCTCCCATATTCCCTATATATACGTAGTTTAAATAGCTTGATGCTATGTCATAAGCTCTGAGCATTTTTTCAGGAGATGTGCTTTTAACTTTAAATTTATATGCAGGAAAATACCTCGAAAGATGAAGAGGAATGTCCTTGTTAATAGAAGAAAGCCACTTGCTTAATGCTTCAATTTCCTCTTCATCATCATTATATCCTTCAATTATAAGGTTTGTGATTTCTACATGACAATGCTTAGATGCTTCAATTATAGAATTTTTTACATACTCCATTTCACCTTTACAGATATTTCTATAAAAATCTGCACTAAAAGCTTTAAGGTCAATATTTACTGCACTAATACCCGGAAGAATTAATTTAAAAGCATCATCATTGATATATCCGTTTGACACAAGAATAACATCAACATCCTTATACTTTTCATTTTCCTTGATTATATTTATAGTATCATAGATATATTCAAACCAAACAGTTGGTTCATTATAAGTGAAGGCAATACCAATATTGCCTTCACTTTTATATTCAAGGGCAAGTTTAACTAAAGTTTCTGCAGGTATAAATTGACTTTCAGCCACATTTTGAGAAATAGACGCATTCTGACAAAATCCACATTTGAAATTACATCCAAAGCTCCCAACTGAAATAATTTTGCTTCCAGGTTTAAAATGATAAAGAGGCTTTTTCTCAATAGGATCTAATGCAATAGAAGTAACTTCACCATAGTTTAAAGAATAAAGCTCACCATCCTCAGCTTTTCGTGTGCCACAAAATCCCATGTGGTTATTATCCAATTTACATTGGTGTGGGCATAAATTACATTCAACACCGCTTTTATCTTTTTTATAATACATAGCCTTTTTTTTCATAATATCACCTGTGCCTTATAACTTTAAATCTTTCTATAGTGAATTTTTCATTCTTGGATATTCCGGCTTTTTTAAGAGCAATTTTTACCTGTTCCTCCTTAGTATCAACCCCTTCTAAATCAGGAAGTAAAAGCCCTGTCCTATAGCCAGATTTTACAATAACTCCATACTCTTTAGGATCTAAATCTTCAAATTCTGCCTTTTCCGGAGGCATTAAAATATCTACAGAGTATTCTAAGTCATCAAGCTCACTTCCATTTACAGCGTAAAATCTTGGGTCATTTACTCCAGCTTCCACAGCATTAAAAATAATCTCTTTTGCAACATTTTCACGACAAGGGTTTATAGTTCCTATGCATCCTCTTAATTCTCCAAATTTTTTTAGGGATACAAAAACCCCATGTTTTTCTTTTAACATCTCCTCTGTTGCATAATCAGGGATATTAATATATTTTCCTTTTCTTATATATGTCTCAAGGCTTTCCCTTGCAAGGGTTATATAAACATCTTCGTTTTTTCTTCTATTTTGAAGTTTTTCTTGTTCTCCTGCCTTTATTTTATTAAACAGTTTCTCACCTTCTCCGCTTTCCACCCCAAACTTAAATACGCCATATCCAACACCAAAAGGTCCTTCATAAGAAAGAACTTCAGAATTGTAATTTGCGCCATCTAAAGCGCCTAATAATATATACAAAGATCTTAATCCACATTCTCCTGCATTTTTAACAACATTTTCATCCAAATTAAAAATCCCCAAAATATTCTTATTCCTTATAGCTTCTACTAAACTACTGTCGTATACTTCTCCGTAAGGACTATAGGAATATGGCCCATCATCACTAAGCTTATGGGACATATCACCGCTTGAAATGATTACTGCATTTATGTCCATTTCCTCTATACATTTTTTAATTATCATTCCAAATTCATAAAGCTGTGATTTACTTAAAAGCCCATAGGTTATGTGCATTATTTTATAATCCCTATAGTTCTCATCTATAAAATACATAGGAACCATAGCCCCATGGTCAAGAGTAAATTCAATATTATAAAGTTCAGATGTCTTTTTATTTATAGAAGCTGTAGTTATTCCTTTTTTATTGGCTTCATTTATCACCCTTTTAGTTAATTCAGTATTTATTTCCTTGGCGAATCTAATCCCCGGTGCCCCAAAATCCTTAAAGCTGCCATCTATTCTTTTTTCGTCGGAAACTGCAATAGCATCTCTAAAAAGCGGGCCATGGGGAGTTATAAATATAATAGTATCTGGCTTGCTGCTCTTAATCTCCAAAGATACCTTTTTACAAGCGTCAATGGTACTTTGAACTTTTCCCTCCTCCCCTTTTCCTATCCATGGAACAATAATAGGGGGATGAGGCATTGCATAGGAGTTTAACAGTTTTCCCATATTAATCACCTCTATTATCATTTTACCACTGTATGAAAAATCAGTCTATTAACTCATTTCCATTATAATATCTTTCTATTCCTGCAAAAATTGCAAAAGCAATTTTATTTTGGTACTCTTCATCCTTTAAAAGCTCTGCTTCTCTTTGATTAGATAAAAAACCACATTCTACTATTATTGAGGGAATTTTATTATCTCTTAAAAGGTAATAGGAATCTGAAGACTTTTCCTCCCTGATATTACTTTTATCCACTAAATTTATCAAAGAGTCCTGCACACATTTTGCGAGTTTTTTGCTTTCCTCACTATTATGATGATAAAAGACCTGTGCACCATAATATTGTGATTGAGGAAAACTGTTTAGGTGAATACTTACAAATATGCCTTCACCCTCTGCCTTTATCATATCTTTTCTTTTCTTTAAATCATCATTTTTCTGATATCTTATGCCTTCCCCTTTTTCATATAAACCTTCATCTGTTTCTCTTATCATAATACATGTGTACCCGCTACTTTCGAGATATCCCTTAAGCATTTTTGAAATTGAAAGGTTAATATCCTTTTCACTGGTACCGCTTTTAGACACTGCACCTCCATCTATTCCCCCATGACCTGCATCAATTATTACAATTCTTTTATCCTGAATTAAAAAGTTTCTATTGAATATGCTTATGTAATTTTTGTTAATCATAAATATTAGTATTGCAATTAAAACTCCAATTATAAAATTTAAAATATTTTTTTTCATAAACTTCTCTCCGAAATAAAATTCATTACTATTATATGAACAGCAATATCTTTAATGTATTTTATTTCGTCTATTCAATTCAAAATTTCCCTTGCATCAATTTAAAATACTCCTTATTATTAAATTGATTATTAAATTATATGTAAGGCGTGATAGAAAATGATGTTAAATAAAATAAAGGGAAGCTCATATTATATAGATGCACCAACAAATATAGGGGTATATGTTTTTAAAAATAAAAATTGCCTGTTAGTGGATTCTGGAATTAACTCTACGCAGGCAAAAAAAATAGATGAAGTTTTAATTCAAAACGATCTTCATCCTAAGTATATTATAAATACTCACAGCCATATTGACCATTGCGGTGGAAATTTATATTTTAAAAATAATTACCCTGGAGTTTTAATTTATACCTCTCAATCTGAAAAACTCTTTATGGATAATCCCCTTCTCCATTCCTATGCCCAGTATTCTGCAAACCCAATTAAAGAAATAGTAAGAAACAATAAAGTTGTACCTGTAGATTCCGTAATAGATTATGGATTAAATAAAATAAACGATGAGAAGTTTGAAATAATCCCCCTAAAGGGTCATTCCATTGAGCAAATTGGCATTTTAACTCCAGAAAAGGTATGCTATTTAGGAGATTCAATATTTAGCGAAAATATTATTGAAAAATACTCATTTCCTTATCTTATAAATATTGAGGACAGTATAAACACATTAAAATCCATTGCAGACATAGATGGTGATTTTTTCATGGTAAGTCACTCCAGCGTTTTATATACTAAAAATGAAATTGTTGCCCTTGTTAATAAGAATCTGCAAAATATTGAAGACTATATAAATCAAATTTCAGATTTATTAGATCAGCCATTAACCAAAGAGGATCTCCTTGAAAACCTTATTATTATAAATGAGCTTAAAGTTAAAAGTTTAAACGAGTACCACAACTACTTTTCATCTGTTTCAGCATTTTTATCCTACCTTTATGAAAAATCCAATATAAGTTTTTCAATTGAGGATGGGAAAGTCTACTACTTCAAAAAAGCATAAAGAGGCAGGTCAGCTGATCGAGGCCGAGGCAGCCATAAGATTGCCCCGGTCTTTTGTATGTTCAGTATGTCTGCGTTAAGGCAGGAAGCTTTTGAGCTGATTGGACAGCCTATTGATTATTTCGGTATGGGTCCAGTTTTTGTATAAAAACAGATGATTAATTATTTGCCCCACATTTTCAGCTGGCAATGATGTATTTATAAAAGATATAATCCTTTCAACAATTTTTGGGTGCATTACTATAGGCTCCAGGGGCAGATTCAGGTTGGTAAGTCTGGAATTCACATTTTTGTCCAGTGATTTGCTGGTCAGAAGATAAGTCCAGCAGTTGTTCCTGCAGAAGCTTAAATTCAGGTAAATCAGTGCGATGTAATCCATTTTGTTGCCGGTAAACCGGAATTCCCGGGCAGCTATATCGATTAAATTATGGTAGTCATATGGTGCGGGCTTATAGCATATGGTTATTTCCTGTATGCATCTTCTATATTCCAGGGCACAGCTGTACCATGGACAGTTTGCATCTGCGGTGTCAATAACTTCCCTGGGGCTTGTATCTTTGTATCCCTCGCATGTTAAATATGAGTATGCCAGCCTGCTTATAATACCCTTTATTTTTTTCAATTTTCCATGATTTATTTCAACAGCCACCAGGTCCAGACCTAAGCTATCCACAATACCTTTTAATATCATGGTTGTATCACTGATATTGTAATCCTCCTTAAGGGCAGACACGAGCTTATCACATGGCAGGCCGCTTAGAGGGCCATTTCTTATATAGGTCAGCAGGTATTTGACAGGGCATTCCTTCTTCTTTCCCAGTTCATAAATTATTTCTATGGAATTCATATA
>ENA-UOOK01003496-UOOK01003496.1-fermentation-metagenome-genome-assembly--contig:-NODE-3496-length-17812-cov-3.498733_pt1 | contig 17812 bp, 20 predicted proteins | sample MGYA00245777_ERZ724023 | MGnify/ENA primary metagenome ERZ724023 (study PRJEB28704, sample SAMN03018312) | fermentation metagenome | biome: anthropogenic terrestrial biome; feature: soil; material...
CCCATAGCGGACTTTCACCGCCAAGTTACTGCCCATGTCGGGCGAACAATAAAAAACCCTCTCAAGAGTTTGAAAGGGTTTAAAGCAGAGAGCATGATGGCGGTCGAAGGTCGAAAGTCGAAAGTCGAAGGTCGAAGGTCGAAGGTTAAAAGTCGAAAGGGAAAGGTTGAAAGTTAAACAAATTCTCCCTAGTTGAAAGTCGAAGATTGAGGAATCTCAAATTTGTAAATGTTTTAACTTGCGACTTTAGGCTTTAGACTTCAGACCAGACTTTTGACTTTACACTCCCAAGACTTTTAACTTTTGACTTTTGACTTTAGACTTAAATCAATCCAGCGTCACGACCTTGTTGTCATATTCAAAAGTAGCGGTCAAATCGACATGTCCGGCTAAAGAGTCCACTTCTTTTCCCTCAATCCGGATTTTGACCCGATAAATATCAGGAAATTTGGTGAGAGTATTGACGATGGCGGCTATGGCTAAATACTCCCCCTGAGCGCCGACATTTAATTGAGTGGCGTATCGGTTAAGATTAACGACTGCCAATCCATTATTGAGTTTAAAATCCAATACTTTAGTTTCCGGCGCAAAAACCGGAGTTAAATTGGAACCTTCCGGCGGACCGGAAAATAAAGCTTCCAAAGCTTTGAGATGTCGGTCCCCTTCCCGGCCGATTTTGACGATAACCGGTTTTAGAAAGAAATTAGTAGGGGTGGATTGAATAAAAAAAACTGCGATTTCTTCCTCTTTCTTCTGTAACTGCCGATTGAGTCTCTGGTTTTCTCCGCGCAGCTGCAAATCATCAAAGATCAGCCAACCTAACCCAATCGTTAGCGTCAATATCATTACCCAAACTGCCGACCTAGATAAGCGGCGCATTGAAAACCTCCTAAGATATATTAGAATTTAAATTCTAGACCAGCCAAGTATTTAATATCCCCGGGATCGGAACTGTACTTGTTGTAGTCAAGATTATTCATATTCAGAACGATGCTGGCATTTTCTTTCAGATGATACTTAAAGGTATAATCGTGATAGAAATAGCCTTTAACATAGAGCAGGGGGTTCAAACTTAAGGAGGCCTTATTCCAGTACCAACTAAAGTCGCCCCTCAGGAACATATGGGGCCCTTCACGGCGTTCTTGGTTATATTTCATCTCCTCGAACACCCCGGCGCCGGTATCACCGCTGATCCCGGCGTAAATAAAATGGTTTTTAAACATTTGAATCTTTAGGGCCACTTCGTAATTATCCCAATCTTCACCACGATAATTAGTGTCATAAGATCCGTAAATATTCAAGTTTTTACCGAAGGGCGCCATGAAATTAATACCCCCGTAAGTGAAAGTATCTTCGCTATTTTCATCATAAACTTGACCGGCCTTGACCCCGAAGCGTTCCGAGAAATCATAGCGCAGGCCCGCTTTGAACAGTTGGTTTTCATAAACGCCGGTGGCGCTGAATTTATCGGTAAGGTAGAACTTAGCGGAGCCGAACCCTCCTTCATTGGCGAGCAACGTCACTTCATTGAGAGGTTGGTCTCCCTCGGCGTAAACCGCCAATCCGGTCCCCACTAGTAAGCAGAAGGTCACTAGAACGCAAGTTATTTTTTTCAAATCAAAACGCTCCTTCCAAATCAATCTCGTTGGTATAAACGAGAAAACCGCCGATTCGTTCCTAAATATTATACTCCAAATTCATTGCCAATAATTTCGCGACAAAGTTCAATATTCCTCTCGCGATTCTTCAAAAGCTTGATGTAATATGTAGCATTCCAGGGAAGAAATGTCGCAGCTTTCATCTTTCGCTAAAAAAATCATGAAATTACCTACTCATAAAATACTACGTCGCTTAAAGATTTAACCACTAATACACACGAATACACACTAATAAAATCTTTAAAACAGGAACGGTTCGGCGGTTAATTCGTGTTCATTAGTGTTAATTAGTGGTTCCGGAAACGCGGGACACGCCGATGAACGGGGCAGTATCAAGTATAATCTGGACCTTTCCGCCTGGGTGTATTTTCTTCCTAAAGAACACGGGCTCCCTTTTTAGGTAGCCCGTGTCCAATCCGTCTTACTGCTTATCCTTAATCCCAAATTCTTTCCAGGATTCTTTCGGCATTTCCAGTTTGACCGCTTTTTTGGCCTCCCGGTACAAAACATCTTGTTCCTTCATCTTCTCTTCCAGCGACTTGGTTATTTCTTTCAGTCTCGCTTTTTGGGCCTCCTGATTGTTGTCCATGGTTTTAGCTTCATCATTAACAGTCTGCAATCTAGTGATAAATTCGGCACTAATTCCCCGTTTCGCCACCCGTTCAGCCTGGGCGTTCAACCCCGCCAACATCACTTTGGTTTCATTAATTTTCTCAGCATAAGAATATGACCGATTTGCCATAATAATTACCCCTTTCGTTATATAGTTGCCAATTTAGATAAAATGATATAATCGTTTAAAATCTATCGCTGTTTTTAAAAACAAAACTGTGTTTTGTAATTACTAAGCTGTGTTATTTAATTCCACAGGTGTGTTTTATAATTACCAACCTGTGTTATTCAATTCTACAGGTGTGTTTTATAATTACCAACCTGTGTTATATAATTACACAGGTATGTTTTATGATTACACACCTGACTTTTTAAAGAAGCAAATCAATTTTTACTTTTACGAAGTTGATTTTATTATTCCCATTAGTATGAAGGAAAGAAAACTGCTGTGACCCTGCCTTCTCCTACTAAAGGATAACGAATCTTTTAAAGGCTCTTAAACCGATTTCAGCCAAATATAATCTTTATCGCTACTAATCTGGACAATTTGATACCGGCCTTCGCCATCGGATATCTTAGACCCCAATGATTTTAACCATAAAACCGGAATCTTTCCTTTCATCTTCATTCCGATTCCTTCATCCTTTAAGAACATTAAGATAAAACCGGTTAGATCCCGCATCCAGGCGGGCCCCTCCCAAAAAAAGAGACGTTCCTCTCTAAAAACCAAGTTTATCGCCTCCAACCAATCCTTCCATATAGTTTATTGTCGGGCGAACCTAAAAGAGCGCCGCTAATCGGTATAATTAATAAAAGTACTTTTTGGATTATGCTTGAAAGCCCGGTAATTACCGGAAAGGGGTCCCAAAAGAAACCGGCTTGGTTAATTCCCGGGACATTGGCCTTTTTCCAAATAACCCTCTCTCCAACTTACGCTTTATATCCGAAACGCATAGAATAATGCGGAGGTGTTACTAATGAATGATGGAATAATGTTTTATGCAAATTTACCATCCAGGTTACTCGAATATATCCACGATGAAACTAGCGACTCCTTATACTACCGGGAATTAGCCGATCAAGCTCCGGATCAACGCGCCCGCAATCTATTTATGGAGTTTTCCAGAGATGAGGCCCAACATGCCGCTAATTTCAAAGAAGTATACTATCGTCTCACCGGAATGCAGCCAATGGTCCCACCGGTCGAGCCACCGCAAATCCCGCCCTATTGCGAAGCGATTAAAGCCCGGATTATGGCTGAAAGCGGGGACCTGGTTAAGTACGGCGAGGAATCGGTCTCCGCCCCGGATCAAATGTTACGCGACCTTTTCTATATAACCAGTCTGATTGAGGGCAGACATGGGCTTAGGTTGACTACTTTAATGTGTGGAGTAGACGACGAAAAACACCGGTGCTGATTCAATCAGCCAACATTCCCATCACCGTTACCCGGACAAAGAAATCGGGGAACGCGCCTTAAAAAGACGCTGGTTAAATCCTCTCCGACGGTAGGGGGAAATGCTTTGCCTCGATAAAACCAGTAGCGACATTATTACTCCTTTATAACGGCCGGATAGGCGAATTGCCCGTCTGGCCGTTTTGTTTGAATGAGCGGCTCCCTAAAAATGATTACCCAAAGTATAAGCATTATCAAATTGTTAAAAATACCGGTAAAGATAAAATATTATTAAAATCCTAGAGGGAGCATTGATGGAACGGACGGATTTTTACGGGGAATTAATCTTCTTTAGCGCCATAGCCGGTGGTTTTGCCGCGCCCCTCAAAACGATTTTTTATCGGTTTTTAACCATTCCCGGTTTGTTTTCAACATACTATGACCAATTCACTTTCTATTTAATTCACGGCCATAGTCCGATGAAAGGCGTTTGGAGTTGGGTCTTTGGCGAAATAGGCGATATTGTTCTAGGAGCATTTCTTGGGATAATTCTCGGATTATGGCTAAAGTTCAGCCGTCCCAAGTTCCACTGGTGGATTGGCCTCACTTTCGGATTAGGCGTCTGGTTCATCACTTTAGCGCTTCGGAACGTTTTGCAAATTATCAAGCCGGGGACAATATCGCCCCCTGCTTTACTGGGACATTTGCTCTCGATGCTGATCTATGGGGTAAATTTCGTTCTAGCGGCCTGTTATTGGAAACCGTTAAAAAAACGGATCAAAATAAACCCATTTTCGACTTAAGTCTACTTCGAGTTTATAAAGCAGGTAAACTTCTCATCCATTAAGACCTATGAAGAGAGGTGAACCTAGGTTTGATATAAGTTATACCTGTTTTTGATCCGTTCCTCAAAAAACTTCAATTGCTCTTTTAGTTGGTATAAGGCAACCTGCCAAATCCGCCTATAACGACAAATCCGATCGAAAAACCGCGCCCCCGGCTTTGCAACCGTTCGGAACGCGGTTCATCTTCAATCCTGCCCCCGTACCTTATCGCTCATCTTCATCTTTACCGCCTTGTTCTTCCCATGGCTAGCGCCTTTCTCCAGTTGGCCCTCTTGTGACTTAATCTCATGCGGCGTTGGGACGCCGCGCCGCAGGTCCGCTCTGACCCCAACTTCCTTGCCGATAGCGTCCGGGGTAATTTGTTCGCCCATAAAAACACCTCCGGGAATAGTTTACCCGGAGGTTGGTCTCTTATGAAATTGGACTTTGGCTACTGGCTTATTGTAAAGAACCTTGGTAAAAACAAAACTTTCAAGGTAAAAGCCAAAAGCTAAAAGCTAATTAGTCAGCCCCGCCACGGCCGCCCCGATCAAGGTGGCGTTCTCGACCTCGACCAGCTTCCAAAAACGGCGGTGACGTTCGCTCAAATAACGTTCCAAATAATACTCGGTTTTCGTCTTCAACCCTTTTAACCGGTAGAAAGTAGTCCCTTCAGCCGTGATACAGACCGGGGCCTCCGGCTTCAACCCCTGTCCGGACTTTAACACTGTCGCCGTCAATGACATTGCCGCCAGCATTCCCGCCCGCTCAATCATCCGCTCAATCAAAAGCGCGAGCGTGGCGCGGTCCTCATCGACGCCGTTCACTAACGCCGCAGCCAAAGGATTATTATAATTCAGGTTATTCTCTAGATAGTCGCCGCAATCAGCGGTAGTTAATCCGGCGAGCAACCTAATACCCTCGGAACCTGCTTTTGAGAATAAACCGTCATCCGCGGCGGCCTTAATCACTACCTGGCAAAGACCGCCCAGATACCTACCGGAGATCATCTTCTCCAAAGCATCTTTTCCCGGATCAACCGTGGTCCGGTCATACTCTTGATCCAGGGTCCCCCCGAATTCGCCTCGAAAACCGCCGGACTCTACATTAACAATCTGGCTCTTGGCAGGGTCAAGGGAGTTAGCTTTCACAATGTTACTGTTTTTCTCTAAGTAACAACAATTGGTCCCGGTCCCCAAAATAAAACCGATAAAACCGTCGCAATTGCGATATTCCGGTTTCGCTTTACCGGCCAGCATTGTAGCGACCGTATCGTTGAGAATTATAACCGATCCGGGTCGCCGGCCCCCGATTTTTTCCAAAGCCAGCTTTAAGTTCTCGCCGATTAGTTCCCCCGCTACTCCCTGGGCCTGTATCTGTTTGCTAAACCTAATTAAGCGGCCGTCTTTATCGGGAAACATCCGGACCGGATAGGAGAAACAAAATCCAATCTGCTGCCCGTCCCTAACTAGGTCCTTAATATATCGGGCCATCGTTTCAAAGAAAGTATCCTTGTTAACTTCCCCTGCAACGCCGGGCATCGGGTACTTTTTGAAATTTTCAATCCTAACGCGCCCTTCCCGCTCAAAAACGACGGTTGCTACCCTAAAATTGGTCCCCCCGGCATCCAATACTAGAACCGGCCTATTAATCGTCGCATCCGCCGCGGCTTGAATGTAGGTCGGCAGCATTTGAAGGCTGGAACCGGCCTCATCCGCCAGTCCCCGCTCCATCTCCGTGAGAAAACCGTTGAGGATCGTTTCAAATTGAAGATCGGTAAAATCCATCCGGTAATTATTCAAAAATTCTTTAACCTTCTGTTGAACCATACCATTCAATTTCCCCTATTTGTTTTTTCTCCCTTACAACATACTGCTGGATAAAGATAAAAGCGATAATCGCGATACCAATGATATCGGTGATCAGCTTTGGATCAATCAACGCCAGGCCCCCAATGACGGCCAGTACCCTCTCCCACCACGGCATCTTTTTCGCCATATACCCTTCCATTCCGCCGGAGATGGCAAACATTCCGATGGTAGAGGTGATGATGATCTGGACCACCTTCACAAATGAGGTGTCAATCAAGAGCATTGCCGGGTTGAGCACGAAAATATACGGAATAATAAAGGCCGCGATTGCCAGTCTGGTGGCGATGACTCCCGTCCGGATGGGGTTGCCGCCGGAAATGGCGGAGCCCGCATAAGCGGCTAGCGCCACCGGAGGTGTAATATCGGCTACGATGCCAAAGTAGAACACGAACATGTGGGCGGCAAGGACCGGCGTTCCCGGGATAAGCTTCAGAATGATCGGCGCCGTGATGGTGGCCATAATGACATAGTTAGCGGTAGTAGGCACACCCATACCCAAGATCAGACAGGCGATCATCGTCAGGAACAAGGCGAAGATGTCAATTCCTCCGGAGAGGGTCAATAGCCCGTCGGCTAGCTTAAGGCCGATCCCGGTAAGGGAGACGATGCCCACGATGATACCGGCGATAGCGCAAGCAGCGGCAACACCGATGGTATTCCTGGCGCCGTTCTCCAAGGATTTCACAAAGGCCTTTGGCGTCAAACGAGTGTCTTTCCGAAACATGCTGACAATGATCGCCGCTAGGATGGCGAGACAAGCAGCCCGAGAAGCGGTGTAGCCAACGGACATCGTTATAATGAGCACCGCGATAGGGACCAGCAAATAACCTTTGGTGAATAGGAGCTTGAAGAAATTAGGGATTGACTCCTTGGGCAGCCCCTTCAGTCCCAGTTTTTTCGCTTCAAAATGCACCATTAGAAAAATGCCTGAAAAATATAGGATAGCGGGAAAGATCGCCGCCACCGCAATGGTCGCATAAGGCATTTCGGTCATTTCCGCCATTAAAAAAGCGGCCGCGCCCATGATCGGAGGCATTATTTGGCCACCGGTGGAAGCGGCGGCCTCGACCGCCGCAGCAAAGTCTTTGTCGTAGCCGGTCTTTTTCATAACCGGAATGGTGACGCTACCGGAGCCGACCGTGTTCGCCACCGAACTACCGGAGTACATCCCCTCTAGGGCGCTGGAGATGACGGCGACCTTGGCGGGGCCGCCGGTAGCCCAGCCGGCGATGGAATTGGCGATATCGATAAAAAAGGCGCCAATGTTGGTTTTTTCAAGAAAGGCGCCCAGAATGATGAACAAAACGATGAAAGTAGAGCAGACGCCGATCGGAGTGCCAATTACGCCTTCCAAGGTGTAAAAGAGCGTGTAGACGATCCGGGTTAGCGAATAACCGGCAGTGAAAGCATAGATTATGAAAGCGGAGGCCACTACCAGAATTGGAAGACCGACTACTCTACGGCAGACCTCGGCGATGATCAGGATTCCGATGATCCCGACGATCACGTCGGTTTGGGAGATACGGGTAGCCTTGAGGGCCATTGACTCAAAATTCAACACATAATAGAAGAAGCTCGAAGCGCCAAGGATACCCAATATCACATCGTACCAAGGCACGAAATTTATAACTTGCGCGCTCTTTTTTCGGGCCGGATAGATCATAAAGGCCATGAAGATAATTAGGGCCACAAAAGACGCCCTGCGAATCTGTTCCGGCCAAGCGCTCACCAGATTCATGTAAAAAACATACACTGAAAAAGCTGTCAGAAGATAACGAACTACAACCTTTGGGACGCCTTTAAAATGCCTGGTATTTGATTCCCGATCAAACTCGGCCATTAAGGCGCCGACATTGACTTGCTCAACATCGCCCATTGAGGATTGAGTTTTATTTTTCGGTTGAGACATGTGTAATCCTCCTTTTAGAAATGGGTTAACACGATCTATCGAAAAAGGACCGAAATCAAAATATGGTAGCCAAATTTCGAAAAAGTCTCGATCCGCAATCAAAACGAACAGTAGCGTTTCGGCCGCAGAGATTCCGAAGGCTGACGGATTCTTCGCCGATTTTGAGGATGTGGTCTGAAACAGTGCCCACAATATAGGAGAGACTATCCATGCGCCGTTCGAAGCCGTTAACGACCATCGAACCATCCGCGCCGTAATCCAGGGTCTGGCCTGCTTCAATCCGGGTCTGGACCCCGGCGCCGAAAGAGTAATAGATCGTGCGCGTTACATAGATTGCTCCGCTACGGATCTGATAAACGTCAGTCACCGGAGTTCTGTTTACAGAATGAACGAAGGTGACTGAAAACTCGTCTCCCTCGTTCACGGGATAAGCCGCAAATACTTTACCGGTATCTCCGTTCCGTAAAATAAGATACGGCGGCGCAAGGATTTTGTAAATAAAAACGGAGGACGCGATGATGACCACTACCGCGGCCCCCGTTAAAAATCGCTTCATTTTAGTCTTCTTTAACGAACGCCAATCTCTTGATAATATTTTTCCGCTCCGGGATGCATCGGGATCGAGATGCCGGAGACTGAATATTCAGCATCCAGTTCGGCGCCTTTGGCATGTCCGGCGGCGATGTCGTCGGCATGTTCGAAGAGGGCTTTAGTCATTTTGTAAACCAAATTTTCATCCAGATCATCGGATACAATGTAGGTGGCGACAACCGCTACGGTCTGTACATCGGAATCGACACCTTTGTAAGAACCGCCGGGAACGTCAAACTTGGTGTAAAAAGGATAGTCCGCAATCAGTTTGGCGGCATGTTCGTCGTCGATTTCCAGCAACTTAATATTGTTGGAAGTGGCAAGCTCTACAATAGCGGTAGTAGGAGCGCCGGCCACGCAGAAGAAGGCGTCGATCTTATCGTCTTTCAATGCGGTGGCGCTATCGTTAAAGCTGAGGTTATTGACGATAATATCGTCAAAGGTGATCCCATAAGCCTCGAGAATCTGGCGGGCATTGAACTCACAGCCGGAACCGATATCTCCGACGGAAACGCGTTTACCCTTAAGATCCGCAATCGATTTAATATTATTCTTGCTGACGATCTGACAGACCTCGGCATAACAGCCGGCCATAGCTGAAAAACCGGAGATGGCTTCCCCGTCAAAAAGGTCGATGCCTTTGTAGGCGTAATACATGACATCATTTTGGACGATGGCGATATCCGCTTCTCCATCGGCAACCAAGTAAATGTTGGCTTTGGAAGCGCCGGTAGACTGAACATCAAAGCTCAGATTGGAAATGTTCTCACTAAGCACCTGAGAAACGGCGCCGCTGAATGCATAGTATGTACCAGTAGTGCCACCGGTAGCCATCTTGAGTGAGGTTTTGTCGCCGCAACCTAGGAGACCTAGGGAACAAATGAGAAGCATCGCAATACTGATTATGAATACTTTCTTCACGGATTTCCCTCCATATCTTAACATTTATTATTGCAAAGATAAAAATCATATTACACTTTACAACATTTTTAGTTTATACTAATGCAATTTATTTTTCAACACCAAAAAAAGATTCACCATTTGAACGGTTTAAATAATCCATCCCTAATACCGGACATCTCCCCTTTTGATTAAATTTCGGTTTTAGGGTAATAATTACTCCCTCGAATTTCCAGATAATTAGTTTTGCGTTCTTGTCAAGAATTGCCTGCTAAGATTGGCTTTAAAACCTAACAAAAAACCGAAAATTACCGACAAATATATTATAGCTTTATTTTAAGCGCTTTTTGAGTGTTTTACGATCCATTACTAATAGAGGACACCTTAATGAAAAAAAACGATGTCAATTTTAATCACAAGTTAAACTCCTTTAAAGTAGGGACCTTCATTTATCTTGAAGGCAACCCCGCTTCCGATTTTTACCTGATCAAATCCGGAGTGGTGGAACTACGACGCAAATTTAATACCGGCGAATTAGTCGTGGGCAAATATGGGCCTGGGGAATTTTTGGGGTTGGTCTCCGCTTTTGAAAAATGGATTTATACCGAGACAGCCGAGATCACCGAAGACGCTGAAATATTCATCCTAGAACCGGCGGATCTTGAACAGATGGTGGTCAACAATCCCACAATCGGCTTTCGAATCGTTAATCATCTCTCTAATCAATTAAGAGAACTAAACATTAAACTGGATAAACTATCCCGGGCGTAGCATAGACGCAGATTTCCAAAGATCAATCCCTGCCCCGGCAAGCCGGGGCAATCGAAAGGACGAAAATAAGGCATTTAAGGAACCGCTAATGAACACTAATAAACGCGAATAAAACCTTAAGATATAAGAGATTAATTAGCGTTAATTCGCGTGTATTAGCGGTTAAATACTTAAACAGTCGGAATATTTTAGATAGATAGATCGATAGATAGGGTGATAATTTTGCTTTTTGACGACAAATCTTTATTTGAAAAAACAGGAGATTCTTTTGAGGCCGGCGCGGTAATCTTTTCCGAAGGGGAACCCGGCACTGAAATGTATCTTATTAAATCCGGCCGGGTGAAAGTGATCCGTTCCGAAAAATCAGGGACCAAAGTATTAAGCATTTTAGGGGCGGGAAGCCTATTTGGAGAAATGGCCCTGATCGAGGCGAAACCCCGTTCCGCCACAGTAATGGCTATGGAAAAAACCGAGGTCTTGGTATTAACTTTTAACGACTTAGAACGGATTATCAGCGGCAAACCGGAATTCCTGTTTCGACTGATTCAAGTATTATGCAAAAGAATTCGTTTTACCACCTGTCAAGTCCGGAATTTTTCCATCAAATCCACGCCCGGAAGGACCGCGGATTTATTATTAATGTTGGCTGATAGCTGTAACTATGACCCGGAGAAAACGGACCGGATTAAACTGGGAATCGGCGCTTTGGAAATCAGTCAAATGACGGGGGTGGAAAAAGAAGCGATCGATTCCACCCTAAGAGAATTCCAAAGCAACGGTCTGATCGCCATCGAAGGAACGGATTCGCTCTCCATTACCAACTTGGATGGACTCAAAAGCACCCGACACTTCATTCTCAGAAAAGAAAATTTCAACGATAATTTATAGAAGCCAAAGGCGTTTGGGGATTAGCCCAAGCGCCTTTAAAAGTTAGCCTAAAGCCTTCCGATCTCCTTAACCCAACCGAATGGATCTTTAGCGCGGCCATATTGCAGATCAAGCAACTTGGTGTAAAGTTCCCGTGTTATGTCTCCCACTTGGTAATTGTTGATCGTGTAATTCTCTCCTTTAAAGTTCAAAGAACCTACTGGAGAGATAACAGCAGCAGTACCGGAGCCGAACGATTCGGTCAAAGAACCGTCTTTAATTCCGGCAAGAACCTCGTCAATGCTAATCTGTCGCTCCTCAACCTCGTAACCAATGGTTTTAGCTAATTCAATCACAGATTTACGGGTAATCCCGGGTAATATGGAACCGCCCAAATTCGGCGTAACCAATTTTTTGCCAAAGACAAAGAAGATATTCATCGCTCCGACTTCTTCGACATATTTCTTTTCGTGGGCGTCAAGCCAGAGTACTTGGGAGAATCCCTTTTCTTGGGCTTTGGCGCCGGCCAACAGACTGGCGGCATAATTTCCACCGGTTTTGGCGTTACCGACGCCGCCAACCGCAGCTCTGATATAATAATCCTCAACATACAAACTGATCGGTTTGAATCCTTCCTTAAAATAGGCGCTAACCGGAGTTAAAATGACGAAAAACAAATAATCGTCCGCCGGGTGTACGCCTAAAGCGTCCCCGGTCCCAATCAAAGTTGGCCGGATATACAAAGAAGTGCCTTCCGCCCTTGGGATCCAACGTTTTTCCAAGTTTACCAAAGTAGTAACGGATTCCAGAAAATATTCGATGGGAAACGGCGCCATGCACATCCTTTCCGCTGAATCGTACATCCTTTTAGCGTTCTCCTCGGGCCGGAACAATAGAATCCTGCCGTCCTCGGCGGCATAAGCCTTTAGACCCTCAAATATCTCTTGGGAGTAATGCAAAACTACCGCAGCCGGTCCAATATTCATCGGAGCGTATTGGCTGATTTTCGGTTCAGTCCAGCCCTTACCCTTGTAATAATCCATGCTGAACATGTAATCAGTAAAGACTTTGCCAAATCCTAATTGAGACGGATCCTGATACAAAGGCTTTAACTGGTTTTCGGGTAATCTTTCAATCTTGATATTCATTGACTGACTCCTCTCATTAAAATATTAAACAATTATCTCCAATGGTCCAATATTCGACCATCGTGATTCTTTTGGGATTTCGGAAAATTTATAATTATTATAGCACAAATGTACTTTAACCGAACAACAGATATTATATTATACTTTGTCTAGATGCGACTTTCTCAGAGCCGACAACGAAACAAAAAACGCCTTTAACGGCGTTAATCATGTCGACATTCGAGCAATCTTAGCAAACGGCTGACAGTTAAGTCAAGCTTGGTTGCCAGCTGATAACTATCCTCATCATCCAAACTGGTCCGGACATTTCCGTTCATTAAATCTTGCTTTATTTGACCGATTTCTTGTTGGAAAAGGAACAGATCATTTTCTAACATCAAAGTCACCTGGTCTATCAGAAAAGTTTTGAATACCGGCCAATTTGGGATAGCTAGTTAAATCAGCCGATGCAGTATAGATTATAGCTCTTTCCCTGAAAAAAATCCAATCTCATTAGAGGATGTTTTTTGGGAGCTGAAGCGATTTTTGATATAAAATATCATTTTTTCTTATTAAAATAGAGTATTTAAAATTTGCCGATTCCGGTAGAGCCGAACCCTCCCGCGCCACGTTCAGTCTCGCCCAGTTCAGATACTTCATCCCAAACGATTCGATAAATCGGAAAAAATATTAATTGGGCAATCCGGTCTCCCGGATGAACCACAAATTCTGTGTCGCTATCATTCTTGACCAAGCAGATAATTTCCCCACGGTAATCACTGTCGATTACTCCAACGGCATTGGAAAGGGAAATGCCGTGTTTAGAGGCTAAGCCGCTGCGGGGAAAGACCAAAGCCGCCAGATCCGGGTGGGGAAGTTCGATCGCGATTCCGGTAGGCACCTTGCCCCGGGACCGGGCCGGAATGGTGATTTCACTTTCACAACAAGCATGAAGGTCCATGCCCGCCGAACCTTCGGTAGCATAGGCCGGCATTGGTATTTTAGTCTTTAGTAACGGCGAGACTATTTTTACTTTAATTCTAGACCCGGTGTTCATTCGACCTCCTGTAGATATGACGTTGCGCATTGAGCGTAACGAGTGATACATTATATAAATGTCATATTTGTATGTTTAAGATGATTTTAACTCGGAACGAAATAACCGGTTCAAGCTAAGGTAGACACTATTTTTTGAAAGGCCCGATAGCCGTAATAACCGGTTCTTCAGCTCCGAACATTTCTGCAGCGATGCGCAGAACATCCGCAGCAGTAACCGCTTCCACCTTAGCCACGCTTTCTTCCGGAGTTAACAGCTGATCATGATATAATTCGATCTTCGCCAGCCTGCTCATGCGATTACTGGTGCTTTCCAGGCTAAGGAGGAGGTTCCCTTTTAGTTGTTCTTTAGCGCGGTTCAGCTCCAGATCGCTTACGGTTTCACGGTATAATCGTTTAATCTCTTGTTGGATGAGTCTCACTACTTCATCATAATTATTAAGGCTAGTCCCGGCATAGATTGAAAAAATACCGGTGTCCCTGAATGCGGAATGATTGGAACCGGTTACGTATACCAACCCCCGTTCTTCGCGTAATTCTTGAAAAAGTCGGGAACTGACGCTACCTCCCAAAATACTGTCCAAAACAAAGACTGCGTATTTATCCGCATGTTTGCGATTGACCCCCCGAGTCCCCAAGCACAAATGGACTTGTTCGGTATCCTTAGATTTCAAGACAGTCTCCGGACTAAATAACGGCAGCGGCGGCAATTGGCAGTCAAATTTCCCCTTCAACTTAGAAAAGCTCTTTTCAACCTCTGCAATAATCTGGTCGATTTGGAGATTTCCAGCTGCTGCAATTACTATGTTATCCGGAGTATAATGTTGTAATAGGTATTCCATAATTATTTGACGGTCGATCCGGGCCATTGTTTCCGGTGTGCCCAGAATCGGCCACCCGAGAGGATGTTCCTTTAGGACAGCGCCGGCCAAAAGATCGTGCACTAGTTCGTCGGGGGAATCCTCAAAAGATTTGATTTCTTCTAAAACGACCAATTTTTCTTTTTCGATCTCTTCCTGGGCAAATAGAGAGTTGGTAAACATATCGGCCAACAGGTCCATGCCCAGGTGAAAGCTTTCCCCTAACACCTTGGCGTAATAGCAAGTATACTCCTTGGTGGTAAAGGCATTTAACTGGCCTCCCACAGCGTCGATTGCTTCGGCAATCTGTTTAGTAGTTCGCCGGGAAGTGCCCTTGAAAAGCATATGTTCTATCAAATGAGAGATTCCGTTGTACTTTGGGTCTTCGTAGCGAGACCCGGTCCCTACCCAAATACCGATTGAAACGGAATGAACGTAAGGGATTGATTCACAGATAATTTTTAATCCATTGGGCAATGTCGCTCTTTGATACATTTTTGTCCTTTTCCAATATTAGATTTGTAATAAACAACAAACGTCACTTTATTTTGAAACATTTACCATCTGAAACGTTTGTTTTTGATAATAATCAAGTTAGTTCTACCTTTATTAATAAAACCCTTTTTATATATAAGTTGATTCAAGGCTTATTGGACTTAATATCCGGAAAGTCAGTTAATAACATTTTTGCTGGTTCTTAACGGGTTTGGTTCGATGTGCTTAAAGGTCGATTCCGCTTAGTAACGAAATAGGTAGTAAGCGGGAATAGATACTGAAAACCTCCGAAGGGAGTATCTTAATGCAAGGTAATTTAATCACCACATTGATCGCGTTACTCTTTTATTTAACAACCGGAATATTCGGGGGGAACTCAGCTCAAAACGACGCGCCTTCAAATACCCCGGTCAATATAGGTCAAAATAGCAAATATCCTCTCGCGGCCATGGTCAGCAGTGAGCAGGCTAATATCCGGAACGATTCCTCCGGTTCCGGTTCGGTAATCGGCAGTGTGACTAAGGGTTCCAGCCTGGTAATCCTGGATGAAAAAAACGATTGGTACCGTATCCAAACTGAAAACGGGACCGATGGTTGGGTTGCCAAATGGATGGTTTCAACCAAAAATTTAACGCCCAGTTTGAGTAATACCCAATCGATGATTGCCGGATATTATGTTGAAAATTATCAGGATGATCCGAAAGGCTATGCGTCCTTGAGGAAAAACCCCGGTTTAATTAATACGGTGATTCCGTTTTCTTATAAAGTAGATCAATATGGCGCCATTAGCGGCAGGCATTATTCGAAACCATATACCTTGACTAAGTCTTCCGGATCTCAAACTCTGGCTCTGGTTAATAATATTCAAGGTTCGAACTTCAACAGTAATACGATTCATCGAATGCTTTCCAACGCCAGCTCACGTTCGCGGGCGGTTAACGGTATTGCCCGGTTATTGGTGGAAAAAGGCTACCGGGGAGTTAATATTGATTTTGAAAACATCAAGGCCAGCGATAGAATTTATTTGACCGCTTTCTTTAGAGAGTTGGCGGCAACCCTTCGCCCTAAAAATCTATTGGTTACGGCGTCGGTCCCGGCTAAAACTTATGACGACAAATCTTCCGCTCATTCGGGGGCTTTTGATTACCAAGCTATCGCCCCATATCTTGATATGGTAATGATTATGACTTATGATGAGCATTACGCCGGAGGAGATCCCGGTCCGGTAGCTTCCTTGCCTTGGGTGGAAAAAGTAATCAATTTTACGCTAAAGTCTTTCCATCCCAAAAAAGTTGTCCTGGGAATTGCCGCTTATGGTTATGACTGGAGTTTAGGCAAAGGCAAAGCCCTTCAATATAATGGGATTCAAAACTTGATTAAGAGTCACAAGATCGCCCCCAAATGGCACTCCGTCTATAAAGTGCCCTACTTCAACTATAAAAGTTGGGGCGTGACCCACCAAGTTTGGTATGAAAATAGCTATAGCACTTCATATAAAGCTGATCTGGTTAAAAAGTACGGCCTCAAAGGGGTCGCCGTCTGGCGTCTCGGAGTATTCTGAGGCAGAAGTTGCTTTAATTCAAGATTGGGTATCTGCTTTGTCGCCTAGAGGAGTCAAGAGTCAGGAGTCAGAAGCCAGAAGTGCAAGTTAGGCTTTGCGATCTATATAAGAACGGTCTCAGGTTTTGAGATACAAAGCGTATACCTTTAAGTCACTGACTCCTGGCTCCTTGATTCTGGCTACCTGTATTTACTGCAAAACCTGAGAGACCGTCCCGGGTTCCAATCCTTTCTTCCGGAGGGAACGGATTAATTCCCTTAAAACAGTTTTGGTCGGCGCGGTAGGGTGTAACAGAACGATCCCTCCGGGCTCTATTTTAGTTAAGACCCGATTCAATAGTACTTCCGGCGCTGGATTTTTCCAGTCGACCGAATCAACCGACCACATGATCGTTTGGTAGCCTAATTCTCCGGCGGCGCTTACCACCAAAGGGCTTATTTCTCCGTAGGGCGGAGCGAAAAAATTAGTGGTTTTTTCTCCGGTAACCGACTGAATGAGCCGCTCATTTTCGGAGATGATTCTTTTTAGTTCATCCCGTTTCATCTGTAAAGGATGACCGTGATATAAACCATGATTGCCAAGTTCATGACCATTCCGGAACAATTCTTGAGTTAATTCAGGAAAAGCCTTGACCCAAGAGCCCACTAAAAAGAAGGTGGCTTTTACTCCCAACCGACCCAGGGTATCCAAAATCTTGGTGGTGTATTCCGTGTCCGGTCCGTCGTCAAAGGTAAGCGCCACCTTTTTTGCTCTGCCCGTTCCCTGCATAAAAACCTTATCGGGGTAGCTAGCGATTAAATCGGGAATATTCCAAACATATTTAGGTTTCGTGTTACCCGTCTGAGAAGGATTAGGTACGGGTTGTGGTTTGACCGAAGGAGCCGGGACCTTTACTATTTGACCGGTGTATATCTCATCTGAGGTGAGTTTATTTTGTATCTGTAACCAATTAAGATCTGTTTTGAACTCCAGCGCGATATCAAAGAGCGTATCACCGGGCTGAACCATATAAAGCTTCTCATCCGCTTGGGTCAGCGGTTGGGGAATTACCAGAACCTGCTGGGGCATGATATATTTCGACTCAATTAAACGGTTAGCGGTGGCCAGCTTTTCCGGGGTAATCCCGTACCAATGAGATATTTGATATACCGTATCTCCGGGTTGAACCTGATAAAGACGGTTGGCCAAAGCCGGTATACACATCCCCGCTAATAGTAAGAAAGAAAGGACAATGGTTAATAGGAAGCGGGATCGTTTTTGCATATAATGTATCCTCCTTAACCTTGCAGATTATGCATGCGCAATGTTGTAGAG
>ENA-UOOK01003497-UOOK01003497.1-fermentation-metagenome-genome-assembly--contig:-NODE-3497-length-17809-cov-11.296891_pt1 | contig 17809 bp, 11 predicted proteins | sample MGYA00245777_ERZ724023 | MGnify/ENA primary metagenome ERZ724023 (study PRJEB28704, sample SAMN03018312) | fermentation metagenome | biome: anthropogenic terrestrial biome; feature: soil...
TATCGAAACTGATGAAAGTGAGAAATATAAACATTTATCCACTCAAGCCACAAATAAAATTGTGTGCCTGATTGGGATTTAATAAGCAGACCCTAATTATGAATTAAAATAAATGTAAATAATAATATCTATGAATAATATTATTGGTATTGATATTGGTGGAACATCTATTGTAGGTGGTAAGATTGAGGGGAACTTAATAGTTGAGCAATTATATATGAGTTCAAATGCTGCAATTGGCGGAGAGGTAACTTTAGGCGTTGTGAAAAAGGTAATTGAGTCATTATTGGATTCCAATACAAGAGCCATCGGAATAGGGGTTCCCAGTGTAGTAGACAGGGAAAAGGGAATAGTTTATAATGTACAGAATATTAAAAATTGGGATGAGGTTTTTTTAAAGGATATACTGGAGTCTGAATTTAAATTGCCTGTTTATATAGACAATGATGCAAATTGTTTTGCTTATGGAGAAAAAGTATTTGGTCAAGGCCATGAATTCGAAAACTTTGTAGGTATTACATTGGGAACCGGTGTAGGTGGAGGTATTATTCAAAACAGCCACCTTTTAAAAGATTCAAATTGTGGTTCCGGTGAATTCGGAGAAATACCATACTTGGATTCAATCCTTGAAGATTATTGTGGAAGTAGATTTTTTCTTCGTACTGCAAATCAGCCGGCTCATGAACTCGCTATACGTGCAATGAATGGTGATTCTGAAGCAATTGAAATTTACAATTTATATGGGCAACATATTTCAGTACTTATTAAAATCATACTTCTGATCATTGACCCTCAGGCAATTATTTTTGGAGGATCAATTGCAAAATCTTTTAATCTTTTTAAAGATATAATGTTTAAAAATTTAAAAGATTTTCCATATCCTAAAACAGTTGATAAAATCAAGATACTAACTTCTGATCTTGAGAATATTGGTGTATTGGGAGCAGGTGCTTTGTGCATAGAATAGAAATGAGTGTTTTGAATTAATTAAAATTTATAAGCTAAGTATGAAAAGAATTATTCTAACAGTGCTATTTATAACCAGCGTAGTGTTAATGTATGCACAAGGCAGGTTAATAACAGGGAGTGTGGTGGATGATGCAAATTTGCCACTACCGGGGGTAAGTGTAATTGTAAAAGGTACAACTATCGGAACGGTTACAGATATTGACGGACTTTTCAGTCTTAATTTATCTGATGTAAATGAGAATGATGTACTTGTGTTTAGTTCAATAGGTTTTATTCAACAAGAACATAGAATTGGTAACAATTCCAGTTTTGCAATGGTTTTACTGGAAGACAGGAAGCTACTTGATGAGGTTGTGGTTGTTGGATACGGAACTATGAAGAAAGCTGTTGTTACCGGTGCAACTGTTCATGTTAGCGGTGATAATGTGGTTCAGCAGAATCGAACAAACATTATGGCTGCATTACAGGGTCAGATGCCGGGAGTAAATATTTCACAAAATTCGGGTATGCCTGGAGAAGGATATAGTGTTGTTATACGTGGTATGGGTACCATAAACTCTTATAGTCCTCTATATGTAATTGATGGAGTCCCCGGAGGTAATCCTTCAACTATAAATCCCTCTGATATTGAATCAATTGACGTTTTAAAAGATGCAGCTTCTGCTGCAATTTATGGTGCACGTGCTGCAAATGGTGTAATACTTATAACCACACGTCAGGGAAATGAAGGTAAAACTGTTATCTCATACGATGGATATTATGGTATCCAGAATGTAACAAAAAGACCTCAGCTTGCTGATGCCAAACAGTATATGGAGCTTATAGATGAATCACGTGTTAATAGTGGTTTGGCTCCTCATAATTGGGAACAGAGAATTCCTGTACAGTATCCATTAATAATGAATGGTAGCTGGAAAGGAACTAACTGGTTTAACGAAATGGTTAATGATAACGCTCCTGTTGTAAATCATGCTTTAAATGCTTCAGGAGGTAATAGTATGTCAACCTATACAATTGGTGGAACTTATTCAAAACATGAAGGTGTTCTTGGTAATCCTGTGCCCATTAAAGATGAGAGATACACAGTAAGGGTTAATTCTTCACATCTTGCATTCAGAAAAGGTGATTTGGAGGTATTGAAGATTGGTGAAAACCTTTCATTCAGTTATAATGAAACTCAGGGTATCGGTATTGGTGACCAATACTCAAATGATGTTCGCAACGTATTGACTGTTACTCCTTTATTGCCAATGTATAATAGTAATGGTGATCTTTATCTTGAAGCAGATAAGGTTGCTGATAACTGGACACACTATGGTCCTGCAGGTAATCCAATTGCAACAATGCTTTATACTCGTGGAAATAATATAGAGCAAAGATTTAATTTAAGATTCAATACTTTTATTGATTTACAGCCAATTAAAGACTTAAAATTCAGGAGTTTATTTGGATATAACTTTTCAGCAGGAGCAGATAGAAGCTATCAGCCAACAATAAATGTTGCTTCTGATATCAGATTGGTTGATAATGTGGAACAGAGTGCAAATTCTCAACAGGGATGGACATGGGAGAATACATTAAGCTACTCAACTGTTTTTGAAGATGATCATAATATGGATTTCCTTATTGGTACTTCAATGGAGAAATCGGGTATTGGTCAATCAATGAGTGCAAACAACAGAACATCTACATTCCCTGGTCTTTGGGATTATGCATGGTTGTCTAACACTGCTGCTACTACTGTTAATACAATTGTAAGTGGTGCTCCTTATGAGAGATCAATGATGCAGTCATTCTTCGGACGTGCTAATTATAACTTCCAGGAAAAATATCTGGCTACAGTAATCATGCGTGCAGATGGTTCTTCAACATTTGCCCGTGGAAACAGATGGGGTTACTTTCCTTCAGTATCTGCCGGCTGGGTAATTTCAAATGAACCATTCATGGAATCGTTCTCTTCAGCATTGCAACATCTGAAATTAAGAGCTAGTTGGGGACAGAATGGTAATAACAGAGTAAGTAACTTCCAGTATCTTGGAACATTTTCTCAAAGCAAGCACTACTATTTTGGAGATACCAAGACTACAAGAACAACAGGAGCTTATAAAGATGTGGTTCCAAATCCTGAAATTAAATGGGAAACATCTGAACAGCTGAACGTTGGTTTGGACGCTTATTTCTTTAAGAGTCGTCTGGCTGTAGCATTGGACTGGTACAATAAAACAACCAAAGACTGGTTAGTAAGAGCTCCAATATTGGCATCAATAGGAACGGGTGCACCATATATAAATGGTGGTGATATAAGAAACAGAGGGGTTGAGCTTGGATTAAACTGGAATGACAGAATCAACAAAGATTTCAATTATGGTGCAAGCTTCAACTTAACTTACAATAAAAATGAGGTAACACATATTGCAAATGAGGAGGGAATAATTAACGGCAGTTCAGGAGTACTGATGGCAACAACAGATATTATTAATCGTGTACAGGTAGGTTATCCGATTGGTTATTTCTATGGTTTCGAAACTGCAGGTATTTTCCAGACTGAGGCTGAGATAGAAGCTGCAAAAGCAAAATTAAGTGGAGCACAACCTGGTGATGTGATTTTTGTTGACAGGAATAATGACGGAGCTATCGATAATGATGACAAGACTATGATTGGTGATCCAAGACCGGATTTCATAACCGGTATGAATTTTTATGTTGGATATAAAGGTTTCGATTTATCTGTAAGTGCTACAGGTGCTTTTGGTCACCAGATAATGAAAACTTACAGACGCTGGGCAGACCGTCCTGAAGAAAACTTCACCCTTGACGCTTATGACAGATGGACAGGACCAGGTACTTCAAATAGAATACCTAGGTTAACGTATAACCCTCATGCAAATCGTAACTATATCTCTGATCTATATATCGAAGATGCAGATTATGTTAAAATTCAAAATATTACATTAGGATATGATTTTGCAAGATTACTGAAAGGTCAGCAATTTTCTCAGATACGTTTATTCATGACTGCACAGAACTTCTTTACAATTACAGGTTATTCTGGTTTGGATCCTGAAGTTGGTTATGGACAGACAAGTTGGGCATCTGGTATTGATATAGGTTTCTATCCAAGTGCAAAGACACTGATTTTTGGCCTCAATGTTAAATTTTAATCGTTAAACAATTATGAAAAAGTTAATAATATTTTTAGTAGCAATCACTTCTTTAATGTGGAGTTGCGAGGATTTTCTGTACAACAAAAACTATACAAAGCAGGATGATAACAGTTTCCCTTTGACAGTTGAGGAAGCTAATCAACTCGTAGTGGGAGTTTACAACACTTTAAATGAAGAAATAAGTTCATACGATAATTCATCATTCTTCTTTAATGAATTGGCATCTGATGAGCGCTTTGGTGGAGGTGGAACAGATAACTTCAACTGGCAGGCTACCAGTAAATTATTGAATTATGGTCCTGATTATTTCCTCGGTTTCTGGTCAAACAGATATCAGGGTATTTTCAGAGCAAATGTAGCTTTGGAAAAATTTGAAAATATTCCATGGGAAAACGATAAGCAAAAAAATACCGCTTACGGTGAAGTACATTTCTTCAGGGGATATTACTATTTTACTTTGGTGCAGTTTTTTGAAAATGTTCCATTAATTCTGAATTCATTGTCAGGAAACGAACCACAGGCACCTGTTGATGATGTTTATGCCCAGATTGCTTTTGACTTGAAAAAAGCCATTGAACTGTTCCCTAATGATCCATATTCATCTTATGAAAAAGGTCGTGTAACAAAATGGGCTGCAGAAGCGATTATGGCTAGGGTATTTTTATTCTATACAGGGTTTTATAATAAAACCGAATTGCCTCTTGCTGGTGGCGGTTCTATTACAAAATCTCAGGTAGTTGCATGGTTGGATGATTGTATTGCAAACAGCGGACATGACCTTGTTCCTGATTATCGTAATTTATGGCCATATACTAACGAGTTTACAGTGGAGCATTATCACTACACACAAGGTCTGGGTCTGCGTTGGGCAGGTGAAAGCAACCAAGAGGTGGTTTTTGCAACTAAATGTGCAAATGGATCAGGATTCAGAAATGGTCTTTGTCTTGCTATGACTGTTCGACGTCCTCATGGTGAAAGTAAATTCCCATTCCCATTTACAAGAGGTTATGGAGCAGGTCCTATCAGTCCGGTTATGGTTCAGCAATGGGAAGAATTGGAACCAAATGATATGCGCCGTTCAGCTTCAATTTGGCATGCAGATGAATATGGTGATCAGTATCAGTGGGGTGGTGATAACCAGGCTGAAGAGACCGGTTGGTGGCAAAAGAAATATATGGGAATTGCTTCCAGAACTGAAGATGGTACTTATCAGCATTCATATAATGTACCTATGTATGGCTTAAGTGTTTCATCAGCAACCTCTACAGGTGCATTTACCCAGGATTTGGTTCATATACGTTTTGCAGATGTTTTATTGATGCATTCTGAATTAACAGAAACTACAACTGGTATTAATAGAGTAAGAAGTCGTGCAAATTTAGACCCGATTGGTGCTTATACATTACAAGCACTTAAAAATGAACGTCGTTTTGAACTTGCATTCGAAAATACCCGTTATAATGATATCAGAAGATGGGGTGATGCTGAGAGTTTGTTGGAAGGACAGATTGGTTTGCCTATTAAGACTACTGCCCTTGATGCTGTAATAACACATCAGATAGGTTTCGGTGCACGTTATCGTGCAACCAGAGGTTTCTTCCCAATACCTCAATCACAGATCAGACTTTCAAATAATGTTCTTATTCAGAATCCTGGATGGGGAACTCCTGAAGTGGAATTTACAGGATTATAAACAATAAAGAATCAAACCTTTTTGATAGAGTCAAAGAGGTTTGATTTGATAGTAAACAAAAAAATAAAAATCACAAAAATTAAACGTCATGAAAGTTAAATTATTTACTTCGTTATTTGTATTACTTTTATATATAGGTACAACTTTTGGTCAACAAAAAGTTTTTGAAGGTAAAGAGTCAACATACAAAAATGATCAATTTCATAAAGTTGAAACATATTCACACAAATTTAAATCTAAAAGACCTAAGAATGTAATCGTAATGATTGGTGATGGAATGGGAGTTGCACAACTGTTTGCTGGTGCAACTGCGAATAAGGGTAAACTGAATCTGGATAATTTTAAACATGTAGGATTTTCCAGAACCCAGTCAGCTAACCGTTATGTTACAGATTCGGGTGCCGGTGGGACTGCGATTGCTATAGGTAGGAAAACAAATAATTCATCAGTGGGTGTTGATGCAGACGGTAATCCAGTACCATCAGTTTTGAAAATTGCTCAGCAGAATGGTTTGGCAACCGGTGTTGTGGTAACTACAAGTATACTTGATGCAACACCTGCAGATTTTGTGGCACATGTTCCTAAGAGAGATATGATGCCTGAGATTGCAAGCCAGTTCGTAACGTCGGGATTAGATGTATTTATAGGAGGTGGTATTGAACATTTCACTGATAGAGAGGATCAGAGAAATCTTTTGGAGGAATTATCCCAAAAAGGTTATCAGGTTTATGATAATATCGAGGCAATTAAATCAGTAAAAGAGGGTAAACTGGCAGGTTTTCTAAAAGAAAGCAGAGTAAGTGAAAGGGGAAATCAACTTGAAGAGACAACTGAGGTTGCTTTGAATATTCTGGATGATCACAAAAAGGGATTCTTCTTAATGGTTGAAGCATCTGAAATAGATGGTGGAGGTCATGAAAATGATATTCAATATACTATAGAGGAGATGCTTGATTTTGATAGAACAATAGGAAAAGTTTTAGAGTTTGCTGAAAAAGATGGGAGGACATTGGTGATTGTGACTGCTGACCATGAGACAGGTGGGCTAACTTTAACCGGTGGTGATATGCAAACAGGCGAAGTGACAGGACGATTCACCACCAGAGGTCACACAGGTGTAATGGTTCCGGTATTTGCTTATGGACCCGGAGCAGAGAATTTTACAGGTATTAATGAAAACACATCTTTTTTTTCTAAGATATTAAATGTATTACGTCTAAAAGAATAACTTAATTTATTAACATGAATCATCACTTTTTAAAAAAGAGTTTGGCTCTCTTGTTGTTATCAATGACATTCTTGGGATGTTCGCAAAAAGAGAAGCCTTTCTCTTTGCGTTTGACAGACTGGAAAATTGCTCCGGCTATAACTGCAAAGACGCCAGCATTAAAAGAAATTGCTATTTCTGATTCGGATGAAATTGTAAAATCTGCTGATTATCCTACTGAAGATTGGATACAAGCAGTTGTACCCGGAACTGTATTAGGCAACCTTGTGGATAACGGTATTTATGATTATCTATTTGAACCTGATAATGATGGAGAAATAAATGAATATTTTGGCAGTAATTTATCCAAAATTCCGGAAGATGATTTTGATAATCAGTGGTGGTATTCAACTGATTTTACTGTTCCATCGAGTGAAGCAGGAAGAAGAATAACCATTACGTTCAGAGGCATAAGTTATATTGGTGAAATTTATGTAAATGGTACGAAAGTAGTAAACAAATATATAAATATTACGGATGAGGACTTTCTGAAGAATGGACCTACTTTAATAGATCCGGAAGCTGAAATTACTGACTATGAAACTGAAGGGGCTGGAAGTCTTACAGGAGTTTCGGATTTTGAAGATTACAAGTCGAAGTTTATAGGTACAATGCGTACTTATGATATTGATATTACTGATCTGATTGAAACCGGTAAATCAAAAAACAATATCAAAGTAAAGGTTACCAAACCTTACTATAGAGACGATTTAACTTATTATTGGGTTGACTGGAATCCTAAACCTGCTGATTCAATGATGGGGCTAACTGGGGAAGTGCTTTTGCACTCTTCGGGCAGTGCAAGACTGTCTAATCCTGCTGTTGTATCAAAAGTGAGCTTAGATCATAAACAGGCTAATCTGAGTTTATATGTCGATGTAAGCAACTTTACATCTACTGCTGTGACTGGTAAGTTAAAGGCAACAATTAAAGATCCTGATGGAAATATTGTTGCAACAATAGAAAAAGATGGTATAAATGTAGCTGGTGATGCATATAATAAAGAGATTGAATTGCATGCATCGGTTTATCAGGAACTAAATATTGCTGATCCACGTTTATGGTGGCCTTATCTGTCGGGTGATCAGCCTTTATATACAGTAGATTATGAGTTTTTTGCCGATGGAGAGTTAAGCGACAAATTTCATCATCGTTTCGGTATTCGTGAAATAAATTCTGAGTTTAATGTCTCACCTTATGCTAATAATTTTTCTGATTCTATTTCTGCATCGCATCTTTCCAATATGCTGCAGATTTATGTAAATCACAGACCAATATTGCTTAAGGGTGGTGGCTATTGTGCTACTGATTTACTTCTTCGTCACAATTTGAAAACAAACGAGGCTGTAGTAGAATACGTCAAGTATATGGGTATGAATATGATCAGAGATGAAGGTAAGTTTTTCGATAATAATTTACTTGATCTAATGGATGAAAATGGTATCCTGTTAATGACCGGCTGGTGTTGTTGTGACAGATGGCAAAGTCCTGGCTCCTTCTCTAAGGCAGAAAGATTTGTTGCTTTTGAATCGCTGTATGCACAATTAAGAAATGCTCGTCAGCATCCATGTATGTTCATGTGGTTTAACGGTAGCGATGATCCACCAAGTATAGCTCGTCAGGGAGTAAATGGTCAGAATGTTGAACAGAAATATTTCGAAATTGAGGCTAATCTAAGGTGGCTGGAGATTGGAGCTATTACTAGTAGTGGTTCTTCTAAAGTTGCAACTCTTACAGGATTAACTGGAGGTATGCATATGGATGCAACTTATGATAGTCAGTCGCCTACCTGGTATTTCTTCGAGCCTCGAGGGATTTATGGTTTCGTCTCTGAAGGTGGAGGTGGTGGGAGTATTCCGGTACAGGAGACCATTAAAAAAATATTACCCGATTCAAATCTATGGCCATATAATTCAGAAGAGAATTATAACGTATGGAACTATCATACATGCAGGGGAAGTTTCAATAATTTAGGTCAGCATGTGTTGTTTATTGATGGGTCTTACGGTGCTTCAAACAGTTTTGATGAATTTGTTGCCAGGGCACAGATTTACCAATATGAGCAGCAGAGGGCACAATATGAGGCATTTAACTATAATAGGTATAAAAATACCACAGGTATTATTAACTGGATGTTAAATAACGCATGGCCTATAATGTTCTGGAATCAATTTGATTTTTATTTAAACCCTAATGGTACAACATATGGAGCAAGAAAAGGTAATGAACCGGTTCATATAATGTACAATCTGTATCAAAAAGGAGTTCATATAATCAATAATACTCCAATTGAATATAATGCTGCTGTTGCTACAATGTCAGTATACAATATAGATGGAAAACTAATTAGTACACCTCTCGAAAAGACTGTTGATATTTTGTCTGATGGAGCATCTAAGGCGATTGATTATGCTAAATCCGGAGAAAACAGATTAAGTTCGAGGACAATTGGATTAGTCAAAAACTCTTCCGGTGAATATGAGCCATATAAGATTAATGTATTCGGGAATATAACAGATGCTTTTGGTGTAATTGATCTTTGGGATAATGATGAAATTAAGTCATCTTTAATTGAACCTGCATCAGATGTATATTTCATTCGTTTAGAATTAAAAGATAGCAATGGAGTGGTATTAAGTGTTAATTCATATGCGGTACCAAAGAGAAATGACATAGCAGGAGCCAGCCATGCCTGGAACAGATCTGGTACATATCAGGTTGGTGATCTTACTCAACTTAATCAATTACCTGAAGTGGATTTGGAGATATCAAAGGTAGCAAGCAAAAAAAGTGGAAATAAGAATGTCCTTACATACAGGATTAATAATCCAACTGACAAAATTGCTTATGCTGTAGAGTTAAGGGCTTATTCAGATAGCGATAATAAAACTCTTGTCGCACCTGTTTTCTATGATGATAATCTTTTTACATTGTTTCCCGGAGAAAGTCGAGAAGTTAATATAACATACAATCGTTCAGATCTTTCAGTTGATGCATTTGTAAAAGTTAATTGTTATAACAATGTTGTTAAAGGAAGTGATTCACGTGCAGCTACCAATATATACAATAACGTACCAGTGGGTGGTTCTAACAATATTGCAAGAGGTAAACCTGTATTTGGAGGTGTGAATTCTGCAAATGCTACTGCAATTGTTGAGAATGGTCAGATTAACGCTGATAAAGGAAAGACTTTTATTGACTCTGATATGAACACCTTTGCTTTGTTGACTGCCGATGATGGGGCTTTTATTGTTGATTTGGAAAGTGTTCAGAGATTTGACAGATTAATGTTGAGGTGGAATCAAAGAAATAACTTGCGTGGAAGACCTAATCATATAAGAATTGAAGTTAGTAATGATAACAATTTATATACTGCCATTGCAGATTATGACAATAGTATGGGTTCTATTATGACAAACATTATTCTGCCTGATCAAGTTGAAGGGCGCTATGTTAAAATTATTCCATCTGGCTTGTTGGGAATTTCACCTGCTGTTGGAATGACTGAGAGGCAAAGTGCCGGAGGGGTATTTGGACAGAGTGCAAGTGGTATTGAACAAGAAGATGCTTCAACATCCTTTAGTTTATCAGCAGTAGAGATTTACTCATATGGTAACTACGAATAACTTTTTACATAAATAGTACTTGGGTTCATTTTTTTATTTAACATTGTTGCAGTTTACTGCAACAATGTTAAATGTTTTTATTTGCAATGATTTAATTGAAGGTATTTGTGGTAATTGTTGAAAAATGGAAAGACTGAAATTTACTCAACGTAATGAGGTTATTGACATTTTAAGAGCATCAACAATGTTATTAATGATTTTTGTTAATGACTTCTGGACTGTTGATGGTGTACCTAAATGGATGCAGCATGCTAATACAAACGAGGATTTTCTTGGATTAGCCGATGTGGTGTTACCACTATTTCTTTTTGTAATGGGCATGTCAATCCCTTACGCTATTGAAAGCAGGTCTGAAAAGGGATATTCTGAATCAAGTACAATCTTGCATATTTTAACCCGTACATTTGCTTTACTTATAATGGGTGTTTTTACTGTTAATACTGAATATGGGTTTACAAACAGTTTTGGGATTAGCCGAGATATTTTTAGAGTATTAATGGTTTTATCTTTTCTGATGATTTGGAATATATACCCAAAAACTAAAAAACCTATTCGATATTTATATGTCACCTTTCAAATTATTGGTGTTATATCGTTAATTTTCTTAGCCTTTATATTTAGAGACTCTAATGGTGGAATCATGCAGACAAGGTGGTGGGGTATTTTGGGATTAATAGGATGGACCTACTTTGTATGTAGCTTTATATATCTTTTGGTTCGTGATAATGCATTTAAAATCCTCTTGTTCTTTTTGGGATTCATTGTATTGTGCCTGATAAAGAGTAGTAATTTAATTCCAAGGGAGAGTTTTGTTAATAGTTTGCTCAATATTTTTAACCTCGGAACAGGTGCAAATGTATCATTTACTATGGGTGGAACGCTGTTTTCAGTTTTAATAGTTAAATATTCACATTTTAACTTCAATAAGAAATTATTATTTGTCTTGTCGACAGTAACAATTTTTTTACTGGCTGCGATTATTTCAAATAATTTTTGGATCATTTCAAAAAATAGAGGTACACTGCCATGGGTATTATACTGTATAGCAATTGCAATTGGCTCATATAGTCTAATCAGTTATATTGTTTCCAAAGGAAAAGCCTCATGGTTTAGAATTATTAAAACTGCGGGCACTGCTACATTAACTTGTTATTTGATGCCGTATATTCTATATAGTGTAATTTATGGATTTATGAATATTTCATTACCTGAATGGATGAAAGAAGGTATACCCGGACTTATTAAATGTGCATTTTTTGCCTTTTTATGTATAGGAATTACAGCATTAATGGAGCGTTATAAAATTAAGATAAAAGTATAATCTTTATTATCTTTATACCAACATATAATATCATATTATTAAAACAAGTATAGTTATAACATAATACCATTAATAATACCATAATATCTTCTTAATATTACAATTTATGAATAATTTTAAATTTATAATTATTATAGTTGCCTCTTGGATCCTATTAAATTCTTGTATTTCTCGACAAGAGCAGGATAGAGACTATCCTATGTTTTGGACCTGGTTGGATTATCGTACTGGAATGAATTTTGATTCTATATGTGCAATAATGTGTGAAACCGGTTTAGATGGTGTGCTACTGAATGCTCCTACTCCTGAAGATTATCGTGAAGCAATTACTATTGCTGAGAAATATGGCATAGAGGTGTATGCATGGTTATGGACTATGAATTTGGAACATGATAGAGATCTGATACTTGAACAACATCCTGAATGGTTTAGTGTAAATAGAAAAGGCGAAAGTTTGGCAGATACAAAAGCATATGTAGATTATTATAAATTTCTTTGTCCGGCACTGCCTGAAGTTAGAGAGTATATCAAAAAGAAAATAATCGAATATTGTGAAATTGATGGTTTAAATGGTATTGCAATTGATTACCATCGTTTTGTAGATGTTGTTTTACCCACTACACTTTGGCCTCGTTATGGAATTCAGCAAGATCGTGAATACCCAGAATGGGATTATGGTTACCATCCCGAAATGATACGTATTTTCAATGAAAGGTATGGTTATGATCCTAGAGAACTGGAAGACCCTTCTATAGATGAAAACTGGCTGCAATTCAGGTGTGATCAAATTACTGAGGTTGCAAATGAAATAGCAGACTTAGTTCATTCGTATGGTAAAGTAATGGCAGCATCTCCTTTCCCAACTCCTGCAATGTCAAGACAGATGGTTCGTCAGGACTGGGGCAAGTGGAATCTGGATATTGTTTTCCCTATGGTGTATCATAACTTTTATACAGGAGATGTGAGTTTTATAGAAGTTTGTATGATAGAGAATAGAAATCAGAAAAATCCTAATACTACTCTCTTCTGCGGAATGACAGCAACAAATAGTTTATTAATGTTTGAGTGTATGGATGCTGCTTTCAATAATGGAGCGGAAGGGGTGTCTATTTTCACGATCAATAATTTACGATCACCTGAGGTGCGGTCTCGTTTCAAGGTTTATACAGATAGTATCAGAGCCTTAGGTAATAATTCAAAAAAGTTCAGCTCATCAATGATAAAATCAGAAGAAAAAAGTAATCCCTTTGAAAAAGATGGTATAATGGGTGCTATAGATTTCAGAATGAAGGCTCTCTTGAGTTTGGAAAATACATTTAAAAGTAATGAGATTAATATAGCTGATTGGAATGAAGTGAGAAGAATTGCCCATGATGCTATGCAAGTAAATAACACTTGTGACTATTTGAATAACCTTATGCAGCAGTCAGAGAGGAATGAAAAGTATAGATCTGATTTGGAGAGTGTTATATATAAGTTTAATGAGGATTTAACTCTTATAAATACTAATTTGAGAGAGTATCAGTTAATAGATGAGTATGGAGTGACTCAAAAGTATAGTGTTTATGATGATGCAAATGAAAGAACATTTAATGTAACCTTTTATTTCTACGGAGGAATACTCTCAGGTTGGAATATAGAACTAATTTAAATCAATATATAGAACTAAAAATGATTATTATGAAGAATTTATTAGTAACTTTTGCACTACTGGCAGTAACTGTTTTACAAGCACAGGAATTATCCTATAAATTGGAAGAACTTACTGCTATTGATTTCGTAACTGCTGTAGAAAAAAGCTCTAAGACCGCTATCCTTCCAATTGGTGTTTTTGAAAAACATGGTCCACACATGCCACTTGGAACCGACCTTTATACTGCTAGAGAAATGGCATTAAGAGCAGCCGAAAAAGAGTATACAGTAGTTTTCCCATGGTACTATTTTAGTCAGATTAATGAAGCAAGACATCAACCGGGTACAATTGCATATTCTCCTGAGATTATTTGGAAGGTATTGCAAGAGACATTGGATGAGCTTAATAGAAACGGGTTTGACAAAATTATTATAGTGAATGGGCATGGTGGTAATAATGCATTTTTGGAATATTTTGGAATGGCTCAATTATCAGAAAAGAGGAACTATTCACTCTATTGGTTCAGGCCCGCGTATGATAGAGAGGTAATAAAAAAGGCAGTAGAAATGACTCAGAATGATCCATATGATCAACATGCAGGTAATAGAGAAACATCAATGGTGAAAGCTATTGTACCTGATTTAGTTCATACAGAAAGAGCTGGGTTACAATCAGGAGTTGATTTGGATCGTATTAATAATTTAAAAAATGTTTACACCGGTATATGGTGGTATGCAAGTTATCCAAATCACTATTCCGGTGATGGGTCAAAAGCTAATGCAGAAGCAGGTGAGTTAATTCTTAATAGTGTAGTAGATCAGTTTGTAGAGACTATTCGTGCAATCAAAGCTGATAATAATGTTCCTGAACTTCAGGAGAGATTTTTTATAGAAGCAGAAAATCCACTGGAAACAGAGCAATAAAATCAATGGATAGGTATTATATTGTTTAAATAGAATAAATCTCAATTAGGTTGTTTACAAAAAATCAATGTGGAATGATAGATAGTTATAAGATTATTGCATGTGTATTTTTGATTTCACTGTTAGCTAGTTGCACTATAAAAAACAAGGAGCAACTGGTTGATAATGAAAGTGAGTTTCATGGAGAATTTATTGAGAACTTCAGTGATACTGTTTCCAACTTTTTTAGACATGGAACTGGAGGTAAAGGTGCTGATTTTACATGGAAAATGGGCGTGTCATCTTCATCGGAGACTGATACTAAAGTGCTCTCATTTAAGATTGATCCTGAAGATGCAGCTGGTGCAGGAAAAGGACCTGAAATAATATCAAAAAAATTCACTTCATATGGTACATATGCAGCAAGGCTAAAAATTCCTGATCCAAAAAATATTCAACCAAATGTTGGTGCGGTAGTAGGTTATTTTACATATAGAGTAGATAGTATTTATGGACAAAGTGAAGTGGATTTTGAGTGGCTAATATCTGATCCTAGAGTTCTTTATATAGGAACATGGACAGGACAAAGAGATAACTCACAAAGAATAGGGCGTACTATAAATTTGGCTGAAGGTATAATTTATGATTCATCATACAGAAAACGTGACGGTAGTGATAGGATGAATTTTACAGGTGATCAAAATCAACCTGAGCAGATTGATCCTATAGAAAACTATGATGCTTCTTCTCAATTTTATACTTATGGGTTTGACTGGCATCCAGACCATATCAGATGGTGGATGATACATCCTATAACATCAGATACAGTTGTATTATGGAATTATCAAGGGTCAGATATTGGAATACCGAACACACATACACATTATAGAATGAATTTTTGGCATACTAATAATTGGCCGGTACATACAAATCCAAGTTCTATTGAGAAACCAATTTATCCTTTTGAATTGGAAGTAGACTGGATGCTTTATAAACCAATGGAGTAACAATTTATAAATTAGAAAGTTTTGAACTTAATTATTTATGTCTAAATTTGTTATGTTTTAAAATTAGGAATCAATATTAATAAACATTGAATTTAATTGGATGATTTTTAATCAAAATAAGTTATATAAAAATGTTATTGGTGTAATATTCGGAGGTAAATTTCTTCATGTTGCAAGACTGGAGAATGGGAGAATCACTGAAATTGTTAACAGAGAAATAAATAATCGAGAATCTAAAGAAGTGATTCTAAATGATATTATAAACACCATAAAAAAAGTACATAACGATACTGTAACAGGTATAGGAGTTGGTATGCCTAGTCTGGTGGATATACGTGAGGGTGTAGTGTTTAAACCTACAAACATTCCTTCATGGAATAAAGTACATCTAAAAGATATTCTTGAAGAGAAATTCAATGTGCCAATTTTTATAAATAATGATGCAAACTGTTTTGCATTAGGCGAAAAATATTTTGGTGTTGCCAAAGATTTCGATGATATCGCCGGTATAACAATAGGCACAGGTATGGGTGTTGGAATAATTATAAATGGAAAGCTCTATTCCGGACGCAATGCAGGTGCAGGAGAGTTTTGTTCTATTCCATACAAAGATCATGATTATGAATATTATTGTAGTACTAAATACTTTGAAGAAAAGTATGGACTGAAATACAATGTTCTTCTTAACAGGGCACAAAAAAAGGATAAAATAGCATTAGCAATTTTTGAGATTTTTGGTAATGATCTAGGGAATGCAATTAAAACTATAATGTTTGCATTGGATCCTGAAGCGATAGTTATTGGAGGTAGGCTGGCAGATGCATATGAATTTTTTAAAGAATCTATGTTTAAAACAGTAAATACATTTATTTATAAGACTACTTTGAAAAATATTAAAATTCTAAGATCGACTGAATCAAATATTTCTATTTACGGTGCTGCTGCTTTATGCTTTGAAGAATAAATATGTAAAATGGGAAGGAAAATAACTATTTATGATATAGCGGATGAGCTTAAAATATCACCCTCTACTGTCTCGCGTGCATTAGCCGGTAATACGCTTGTAAATATTCAAACAAGAAAGAAAGTAATTGCAACTGCTGAAAAACTAGGGTATATAAATTATAAAGTAAATAGTAATGCTAATATTATTGCAGTCATTGTACCTGAAATAAACAACTATTTCTATACAGAAGTTATTTCTTCAATTCAAAGTGTTATCAAAGATAATTTTCTAATTTCAATATTTTGCACATTTAACTCTTCAAGTATTGAAAAAGAAATAGTAGCTAAGCTAGATCCAGCTTATGTAAAGTGTGTGATAATATCTCAAAGTACTGATTCAATTGATTCAACTCACCTGACAGATATTGATCAAAAAGGAGTGCCAGTTATTCTTTTTAATAGGGTTGACTATAGTTTGAAAAGACCTAAGTTTTTGATTGATAACTATATGGATTCATATATGATTACAAATCATTTGGTCTCTTCTGGTTATAGAAGAATTGCTTTTGCTGCTAAACATTACAATTGCCCAATTTATAAAGAGAGAATTCAAGCATATAAGGATGTACTTATTGACAACAATATAGACTTTAATCCTGATTACTTAATATATAGTGAACTTACTGTTGAGGATACATATGATGTAATTAACCGGTTTATCAACTTAAATTTACGACCAGATGCTTTAATTTTACCAAGTTTTACCTCTACATTACAGGCTTTATCAATTGCCAAACTTAATAATATCTCTATACCACAAGATATGGCTGTAGTGAGTTTTGATGAGGATCCTGAGTGCAAATATTCAAATCCCTCTATAACAGGAGTAGAACGTCCATGTATGGAAATAGGTACTAAAATTGGAGAACTTGCATTGAAAATTTGTACTGGTCAAAAATATAATGTAGATACCACAATGATATTTAGTTCTAACTTAATTATAAGAGGATCATCCCTGTCTAACCATTAGCATTAATACCCAAATGAATAAATTAATTATATCAACAGCTCAATTTGAAAACAGGAGTGGTGTGGAATTACTAACTTTGCCGGGACACATAGTTAAGCATAAACGCTTATTTTTGTGTAATATGAGAAAACAAAGAACACATTTTGACAAGGCATTCAAAGAGAATGCGGTCAAACTCAGTTTAGAGCGCAAGAATGTTTCCGAGCTTGCACAGGAATTGGGTATTGCCCCCTTTCTTTTATATCGTTGGCG
>ENA-UOOK01003499-UOOK01003499.1-fermentation-metagenome-genome-assembly--contig:-NODE-3499-length-17802-cov-4.330084_pt1 | contig 17802 bp, 20 predicted proteins | sample MGYA00245777_ERZ724023 | MGnify/ENA primary metagenome ERZ724023 (study PRJEB28704, sample SAMN03018312) | fermentation metagenome | biome: anthropogenic terrestrial biome; feature: soil; material...
CATTAGCCAGGAAGCCTTTATAGGAGCCTATACCGAAAAGGGCTATCTTCTGACCCTGGACCAAAGGCAAAGTCCCTTCTCTATTCTTAAGAAGTATGATACCCTGTGCTGCCATCTCACGGGCTACTGCTGCATGGGCTTTCAAATCAGGTGCATCAGATGCCTTATAATGACGAAAATGAGGAGTTTTAACAATATAATTCAACAGATTACGGACATTACGATTTACGACATCTATAGAAAGTTTGCCATCCTTCACAGCATTGATAATATCCTGTACCTGCACATCCAATCCCCATTCCATAAGGTCATTTTCCGCGTTTACCTGTTCTACTGTATTTCGCCGCTCTGTCCAGTCCGTCATCACCATTCCTTTATAGCCGACTTCTCCGCGAAGCCAGTCATGAAGCAAGGGTTTGTCTGCCTGTGTATACGGGCCATTCAGAAGGTTGTAGGAGGACATGATTGTCCAGGGATTACCTATCCTGATGGCCAACTCAAAGTTTTTAAGATAGAGTTCGCGCAGGGCGCGCTGGCTGACAATGGAATTGTTCTGGGTACGGTAGGTCTCCTGATTATTGCAGACAAAGTGTTTGGCAGAAGTGCCGACACCATTGGACTGAATTCCCAATATTTCATTACCCGACATTGTACCACTCAGGACAGGGTCCTCAGAGAAGTATTCGAAATTTCTTCCGCAGAGTGGATTACGGTGCAGACACATACCCGGTGCCAACAGGACATCGCATCCATATTCCAAAACTTCATTCCCCATATTCCGGCCGACTGCCCTGGCACACTGCGTATCCCAGGATGAAGCTACAAGGGTCCCTATAGGATTACCAGTGGCATAATAAGTACGGCTGTCTCCTTTACGGGTAGGTGATATACGGACTCCGGCAGGACCGTCTGTCAATACGGTACAGGGAATTCCCAGACGAGGAATTGCCTTCGTCATGCCCGCTGCGCCGATTTTCGCTTCAGGTAGTACCGGTCCTTTCTTGCCATTTACGACCTCATAGTCCCCGCCTACAAGCAACTCTGCCTTCTCTTGCAGCGTCATGGCCTTCAAGACCTCATCTATGGAATTCTTCCCAAGTTGCGGAACATTGGCCTTGTGTACCGGTTTTGATTCCCCGGCTATAACAAGACTTAAAAATAAGGTTAATAAGATTGCTTTTTTCATAAAATGAATTTTTGAATTGATTTATCCTATCCTTAGCTACCCAACCGTCACCAAAGAATTCATGAGAAACCAAAAGAAAATTGCAGAAATCCCCATGACAATCCTTATGAGAAGTTGAGTTATTATTTTCGGATCCCCCTATGTATTATATACATAAGAAACTGATTTTCCAGCATAAATGTAGAAGATTATTATATATAACAATGTATCACGGCATATAAATAAAATCCAGAATAAAGAAACTTCTTTTTGACGGTATGTCTCAAAGAATTGGTTATTTCATGGACTTCATCATTTCTTATTTATTCCTATTTTCAGAACTGCTTATCTGATTACAAAAGTAAGATAAATTTCTGAATCAGATTCATTTGTATCAAAAATTACAGTCAGTTTATCAAAACAGAAAGGAAGAAAAGTATGGTCACTAAAGAAAAAGCCTTAACCTGGAAGAAGTTAACTTCTTCCAGGTTAAGACAGATAAAGCATTCACAAAGAAATTAAGAAATACCCTAATGTTCTGGTTCCAAATCCTCAAAAACAGTTTTACTATGACGTAAATTTTCTCCTATATTAGCATAGATAGAAGCCTCTGCTATATTCGTCGCATGGTCAGCTATACGTTCAATATTTGAGATGATACTATTTAAGTTTATAAAAGTAAACAACAGATGCTGAATATCATTAGAATAATGACTTTTCCTAATCGTATCTTTAATCAATTTGTGATTAATTTCATCCACGACACTATCATTTCTTATTGTCCAGACAGCAGCATTGTTATCATCATCAACAAATGATGAGATGGACTTCTTTACCATCATGATACTTGACGCCATCATATTAGAGATGACAGACACCATATGTTCATAAATTACTTTATCCTCAATACGAGGCAACAATTTATCAATATTCTTAACCTGATCACCGATTCTTTCCAGATTGGATATAATTTGATAAACTGACATAATCTTGCGAATATCAGAAGCCACAGGATTCTGCAATACAATAATATCTATTATTTCATTGCCAAGGCTTGTCTCATACTCATCTATCTTATCTTCATTTTCTTTTATTTCCTCTTGAAGTTCAGAAGGTATCTGTATGGTATGATCAACAAACAGTTTGTCCATAATATCAAGTTGGCGCATTACGATTTTCACCATCTCATTGAAATGGATCGATATAGAATGCAACGCATTATCTTTAGTTATTGCCATAATATCTATATTTTATATTATAATATTTTTCCTTCCATAACCACTTATCCGAATTTACCGGTGAGATACGCTTCTGTTCGAGGATCCGAAGGAGTCGTGAACATTTTCTGAGTATTATCATATTCTACCAATTCACCCAAATACATGAACATCGACTTATCTGAGATTCGTGCAGCCTGAGACATATTATGAGTAACCATAATAATGGTATAATCCTTTTTCAATTTAACAAGCAAGTCTTCTATTTTGGATGTTGAAATAGGATCAAGAGCAGATGTCGGCTCGTCCAAGAGAATAACCTTGGGTTTAAATGCGATTGTCCGAGCAATACACAAGCGTTGTTGCTGGCCTCCTGAAAGGAAATTCCCCTTACTATGAAGGTTGTCCTTTACTTCATCCCAAAGAGCAACATCTTTCAAAGATGTCTCGACGATCTCTTCTCGTTCTGATTTTTTCAAACGAATACCATTCAATTTATAACCAGCAATCACATTATCAAAAATACTCAATGTGGGAAACGGGTTCGGACGTTGAAATACCATTCCGATTTTGCGACGTAAATTGATGGTAGACATCTCATATATATTATCACCATTCAGCAATATTTTCCCATCAGTATGTATATTTGGGTACAACTCATGCATACGGTTAATTGCCCTCAGGAGTGTTGTCTTCCCACATCCAGACGGGCCCATGATAGCAGTAATAGAATTACTTAGGATTTTAGCTGATACATCTTTCACTGCATACTTATCATCACCATAACTTATCGAAATATCATCTATTGACATTACCGGTGTTGCTGTTTCCTTTTCTTTTATTTCTTTCATATTCCGTATTTCTATAGATTATTTTTTCCTTTTAGCTTCTATCCATTTGGATATCAAATTAAGCAGTAATACAAATCCCATCAGAAAGATCGTTGAGCTCCAAATAAGATCCACCATATTCGGATCATTATAAAACTGCCATATCAGCAGAGGAACTGCACTACCAGGTTTCGTGATATTCCAATTTATATTCGGATTGCCAAGAGTCGCAAGCATCAAAGGTGCCGTTTCTCCGAGCACTCGAGAAACAGAAAGAAGTATACCACTTACCAGTCCTGAAAAAGCCGATGGAATAAGAACCCTCCATATCACTTTATAGTAAGGTGTACCAAGAGCTATAGCAGCCTCCTTAAGCGTATCAGGAACCATCTTCAGTGATTCTTCGGTAGAACGGACTATCAGCGGAAGCATCATAATAGCCAATGCAACCCCACCTGCCAAAACGGAATAGCTTTTAGTAATCGGAACAACAATCCAGATATATGCAATAAGGCCAATAACGATAGAAGGAACTCCCTGCAGAATATCTGCAATATCTCGTATCAAACTTGCATACTTTTTTTGACTGTTTTCCGATAGATATACACCAATTAAGATGCCTATGGGTATAGAAAGAACAGAAGCAATACCAACAAGATAAAGAGAGCCAAGAATACCGTTAGCTATACCACCAGGTATAACCTGCCCACTGACCTTAGCCATCATAGCTGTAAATGTATCAGGAGCAACCTGAGTAAAGAATGCCCAGTTGATCTGTCGGTAACCCTTAACCAATAATGTCCCAATTATCAAGAATACCATTGAAATCGTAATGAAAGAAAAAAGTATGACTGCTATCTTAAACAGACCATCTTTTGCCTTCTGATACTTTATATGGGATAGAGAACTATCCTCCTTTTCTATATCAATAGTACGATTCATTATCCAATCTTTTTAATAATATATTTACCTATAGCATTTACTATTGTTGTCAAGGCAAACAATAATAATCCTATCTCTATCAATGCACTTAATTGTAATCCACTAGCTTCTCCAAATTGATTAGCAATGACACTCGCCATCGTATTACCAGTACCGAATATACTAGTAGGAATGATATTTGCATTCCCTATAAGCATGGTTACAGCAAGAGTTTCGCCAAGGGCACGGCCTAACGCCAATACATAACTGGCAGCTATGCCTGAACGGGCATTTGGCAATACGACAGTCTTTATGACCTCCAGCCTCGTAGCCCCTAAAGAATAAGCTGCTTCCTTCAGTTCATTAGGTACCATCGCTATTGTGGTATTACTTAGGGATGTAGCATACGGGACAATCATGATGGCTAAGATTAAAGACGATGTAAAAACGCCAAAACCTTGTGGACTCAATCCCAATTTAACCACAAGCGGACATAAGATATAAAATCCCCAAAGGCCATAAATGATCGAAGGTATACCAGCTAACAAATCAACCAAAGTTCCTACAACGGCAGCAATCTTTGTTCCCTTAAAATATTCGGCGATAAAAAGTGACGTAAAGAATGCCAAAGGAATAGCAATTATCAAAGCCAGCACAGATGTCATCAACGTGCCTACAATAAAAGCTAACGCGCCATAACTTTCACTACCCTGGGTAGGATCCCATTTCGATGATACCAAAAATTTCCATCCAAACTCTGAGATGGATGGCATAGAACCTTTTATTAATGAGACTAGCATCCCTCCCCCTATAAGTAAAATCACTATAGAGGAAGCGAATAATACACGCTTTAGTACTTTATCACTATTTATTTGCATATTATATATGTAGGCGGACACAGAGTCCGCCCTTTATAATTTTTATTTCAGAACCCGTTTACCATTGTAAGTAATCGTGCGTAATATAGCCTTTGCCTTTGCTGCAACATTAGGAGCCAACGGAGCATAATTCACTTTTGAAGCAATCTTTTGTGCATCATGGTCTAACATCCAATCTACCAATTTTAAAGTAGCTTGAGCCTGAGCAAATGAACGATTATTGTAAGCTTGATTTTTATAAAGAAGCAGCCATGTAAAACCTGCAATAGGATAAGCGTCTTTTGCTGATGAATTGTTCAGCATTACACGAGTATCTGCAGGAATAGCACATTGGGCAGCAGCACTAACTGATGCGACAGAAGCTTCGATAAAGTTGCCTGATTTGTTCTGAACCAATGCTGATGGCTGATGCTGTGCAAATGCATATTCAGAACCAACATACCCGATAGAACCTACTGTCTGATGAATAGCTCCTGCAACACCAGGATTACCTTTTGCACCTATTCCAACAGGCCAGTTTACGGTTTTCCCTGAACCGATTTTTGCCCTCCATGCAGCATCTACTTTTGACAAGTAATCAGTAAACATATTAGTTGTTCCACTACCATCAGAACGATGAATCACGACAATTGCTTTATTCGGAAAATGAATACCGCTATTAATCTTTTTCAATTCAGTACTGTTCCAGTTTTTAATCTTTCCTGAGAAAATTGCGGCCAAAACATCAGGAGTCAATTTTATCTGTTTGATGCCCGGCAGATTGAATGCTATGACAACTGCTCCACAACAAGTCGGTATATGTACGACTGGTGCGGGCATCTCATTCATTTCCTTATCACTGAGGAAAGCATCAGATGCTCCAAAATCTACGACTTTGTCTTTTAAACTCCGGATACCACCACCGGAACCTATTCCTCCATAAGTAACTTTTACATGTGCCAAATGTCCATATGTTATAAATGCAGCATTATAAAACGGCTGTGGAAATGTTGCACCTGCGCCTGAAATAGTTTTTGAACCAGCGTTCTTGCTTAAGATGGTTATAACCAATCCTAAAGCAATTATAGCTAATACAGCAACTAAGATAATTCTTTTCTTCATAAATTTTATATTTAAATGATTTATATTGGAAACTTACCAAGAAGTTTGTTATCGAATTCAAACCTGATTGTTTTGGATCTTGAATCTGGACAGTAGTGATATAAAGTATCTATTACAAAAATATGACACATTACTATCATCGCTTTATCTTTAAACCATTACTCATTGATTTTCATTATCGAAGGCAAAAATACATATTATGTATTACATTAAGATTTCTATTTGATAACAATACATTTACATTCTTATTTCGAATATATTACATGAATCTTTGTATAAAAACGTTTCATAATATAAAAGATAGGAATTCCTATCAAAAAGGTTATAATATCAGCCATTACATATATTTGTTAAATGAAAGCTGATATATTCAAAAGGTCATACAAAAGAAACTTCTGCCGGGTTCATTGATTCTCACCAATAAAAACATAAGATCTAGTTACATGAACATTTATACCCTTAAACAAAAAATCCGCAAATCATTAAATGATTTGCGGATTCCAGAAGTTGTCCTAGGCGGATTCGAACCACCGCTGACAGAACCAAAAACTGTAGTGCTACCATTACACCATGGGACAATTTTCCATTTCTGCGTGCAAAGGTAGTGGTTTTTTACGCCACCACCAAATTTTTATGATTTTTTTTGTGACTCAGAAATACACACATTAGCTGATATTAATGCTTACAGAAAGACTAAGTCACAAAATATCATCCGTTATTTTACGGTAATCAAGAAATAATTCTTTTTTCCTCTTTGAACCAATAGATATTTGCCATCTATCAAATCCTCAGAGGTTATCAGACGGTCGAAAGCCTGTACCTTATCCTTATTCAGAGATACGCCACCACCCTTGACAAGTTTACGCATATCACTCTTACTCTGGAAGATCTCCATTCCTTCCCTGTTGAACAAGTCTATAGCAGCCTGCCCCAGATCATCTTTAGTCAACTCATAGTGAGGAACCCCCTTGAACACATCCAACAAAGTAGCCTCATCAAGTTGGGCCAAATCATCCTTAGTTGATTTACCGAACAAGATATTACTTGCTGCAACTGCCATCTGCAAATCCTCCTTCGAGTGAACCATTGTCGTAACTTCCTCAGCCAGTTTCTTCTGAAGGATACGTCGTCCCGGATCTTTGTGATGTTCAGCGATAAGAGCTTCTATAGTAGGACGATCCAGAGAAGTAAAGATCTTGATATATTTTTCTGCATCGACATCACTGACATTAAGCCAAAACTGATAGAAAGCGTATGGAGTAGTACGATTGCGGTCAAGCCAGACGTTTCCACTCTCCGTCTTCCCGAATTTCTTACCGTCAGCTTTTGTAATCAACGGACAGGTCAGGCAATAAGCCTGCGCCTCTGCTCCTAAAGTACGACGTATCAATTCTGTACCTGTAGTCATATTACCCCACTGATCATTTCCACCCATCTGGAGTTTAACCCCTTTATGCTCATAAAGCCAAAGAAAGTCATATCCCTGGAGGAGCTGGTAAGTAAACTCCGTAAAGGACAATCCATCACGAGCTTCACCATTCAAGCGCTTCTGGACACTATCTTTGGCCATCATATAGTTAACCGTAATATGTTTGCCTATATCCCGAACAAAATCAAGGAAGGAGAAATCCTTCATCCAATCATAATTATTGACCAATTCCGCCTTATTTGGTTCATTGCCGTCAAAATCAAGGAATTTAGAAACCTGCTTTTTTATACATTCCTGATTATGGTATAATATATCCGCATTCAGAAGATTACGTTCCTGGCTTTTACCAGAAGGATCCCCGATCATCCCAGTAGCACCTCCAAGAAGCAGGTAAGGTTTATGACCACAAGCCTGGAGATGACGGAGCATCATAATACCACAGAGGTGTCCGATGTGCAGAGAATCTGCAGTAGGATCAGTACCCAGATAAGCAGATACGATTTCTTTCTGCAAGAATTCTTCAGTACCCGGCATAATCTGTGCCAACATTCCACGCCACTTTAATTCCTCAACAAAATTTTTTGCCATCGTATGATTCCTTTATATATATTTTAATTGTTGTTCAGAGCAACCTAAACAGAAAGTTCTGCATTATATCCCCCCAAAAGTTTCCTCAAAGACACAGATTACCATTTTCTTCCAATAGAAATATCGCGAGTTTTATCCGATTATCGCTATTGATATATACTTATGGGACCGGGTCATAACCTGATCCTCCCCAAGGGTTGCAACGGAGGATCCTTCGTATAGACAGGTAAAGACCCTTAAAAGGCCCGTATTTCAATAAAGCCTGTCGAGTATATTCCGAGCATGTAGGTGTAAAACGACAACTAGGCGGAGTTAAAGGGGATATGAACCTCTGATAAAACAGAACCGGCAATACCAATACCCAAGTCATTAGTCTGAGTATCAGATGGAATAACATCTTCATCCCTCCAAGTATAGCCTTAAATATTTTCATATTCGTTCACTCATCCGCCGTAGTAAGGATATAACTTTTTTCTCTATTTCATCCGTTTCGTATAATTGTGAATCCTGCCAAAGGAATGCTATCATAACCTTGTCTTCAGGAATGGCAGACAAGGCATGAAGCAAGATTTGTTTGTTTTTACGGAAAGCTTCTCTAATCTGCCTCTTCACCCGGTTACGTTTGACAGCTCGTTTAAAACAACGCTTCGGGACGCTTACCAGTATCTCATCCTGCGGTTCTTCTGCAACACGTTCTGTTACCTGATACACGACTCGCAAAGGGAAAGCAGATAAGGAACAGCTGCTACCTCTCGAAAAGAGTCGATCTATAAGCAATTTGCTACATAGCCGCTCACTTTTACTAAATGTAAGCGATTCAGCAGACATAAGGAAACTATTTTTTCTTATTTTCTTTCTTCAAATAAGCATTTAAGGCACTGGTCATCGATGGATGATCAGCAGAAGGAGCCTGAAGATCCAAGCGAAAGCCCTCATCTATAACCGTTTTAGCTGTTGCCGGACCAAAAGCAGCAATGCGAATATCACCTTGAACAAGATTCGGAAAATTTTCCTTCAATGCCTTCACACCAGTAGGGCTAAAGAATACGACCATATCGTAATCAAAATTCTTTTTCTCATCATCCGTAAAGTCATTACTTACTGTCCTGTACATCACGCACTCTGTATGATTCAATTTTTTGTCATCCAGTAAACTGGCAATCTTATCACTATGGACACTACTCAACGGAACGAGAAACTTCTCTCCTTTATGTTTTGTCATCAGAGGTATAAGGTCATCTATCTTACCCGTATTACCGAAGAAGATCTTTCGCTTATGATACTGGACATACTTCTGAATATAAAGTGCTATTGTCTCTATCACACAGAAATATTTCATATCTTCAGGAATTGTAATCCGCATTTCCTTAGCCAGTTTGAAATAATTGTCAATAGCATGACGAGATGTAAACACTACAGCAGAATAATTCAACAAATTGATTTTCTGCTGACGGAATTCCCTTGAAGTGATGCCTTCAATTTTAAAGAATGGGCGAAACACGCACTCCACTTTAAATAATTTCTCTAAGTCATAGTAGGGAGACTTTTCGCTTGTTGGCCGAGGCTGAGAAACCAGAATTTTCTTTATCATCTGTCCTAAAAAGTTATTTTCATATCATTGCCAATCATCTCCCAAATGCCCCACAGAACAAGCATGGGGATGATTTCAAGCATACAAAAGTACAAAATATTTTGCAAAATGGCACTGATTCTTTGGTAAAAGATAATAAAGGCTTTATAAAAGGTGAATAATTTGAACAAAACTACCACAATAACAGCATATATCAGACCTGTTTGGAGAGGTAATCTAAAATAAGCCAGCAGCATAATCATAGGAAAAAGCACTACTCCTTCAGCAGATACGAGAAAGAAATAAGCGTGAAACCATTGCTCCATTTTCCTTTTATCAAAAAAGATCCAGTTGACAAACCAATATACCAAACCTTTTACCAGAAAATAAACTGCCAATACGCCTGTATAGATTCCTATAATCTTATATCTGGAGATCATGAACGTATCTCCAAACGTGGAACGTGTATATAAAAAGAAAGTCAGAGCAAAAAGCAGACAGGTCTGAAGGATAAAGAAAAACTGATACCTGAATTCATTAGAAGTTTCCGTCATGGCTGTCTGTCCCATTCGTGGCGGGAAAAAGAAATCCTTTGCCTGATGGAAAAAGAAAGAACGGCATTTGGAAAAAGCAACAGCAGCAAGTATAAAACATCCCAGCAATAACGCTGTAAGCAAATCATCGCCTGCTATGGAATAAGGAATGGGGTCACCTACTACTCCTAATCTTCCTCCGGGCAGTTCAGGATGAAACATCGAATCTTTGGAAAAGAAAGATTCCTTATAATAGGTAGGCAAAATGACATTCTTAAAACTTCTCCCTGCCTGCTGTCCAGGAAGATGGAGTGTATCCGGCATGGTACTCCAATGTACGCTGGCCGGATGAATATTTCGCTGAATTGCAGAATCCTGTTGTTCTGGCGTAGCCCCATCGGGCAACCACTTCAGCACCTGAGCCGGTGTCAGTTGATGCGAAACCCCTCGATGTATATTACGAAAGCCATGCATCGATGCGGAAGAGAGCGGCAAGGAATCTGCTACTGTCATAAATTATAATCCAAACTCCTTTTTAATTCTTTCTACTTGATCCAACTTTTCCCATGTAAAAAGTTCAACCTCAACGGTCTTCGGATCATGATAACGAGAAGTAAATACTTTCTTCACGATTTCATTTTTCCGCCCCATATGCCCATAGGAAGCCGTCTCAAGGTACATCGGCTGGCGGAGTTTCAATACACGCTCAATGACCTTTGGGCGGAGGTCATACATTTCGGAGATTTTCCTTGCGATCTCACCATCTGTCATTTTCACATGATTCCTGCCATACGTATTCACATAGACACTCACCGGTTCTGCTACGCCAATAGCATAAGCTAACTGCACCAATATCTCATCAGCAACACCTGCAGCAACCAAATTCTTGGCAATGTAACGAGCTGCATAAGTAGCAGAGCGATCTACCTTCGAAGGATCTTTCCCAGAGAAAGAGCCTCCTCCATGAGCTCCCTTTCCGCCATAAGTATCTACGATAATCTTGCGCCCCGTCAATCCTGTATCTCCATGAGGACCGCCGATAACGAATTTACCGGTTGGATTAACAAAGTATTTGATCTTATCATTAAAGAGTGCCAGCGTTTTTGCCCCACAACGTTTCTTAACTTCAGGTATCAGGATATGAAGAACATCATCCTTTATCTTTGCCAGCATGCGGGAATCATTTTTATCGAATTCATCATGCTGTGTAGAGACTACTATCGTATCGATATGCTGTGGAATATTATCATCACTATATTCTATCGTAACCTGACATTTCGAATCCGGGCGAAGATATGGCATCAACTTCCCCTCTTTCCGTATGTCTGCTAATGTCTTCATGATCAAATGTGCCAGATCAAGTGAAGCAGGCATATAGTTTTCAGTTTCATTAGTAGCATACCCGAACATCATCCCCTGATCACCAGCTCCCTGGTCATCTTCCTTATCGCGGATAACGCCACGTGCAATATCAGGACTTTGCTCATGAATCGCAGAAAGAAAACCACAGGAATCGCCATCAAACTGATATTCAGATTTTGTATATCCGATACGTTTGATTTCCTTACGCGTAACTGTCTGTAAATCAATATAAGTTTTCGAACTTACTTCTCCCATAATAACGACCTGACCCGTAGTAGCAAAGGTCTCAATGGCACAGCGCGCATTCTTATCAAAAACGAGAAATTGATCGAGCAAAGCATCAGAAATCTGATCACACACCTTGTCAGGATGTCCTTCAGAAACTGATTCTGATGAAAATAAGTATGACATATTTATCTCTAATATTATTCTGTTCTATTTAATTCTGCAAAGTTACTAATTTTCCGGATAATTCCAAGCTCTTTATTCCTTTTTAAGTTCAAATCTCCAATAATCTGTAATCAGCATCATGAAGGCTATATAGTACAGAAATTCCAAAGCAGATATAGTAGATTATTTATCCATTTTCCGGTCAGGATGTGAAAGTCGTTGGTTCCTTGGGTGATGCTCCAGGATTTCTCTTCTCAGATCTGATGTCTCAAGGTGGGTATATATTTCAGTTGTCCCGATATCTTCGTGTCCAAGCATAGCCTGAATAGCACGCAGATCAGCCCCTCCTTTCAGTAATGCGGTGGCAAAGGAATGCCTAAGCGTATGCGGGGAAATCGTTTTTTGTATCCCGGCTTCACGCGCCTGTTTCTTAATCATAATAAGAATCATTACACGAGTTAAATGATGTCCACGGCGATTCAAGAAGACATAACTTTCTTCACCGGGTTTTATATCCATCTGACGACGGTCATAAAACCAAAGATTCAGTTCTTTGATAGCAGCATCTGAAATAGGAATCAGGCGTTCTTTATTTCCTTTGCCTATCACTCTGACAAACTTTTCATCCAGATACAAATTGGAAAGTTGCAGATTAACCAGTTCTGATACACGCAGGCCACAAGAAAACAAGACTTCAATAATAGCTTTATTGCGTTGCCCCTCCCACCTGCTGAGATCAATGGAAGCTTCCAGTTGATCTACCTCCTCAGTAGTCAGGTATTCAGGTAAATGTTCACCCAGTTGAGGAGATTCCAGCAGTTCGGAAGGATCATCTTTCAGATAACCTTCCATTTGCAAATAATGATAGAAAGAGCGTACCCCACTCAATATCCGTGCCTGAGAGCGAGGAGCTTCACCCAAGTCATGTAAACCGGCCGAAAATTGCTCCAGATCTTCAAGTTGTGCATCTATGGGATTTACCTTTCTCTTTTTCAAGAAATCAAGCAGCAGGAGGACATCCCGATGGTAAGCTTCTACCGTATTAGGGGAATAGCTTCTTTCGAGTTTAAGATATCTCTGATAGCCTTTCATCATCTCTAAAGAAAGATTCTTTTCCATTTCCAAACTTCAATAGTTTTTATCTCCCCGACTGATCATTTCAGGATTTTTCGCTATATTTGCAGTCTAAGATCCTTTTTATGAACAAAGATACAACTTATTTTTGAATATGAAAATACAAATCATCAATGGTCCCAATTTAAATCTCTTAGGCATAAGAGAACCTGGAATCTACGGGCATAACTCCTTTGAGAGTTATCTGCCGGAACTTAAGGCAAAATATCCGGAGATCCAGATAGACTATTATCAAAGCAATATTGAAGGAGAGTTGATTGACAAGATGCAGGAAACAGGATTCTCCTACGATGGCATCATACTCAATGCAGGTGCTTATACGCATACCAGTATTGCCTTGCAGGACTGCATCCGCAGCTTGAAATGTCCAGTCATTGAGGTGCACATCTCAAACGTCTTTCAAAGAGAAGAGTATCGGCACAAATCGATGATCAGTTGTGCATGCCTTGGAACGATCTGCGGCTTTGGCCTTGCCGGATATGATCTGGCTATAGCCGGGATCCTCTCTACGAAAGAAAAATAATATTCTTCGCATAATAACACTATCAAGGCCTTTCTGCCTATCAAAATGACAAGATCAAACCAGAAAGAAACTGCTCCATTTTCCAATCCCAATGATGAAAAGCCAGAAGACTATCTTCTAGGCCAATATATTCAGGAGCATAGTGAACCAGAGGGTGATTACCTTTATCGTCTCTGGCGTGCAACGAATATCCATACTCTACATGGGCGGATGGCAAGCGGGTACCTGCAAGGGCGGATGCTGAAAATGTTTGTCAAAATGATTCGTCCAAAAAACATTCTCGAGGTCGGGACTTTCAGTGGTTATAGTGCAATCTGCATGGCAGAAGGGCTTTCGAGAGATGGAATGGTATATACCTTTGAGATCAATGACGAGATAGAAGATTTTACCCGTCCATGGATAGAGAACTCACCGGTAGCTGCCATGTCAAAGATGACTCCCAGTTTGGGAGCTTCTATATTTTCGTATCGGAGACGCAAATATAGAAGCTCCCAAACTGGGAGTCATCTTTGACATGGCCTTCATTGACGGTGACAAACGCACCTATATTGAAACATACGATACGATTATGAACCTTCTACGCCCTGGAGGTTTTATCCTTGCGGACAACACACTTTGGGATGGGCATGTTATAGACCCACGATACGAAAAAGACGCACAGACCACAGGTATCCGTCACTTTAACGATTATGTTGCAGCGGATCATCGTACGAAAGAAGTCATTCTCCCTATCAGAGACGGACTGACAATAATCCAGAAAACACAGGATTCAGTCTGATCAGCCCAATAGTTTCTTACTCAAATACCTTACCGGATAATATACTGCAAGCCATCCTACTGCGATTACTGTTAGAAAGACCAAAAAGATATCCGTATAATGGACACTTACCGGATAAGCATCTACAATGAATGAGCCGGCAGATTGTCCGAGTGAAACAAAACCATAAGTCTGTTGCAACCAGCAAAGAAGCAAGCCGAGTCCAATTCCTACAATTGCACCAATAAGAGAAATCAATCTGCCTTCAAAAAGGAAGATACGTACTATCTGCTTGTCATTTGCTCCAAGATTACGTAAAGTTACGACATCTTCTTTTTTATCAATAATCAACATGGATAAAGAACCGATGATGTTAAAACAAGCCACGACAAGAATAAATGTCAGGAAAAGATAGGCCATCAATTTCTCCACGGTCATAATCTTGAAAGTATCATCTTGCTGTTCAAAACGGTCAAGGACCCGGTATTTTTTCCCAGCAATTTTCTGTATATCCTTCTTTACAGCTTCAAGATCAGAATTCTGTTTCAATCGAAGTTCCAATGCAGAAAGCATTCCCTGCTGACCGAACATATTACGGGCAAAGGCAATAGAAGTTAAAATATAATTATTGTCATACTTTGCCTGTTTCACAGAGAATATCACGCCTGGAGAGATAATAGAATCAACTACAAATCCACTGGCTGGATTCATCATATCCACCTGTCCCTCTTTTATCGGGGCATATATCTTCATATAGCCGTCCCAGTCAGCCCCGGCATCCAGTTGCTGAGCAAGTTGTATACCTAATATACCATATTGCAAGTTTGCAGCATGAAGTTCAAAATTACCATTGCCATAAAGGATATCTGTAATATGGGATAACTGCGGGAAATTATCTTCCACTCCTTTGATGGTTACCATGGCCTGCTTATTATGATAGATTGCAAGTGCCTGATCTTCCACACATTCAGTAGACACCTCAACTTGTGGGAGTTTACGGATCTGAGTAAGAACAGGATCATCAGCGGGAGCCGTTTTCCCCATCACAGGAACAACTTCCAACTGTGGGTCGAAATTAGTAAACAACGATGCTACAAGGTCATGGAAACCATTGAACACGCTCAGAACGATAACCATAGCCATTGTAGCTACTGCTACTCCCAAGACACTGATACCACTGATAATATTTATGGCATGAGTACTCTTCTTTGAGAAAAGATATCTTCGAGCTATGAAAAAAGGAAAATTCATACTGATAAATCAAGAACTGACCGGACAGCAATATATTCTCATAACGACAACTATGAACAACGGATTCATAAATCCTGCATGTAAAGCTACCCTTCGGATAATAAAACTCAATGACTAATTTTTACTCAGGATTTCATCAATATGCTGTTGATAATCCAGCGTATCATCAAGGAAGAAGCGTAACTCCGGAATGATCCTCAATTGCTTACCGACACGCGTCCCCAAGTTAAAGCGAATCGTTTTTTCGTTTGCACGGATATTCTTCACGATTTCATCTGCCTTTTCAGAAGGAAAGATAGAAAGGTAAGCCGTACAAATACTCATATCAGGACTGATCTTCGTATTCGTCACACTGATCAAGATACCATGTGCCCTACGGGTCTGTTCTTGAAAAAGTGTTGCCAACTCCTTCTGAAGAAGTCTGGCTATACGGTTTTGTCTTGTTTCTCGCATAATATAATCTTTTTACTGATATTACATTTAATAAAAATTCCACCCAAGGTAAGAAGAACAAGCGTAATCTTATTCTTAACAGATATCCTTCTCAAAAGAAATACGGTCTGTTCAGCCTTGATTTCCAGGAAAGTATTATTCCAGATCAATATGATTTACAGGGACCTCGTCTTTTAAGAAAATCTGAGCACTACCCTTGAACTTTTCCGGATTTTCAGTAGTATAATAGAGGCAAGTCCCCCGCTTCGTACACATCTGATCCATCTTCTGATGACGCTTCAGGTAATCTACAAGACTGGTCGCCACATAATCTCCTTGCGGCACCAGACGAACAGTAGGGTGAATATACTTCGAAATCTTCGGCATCAGCAAGGGGTAATGTGTACATCCTAAGATAATCGTATCAATCAAAGGATCCTGCTGCATCAGTTTTTCAATACGTCTTTTCACGAAATAGTCTGCGCCGGGGCTATTCGCTTCCCCATATTCAATGAGAGGTACCCAGAAAGGACAAGCTACCCCTGTAACTTTAATATCAGGCCAGAACTTCTGTATTTCCAAATCATAACTATGGCTGGCCACGGTTCCTTCAGTAGCCAGAAGTCCTACATGATTATTATGGGTAAGTTTACCTATGATCTCGGCAGTCGGTCGTATAACGCCCAAGACTCTACGCTGCGGATCAATCCGGGGGAGGTCCTGCTGCTGGATTGTCCTGAGAGCTTTTGCCGATGCTGTATTGCAACCAAGGATTATCAAGTGGCAACCCATTTCGAATAGTTTGATGACGGCCTGGCGGGTAAAGTCATATATCACATCGAAAGAACGGTCACCGTATGGAGCTCTTGCATTGTCTCCGAGATAGAGATAATCGTATTGTGGCATAGCCTGACGAATTCCATGTAGAACTGTCAATCCACCATAACCAGAATCGAATATCCCTATCGGACCAGGAGCTGAAGATAGATTCATCATAAATTATATCTAAGAGATTTCGAACTCTGACCTTTATTCATTTTCTCTGATGAAGGAAAGAGCGAACCTTCAATTTATTAAGTTAACTTTCAGTCTATCAGTCACACATCAGATTATTGCAAGGCAGACTCCAGTGCCGCGGTAATATCTATACCAAGAGAGGTATCGATGTATGGAACAGCGTCATTATCAGTATTCAGGACAAAAGCCAGTCCCTGCTGTTTCCCGATTTTGCTCACCGCTGCAGCAATACTTGCTTTCAGTGGAGCCATTGCATTTTGCTCTGCCTGTTTCAACAGGCGCTTGGACTGTTCTCTGAAAGCAATGTTTTTCTCCATCAAATCACGCAACTCGGCTTGTCGTTTTTCCAAGATAGAAGGAGCAAAATCTCTTTGTCCCTCCAGAAATTCCTCATACTTATTATTAAATTCCTCTTCAACACGCTTCATCTCCGCATCATATTTATTGCTCAGATCACTGAGATTCGAACGAGTCTTAGCGTATGCAGGCATCGATTGAAGGACGGTCTGATAAGAGAAATAACCGAATCGCTGAGACGGAGCAGAAACGTTAGACACAGATGGCTGAATCTGTGCACTGGCGACACAAGGCACCAATGCCAGAAACACATATAATAAAAGTTTTTTCATATAAAAGCCTCTTTAATTACCTAATCGGATGAAACACTCTGATGGATGTACTTGAAAAGAGTCAAAAGGGCAGAC